>Ga0123519_10010329_pt1 | contig 13921 bp, 12 predicted proteins | sample YelNatPaOPRAMG02_FD_87396 | JGI IMG/M metagenome (GOLD analysis project Ga0123519, IMG submission 87396) | Hot spring microbial communities from Yellowstone National Park - Yellowstone National Park OP-RAMG-02 (version 2) | ecosystem: Environmental > Aquatic > Thermal springs > Hot (42-90C) ...
AAAAATAATTTTTTAGTTCTTCCGAGTTCGCAATAAATGCAATTTAAATTGCACGCCTTACATTCACCCAGTAAATCAACACCTAATGATAAACCAAGACGTCTTGAAGCAACAGGTCCAAAAATATGCATTGATTATTCTCCAGAAAAAATATATATGGCGGAAAGGGGGGGATTCGAACCCCCGAGCCCAGTTACCCAGGCCAACTGCTTAGCAGGCAGCTGCCTTCAGCCACTCGGCCACCTTTCCGTAAGTGTCAAATAAAAATAGGTTCTTAATGTATCTCTATATGTTATAATGTGTTTTATCCTTGCTAATAAAATATTAAAAAAATCTGGCGGAGGACGAGGGATTCGAACCCCCAAGGGCTAAAGCCCATCTGATTTCAAGTCAGACGCCTTACCAGTTAGGACTAGTCCTCCGCTTAAATTTAATTTATAAATTTATTCATCCCAACCCACCAAAATTCCAACAGCAACCAAAATGTAACCACCTATTATTAAAATAGGCGCCAGAACACCTGCCCAATTTGATGCATCGGGATTTACTTTTGTAAGGACATAATAGCCAAGAACAAGTATTGCTATTGCAACCCCAATTATATATAAGCCAGCTCTATTTTTATTTTCAACTTTTTTTTCCTGTATTTTTTCTTCCATTAATAAACCTCCCAAAATATGGTTAAATATACTATTTTTTTGTTATTTTGTCAATTCCGCCCATATATGGCTTTAAAACATCAGGTATTAAAACCTCCATATTTTTTGTTTGATAGTTTTCAATTATTGCCGGTAAAAGACGTGATGTTGCCAGTCCTGACCCATTTAAAGTATGAACATAATATGTCTTATTATCTTTTGCCCTGAATTTAATTCTCGCTCTTCTTGCCTGAAAATCAGTGCAATTGCTGCAGGAAGATGTTTCCCAGTATCTTTCAACTCCTGAATGCCATACTTCTATATCATAGGTCTTGGCTGAAGCAAAACTCATATCACCAGAGCAAAGCAATACTACTCTATAATGTAATTTAAGACGCTTTAAAATTTCTTCTGCATCATTTAATAATTTTTCCAGTTCATCATAAGAAGTATCCGGATGGGTAAACTTTACCAATTCAACTTTATTAAATTGATGCATTCTCACTATTCCTTTCATATCTTTACCATAAGAGCCGGCTTCTTTTCTAAAACAGGGAGTGTAAGCAGTATATTTTAACGGTAAATCTTTTTCTTTTAAAATTTCATCTTTATGTATATTTACCAAAGGCACTTCACTTGTAGGAATTAAAAAATAATCCGGGTCAACTGTTTTAAACATATCATCTTCCAGTTTTGGTAACTGCCCTGTTCCTGTCATTGTATCACGATTCACAAGTAAAGGTGGCATAATTTCTGTATAACCGTGTTCCTTTGTTTGAACATCAAGCATAAAATTAATTAATGCCCTTTCTAAAAGAGCGCCCAGCCCCTTGTATAAAGTAAAACGGGCACCTGTAATTTTAGAAGCCCTTTTATCATCAAGTATGTCAAGATATTCTGCAATTTCCCAGTGTGGTTTTGGTTTAAAAGTGAAACTTGGTTTTTCACCTACAACTCTTACAACAACATTTGATTTTTCATCTTTGCCAACCGGCACACTTTCATCCGGCATATTTGGGACCATCAGCATTTTTTTATTAAATTCTTCTTCTATTGCAAGCAATTCATCATCAAGTTTTTTTATCTTATCAGAAACATCTCGCATTTTTTGTATAATATCAGTCGTATCCTTTCCTTCTTTTTTTAATTTTGCTATTTCACCAGAGACCTTATTGTTTTCAGCTTTTAGCGTTTCTACCTCTTTTATTTTACCCCTTCTTTTCTCATCAATTTCCAAAATTTCATCAATTATTAAAGGGTTCATATTCTTTTTAGCAATTGTATTTTTTACAAGTTCTTTATTTTCTCTGATTAACTTAATATCCAGCATATTCATTTTCCTTTCTAAAAAAATTTAATTCATAATATATTAAATTCAAATTAAGTTCAAGTAAAAAAAAGTTTAAACCGTAATCCCTTATCTATGGGAGGTGATAATAAAAATTGAAAATCCCTCTTAATCTCCCTTTAGAAAAGGGAGAGATAAAAATGAAAATTTTTTTAATTTCCCCTCGCCCTTTGATGGGAGAGGGGAAATGGGAGAGGGTGAAGGAATGCAAGAGGCGACTTGAATGCAATCACCCCCTCTCTCTAACTCTCTCCCACGCAGGGGAGAGAGGAAAAACAAATCCCACTGTTTCCCATTTTTTTATTTTCTCTCTTTTTTAAAGATAGTAAATTTTATTTATGTAAAAAAAAGTAAAGCAAAAAAATTTACTTTATATTTTATAAAAACCTGCTATCACTAAGGGATTACGGGATAATGTAATGCCTCAGTTATGGGAGGTGATAATAAAAATTGAAAATCCCTTTTAATCTCCCTTTTCTAAATCTGACCATTACCCATATCTTTAATTTTAGCCCGTGGCTGGCAGCCAGGCAATTTTTTGAATAAAATCAGGACGTTCTGTGGTTATATTCTTGACCCATGTTATTAAAGTTCAATCTGGGATTTCAAGTGCATAGGTTTCAGCACAAGCCGAGTGCTCCGCTTTGTTTTTGTGCCACCAAAAATCCAACCCATTATTAATAGCAAGTTCTGGCATTTTCTGATTTTCCATAAAAAAATTGAATGTGCTACATAACACGAGCTAACTTGTAGCTAATAGTTAAAATAAATTGGCAAGAAAAGAAAAAACAAATTACCTTAATTCCCCCTTTAGAAACTAATTATTACCTGCATTTCTGATTGCATATTTTTTTAATTTTTATAATCCTTGGCAATTTCTTCTGACAATTTAATACCGCCTAAAATTTTTTATTTTGTTTTTCCCCATAAATCAAGCATTTCTTTTTCTTTAATTCCTTTATATAAAAATTTTTCTATTTTTTTAAATCTTTTTATAAATTTCTTATTTGTATTTTGCAATGCCTCTTCCGGATTTATACCATAAAAATAGCAAAGGGCAACTATTACAAAAAATAAGTCGCCTATTTCTTCTTTTATTTTTACTTTTTTTCTTTGCTTTATTGCTGCTTCAACTTCTTTTAATTCTTCTTTTATTTTTTTTATAATTCCCTCTTCGGACTTCCATGCAAAACCGACACTTTTTGCTTTACTTATCAATCTTCGTGCCCTTAATAAGGCAGGCATTAATTGAGGAACCCCGTCAAGTATGGATATTCTTTTTTTCTCTTTTTTCTTTTCTTTTTCCCAGAACTCTCTAACATGCCAGTCCTTTGTTAAACCCTTTTTACCTGCAAAAACATGTGGATGTCTTACAATTAATTTTCTGTTTAATTCTTTTACAACATCATCAATATCAAATTTTCCCTTTTCTTTTGCTATCTGAGAATGAAAAATAACCTGTAAAAGCAAATCCCCGAGTTCTTCTTTTATTTCATTTATATTATTCTTATTTATTGCTTCTATCAATTCATATGCTTCTTCAATTAAATACGGTAAAATGGATTTATGGGTTTGTTTTCTATCCCACGGGCAGCCATTTTTACTTCGTAAAATTGACATAATTCTGACAAGTTCTAAAAAATTTTTATTTAATTTAACACTTTTCATTTTATACATTTAAAAATAAAACTAAAATTAAAATTATACTGCATAAAAGAAGTGAAAAAATTACACCAGCAACAGGTAAAATTAAAATAGAAACAAAAAATGAACCTGCAGCACCACCGAGCATATCAATTCCATATAAAAATGAAGCATCTGTCTTTTTAATTAAAAAATTATAAGAACTCCCTGTCAAAACACCAGCACATATAATTATAAAAACAATTACAAAAAAATTTATTTGATAAATATCTTTAATAAAAGAAAGTAAATAAACAATGAATGAAAAAATAATAAGAACATTTAAACTTATAATAAAATTTAATCTAAAATTGTTAATATAGGAAATCAAACATCCTGCAATTATACCGAACATAAAAACGGCAAATAAAATACCAATTAATTGATAAAAATAACCGTAAATATTCTGAAAAATAAAAATTGCAAGAATTTCAAGCATAATACCAACAAAACTTATCAAAAACATTGCAATGTAATTTCTTTTATTAATTTTAAATTCATCTGGGTTAAAAATGTATTTTAAAAGAATAACAAAAAGCAAAAGCAAAAATAATACCTTTAAAATATTCTGACTATTTTTAAACACAAACAAATCAGAACGAATTGAATAAAAACAGGCAAAAGGAGCAAAAACATTATTTGTTCTATAGTTTGCCTGCAATTTGTTTTTTATGTTTTGTATTTTTTCTTTTTCAAGCATATATTCAACATATTTTTTATTAAATAATGGGTTTTCCACATTTTCTTTTTTTAATTTTTGCAACACCAGTTCCGGTTTTAAATTAATATCCTTATTTGAACATAAAAAATACAGATTATCCCCCGGAACCAAATTTATATTTTTAAAATTTTTTTCTGCTGCTTTATAAACAGAAACAAGAACGGGATAAATTTTTTTATCAATAAAATTTTCTCCTGCTCTTATTGAAAAAATTAACAATCCATCATCTACGATGTAATTTTTTAAAAGATTAAAAAATTCTCTTGTAAAATAACGGGCTGAAAATAAAGTTGATGGATAATCCGCATTTAAAATCACAACATCAAATTTTTTATTAATTTTATTTTTACTTAAATAATAAATAGCATCGCCATAATAATAGTTCACATTATCGTAATTTAGTTTTCCAAAGTAGTTTTCAATAAATTTTGCTTCCTCATTATCATTTTCAATATAGTCAATGCTTTTTATTGATTTATATTTTTTAAGTTCTTTCAAACACCCAGCATACCCGGAATTTATAAGCAATACATTTTCATTTTTATTACTGCTTAAAATCGCCCATCCTGTTATTTCTTTATATTTTAAATCATCAATCACATAATGCAGATTTCCATTAAAAAATATACTTTTTATATTATTAAATCTAGTTATAATCACTTTTCCTGTCTTTAATTCTTTATTTTTTAAAACATCGTATTTTGAATAATTTACAATTTCACTTTCTTTATCTATTTTTTCAAGAAAATTTGTAAAAAGCGGCACAAGATATAAAATTAAAATAAAAGATAAAATCACCTGTATAATTTTCCCCTGAATATCTTTTTCACGAAAAATTATATATACAGCTGCAATATTTATTATTCCAATCCAGTAAAGTGTAATAAGAGTTGATGTTTCTCCACTTAAAAATAGAGTAAAAATTATTCCAATTGTTATAGCACCGGTTGCTTCAAAAATATAAAGAAAACCAGCATAATTATTCAAATTCTGATTTTTTAAATAATTATAAATTGCTGAAAAATTAAAAGTTAAAAATAAAGAAACCGGTATAAAAACAATGCTGCTTATAATTGCAGCATCCCAGATATTCACCATAACTTCGACAGGAATTTTTAATATAAATTTAAAATATCTTATAAATAAAACCATCAATAAAGGAAGAACTGAGTTAATAACAGGTAAAAACGCAATAAAATACAGATTTTTTCTGGATAATTCAGGCAATAATTTTTTATAAACAAATGTTCCTGAAAAAGCCCCTGCTGTAAACCAGAAAGCAAACATTATACCCAGTATTAATTCATTTGCATAAATCTGACTTAAAATTTCTTTAAATAAAATTATCTGACATATCATTGCGGATAAGCCATTTAAAAAAACGAGAACTGTTATTTTAAAAAATAAATTCATATTTTATGAATTCCCCCTGGCGGGACATTAAAAATTTTTTTCATCTCAAATTTAACAAATATTCTATAAATTAAAAAATAACCGAGTGGTTTTGTTCTATTTGAAAACTGATCAAATATTAAATGAATAAAATATGGAATAACAAAAACAAAAGCAAAAGTCATATTCTTAAAATAATATCCTAAAAAAATCGCTAAAGGAACATATTCATAGGCATGAAAAAAAAGATAAATTTTTTTAAAATCACCAAGATATGATTTTATAAACAAATGTTTTAAATCAAATTTTTTTTCTTCTGCAATGTAATCAAATATATGGTCTATATCAACTAAAACACCAATTGCAAGGGAAAATAAAAAATAAAAAATTGATTTGGTAAAATAAAATACTCCCAAACTTACAGGCACAGAAACAGCAATATGATGTTCAAGCTTCATTTGCTAAAATATTTTTTTGCATTTTTTATCTGTAAATTTATCTGATTTAAATTTGTTGAGCCCATTGTTTTCTTTAAATTCACTGATTTTTCCGGGTTTAATAAACTATTTATCTCTTTCATATTCACTCCATCAGGCAAAATATTTTTTAAATCTTCTTCTGTTAATTCATCTAATTTTTTATTTTTTTCTATACAATAGGAAATAAGATTCCCTGTTATTTTATGTGCATCTCTAAACGGTATTCCCTTTCCAACAAGAAAATCCGCTATATCTACAGCATACATAAATGATTTATCAATGCTTTCTTTAATTTTTTCTTTGTTAAATTCAATTTTATATAAAATCCTGTCTGCTATTTTAAGTATATCAATTATATTTTCCACTGAATTAAAAAGCGGCAATTTATCTTCTTGCATATCTTTATTATATGTTAAAGGCAACCCTTTTAGCATTACAACAAGGGATATTAAATTTCCTGTAAAAGCACCTGTTTTACCCCTCATAAGTTCTAAAATATCAGGGTTTTTCTTATTTGGCATTATGCTGCTCCCTGTTGCAAAAGAATCATCTATTTCAATATAAGCAAATTCATTTGAATTATAAATTATTAAATCCTCTGCTAAACGTGAAAGATGTAGAGAAGTTAAAACAGTAAAATAAACAAAATCAATTATAAAATCCCTATCAGATACCGCATCCATGCTATTTTCCATAATTGATGAAAAGCCAAGTTCTTTTGCAAGAAAATTTCTATCCAGTGGATAATTGCTACCGGCAAGAGCACCTGATGCAAGAGGCAAGCAATCCACTCTTTTTTCTACAAATTTTAACAATTCATAATCCCTTTTAATTTTATTATAATAGGATAACAAAAACTGAGCAACCGATACTATCTGTGCCTGCTGCAGATGTGTAAAACCAGGAATAAACACATTTTTATTTTTTTCAGCAATAATAATAAATGTTTTTAATAAATTTAAAATCAATTTTTTTATTTCTTTTATCTTATCTTTTAAAAATAGCCTTTCGTCTGTTGCCACAAGGTCATTTCTGCTTCTGCCTGTGTGCAATTTTTTTCCGATATTGCCAATTAATTTTGTTAATTCAATTTCAACTGCTGAATGAACATCTTCATAATTTTCCCATTTTATTTTATTTTCCATTTTTAAAAGTTTTTTTAAACCACCCGCCAGCTTATTCAATTCATTTTTTGTAATAACCCCTGTTTTGTAAAGCGCCTTTGAATGAGCAATTCCTGCCAGAACATCGTATTTAAAAAATTTTTTATCAAAATCAACCGACCTGTTAAACTTTTCAGCAAGTTCATCTAATCTCTTTTTAATTCTACCTTCCCATATTTTTTTCATTTTTTCCCCTTTTTGATTTGATTAAAAATTTTTATCTGTAAACCAAACAAATTTATGAAACCCTCGGCATCTTTTTGAGAATAAATTTCCTCTTTTTCAAATGTTGCTAACTTTTCGCTGTAAAGAGAAAAGTCCGATGTTTTTGAAGCACAAAAAATATTTCCTTTTAACAATTTTAATTTAACCCTTCCCGTAACTGTTTCCTGTGTTTTATCAATAAAAGCAGTTAAAGCTTCTCTTAACGGTGAATACCACATTCCGTAATAAATAAGTTCAGCAAATTTTAAAGCAACCTGCTGTTTATAATGCAGGGTTTCTCTATCAAGTGTGATTTCCTCTAATGCATTATGGGCAAAATATAATATGGTTCCACCTGGTGTTTCATAAACCCCTCTTGACTTTATACCAACTAAACGATTTTCAACCATATCGACAAGTCCTATTCCATGCTTTGCTCCATAAGAATTAAGTTTTAACATTATTTGCAAAGGCGATAGTTTTCTGTTATTAATTGCAACAGGTATCCCTTTAACAAAATCAATTGTTATATAATCCGGTTTATCACTTGCATTTTCTATGCTTTTTATTTTTTTTAAAATATCCGGAGGTGGTTCTTTTGCCGGGTCTTCAAGTATACCACCTTCATGCGATATGTGAAATAAATTGTCATCTTCTGAATATGGTTTTTCTTTTGTAACAGGAACCGGTATATTATGCTTTTTTGCATATTCAATTGCTTCGGTTCTTGACTTTATATTCCACTCTCTCCATGGTGCAATTATTTTTAATTCCGGGGCGAGCGCCTTATAGGTTAATTCAAAACGTACTTGGTCATTGCCTTTTCCTGTTGCTCCATGAGCCACAGCATCTGCGTTTTCCTTTTTAGCCACCTCTACCTGTGTTTTTGCTATTAAAGGTCTTGCAATTGATGTCCCCATCATATATTTGCCTTCATAAATTGCACCTGATTTAATCATCGGAAATATGTATTCACTCACAAACTCTTCTCTTTTATCAATCACATATACCTTATCCGCTCCACTCTTTTTTGCTTTTTCCCTGACTTTAATTAAATCATCGTCCTGCCCTATGTTTATACAGCATGCAATTACTTCACAATTGTAATTTTCTTTAAGCCAGGGAACAATAATTGAAGTATCAAGTCCTCCAGAATAGGCAAGAACAACTTTTTTTACATTTTTACTCATCTTTTTTTCTCCTTTTTATTGTCTTCCAAGTAAAAGTGCCAGTATTCCTTTTTGTGCATGCAATCTGTTTTCTGCCTGGTCAAAAACAACAGAATGCGGTCCATCCATAACTTCATCGGTTATTTCTTCGCCACGATGGGCAGGCAAACAATGCATTACAATACAATCTGATTTTGCTTTTTTTACAAGTTCTTTATTTACTTGATATTTCTGTAGCTGCTGTTTTTTCTTTTCGCTCTCATCTTCCTGTCCCATACTCGCCCAAACATCGGTATAAATCACATCTGCATCCTTTACAGCTTCATCCACATCTTCTGTTATTACTACATTAACTTTTGATTCTTTTGCAAATTTTTGTGATTTTTCAACGACTTCTTTTACAGGGGCACAGGAAGAAGGTGAAGCAACAGCAAGATGCATTTCCATTTTCGGTGCAGCAAATAGCCAGGAATTACAAACATTGTTGCCATCGCCAACATAAGCAATTTTTAACCCTTTTAAAACTTTCTTTTTATCCCTTATTGTAAGCAAATCTGATATTATCTGACAAGGATGGGAAAAATCAGTTAAGGCATTTATAACCGGAATTGTTGAGTATTCGGCAAATTTTTTTACTTCATCATGAGCAAAAGTTCTTATAATAATACCATCAACATACCTTGAAAGAACGCGAGCTGTATCTTCTACGGTCTCTCCCCTTGACATCTGCAATTCATTTGCGCCAAGATAAAGCGCAGCACCACCGAGTTGAAACATTGCAACTTCAAATGAAACCCTGGTTCTTGTTGAGTGCTTTTTAAAAATCATTGCAACTGATTTTCCAAGCAAGGGCACAAATAATTCTTTATTTTTATGTTTTGCCCTTATCATCTCTGATACATTTAAAATCAATTCAAGTTCTTCTTTTGTTAATTCCTCAATTGAAATCAAATCTTTTTTAGTAAATTTAGAAATCATAACAACCTCCGTAAAATTTTCGTAGCGCTGTCAATCTGTTTTTCCGTTATTATAAGTGGTGGAACAAACCTTATCACATCTGGTTTACACGCATTTAAAATTAACCCGTATTCCAGTGCTTTACTAACTATTTTTTTTGCATCGCCATCAATCTGGCATCCAATCAAAAGTCCCATCCCACGAACTTCTTTAATTTTATTTGGCTTAATATTTTTTAACTGATACATCAAATAATCACCTTTATTTTTAACATTTTCCAAAAATTTTTTATTTGCAATTCTTTTTATTATTTCACAACCCGCAGCACATGCAACCGGATTTCCCCCCATTGTTGTTCCATGGTCGTTATTTTCAAGTATATTATAAATTTTTTCAGAAACCAAAACCGCAGATAATGGAAGCCCGCCGCCGAGCCCTTTTCCTAAAGTAATCATATCTGGTTTTAAATTGTAATTTTCACAGCAAAAAACTTTTCCAGTCCTTCCAAGCCCTGTCTGAACCTCATCTACAATTAATAACAAGTTTTCCTTTTCACATATTTTTGATAGTTCCTGTATAAACTCTTTTGTTGCAACATTTACTCCACCTTCTGCCTGAATTAATTCAAGCATTATGGCAACGGTTTTATTATCAATTTTATTTTTTACATCATTTATATCATTGAACTTTGCATAAACAAAACCAGGCGATAGCGGATTCAGATATTTATGAAATTTTTCCTGCCCTGTTGCAGTAAGAGTTGCAATAGTTCTCCCATGAAACGAATTAAACATTGTTATTATTTTAAAGGCACCGTTTTTTTTAAGGATACCCCATTTACGAGCAAATTTTATTGCAACTTCATTTGCCTCAGCCCCAGAATTCACAAAATAAGCATTTTTTAACAATGAATTTTTTTTTAATAATTCAGTTAGTTCTTCCTGCTTTTTATTGTAAAATAAACGTGATAGATGAATATATTTTTTTACCTGATTTATAATTGCCGTATTTATTTTTTTATCATTATAACCAAAAAGATTTACAGCAATCCCAGCAAACATATCAATGTATTTTTTATTATGTATATCATAAAGTATTGCCCCTTTTCCCTTTTCTGGAATCATCTGAAAAACATCAACTGTATTATCTGAACTTTTTATTTTCATTTTTGTTTCCTATTTTATTATTTCTGTCCCAATACCTTTATTTGTAAAAATTTCCAAAAGCAAAGAGTGTTCAATTGTTCCATTAATTATGTGCACTTTTTTCACACCGTTCAAAACCGCCTTTTTTGCGGACTCAACTTTTGGCAACATTCCGCCCGTTATTTGTTTTAATTTAATATATTTATTTATGTCCTTTACTTTCAGCGTTGGCACAAAATTACCATTAATTTTTATTCCATTGGTATCGGTTATATAAATAAGTTTATCCGCCTTTACCGCAATTGCAATTTCTCCTGCAACAAGGTCAGCATTTATATTATAACTCTGTCCTTTTTCATCTATGCCAAGCGGAGCAATAACAGGCATAAAATTTTTTTCTTCCAAAGTAGTTAAAATATCAGTATTTATTTTTTTAACTTCGCCAACAAAACCAAGTTCTGGTTTTTTCCTTTTTGCAATAATCAAATTTGCATCTTTGCCCGAAATTCCAATTGCTTTTAAATTATGCGCATTTATATTTTTCACAATATCCTTATTTATTTTCCCGATTAAAACCATTTCAACTATTTCTAACATTTCTTTATCTGTTACACGATGCCCCTTTACAAATTCTGGTTTTTTCCCAAGTTTTTCAGCAAGCGAAGTTATATCATCTCCACCACCGTGAACAATTATTATTTTTATACCAACATACCTTAAAAGTGCAACGTCCTGAATAAAAACTTCTTTATATTTTGTTTCGGTCATTGCACTGCCGCCGTATTTTATTACAAAAGTAGAATTAAAAAAATTTTTTATATACGGCAATGCCTCTATTAAAACTCTTGCTTTGTTTATTGCTTTTTCCAAATCTCTCTCCTTTTATAATATGTATTTTCCTAAGTCCTTATCTTTAATTAGTTCTTTTATTTTACTTTCCACATACTCTTTTGTTATCGTCTTTTTTTCCTTCCGCGGATATGGTGCTTCAAATAAAAAGTCCTCTAAAACTTTTTCAATTACAGTATGCAATCTACGCGCCCCTATATTTTCCATTGTTTCATTAACTTCAAACGCAGCTCTTGCAATTTCACTTATAGCACTATCATTAAACTGAATTTCGCAATTATCTGTTTCAAGTAACTTTGTATATTGTTTTACAAGTGAATTTTCTGGTTCTTTTAAAATTCTTTCAAAATCTTCTTTTGTCAAACTTAGCAACTCAACCCTTATCGGAAATCTGCCCTGAAGTTCAGGTATTAAATCAGACGGTTTTGAAACATGAAAGGCGCCTGCAGCAATAAATAACATATGGTCTGTTTTCACAGGTCCGTATTTTGTCATTACCGTTGTTCCTTCTACAATTGGCAGAATATCACGTTGAACACCTTCTCGCGAAACATCAGGTCCTCCAGATGTTTTTTCTCTGCTTGCTATTTTATCTATTTCATCAATAAAAATAATTGCGTTTTTTTCTGCGTTTTCTATTGCTTCTTTCACAACCTTTTCCATGTCAATCAATTTTTGCATTTCTTCCATTAAAATAACTTCTCTTGCTTCCTTTACAGGAATTTTCTTTTTCTTTGTTCTACCAGCAGCCACCATCCCCTCCATCATTTCTTGTATATTTATACCAATTTCTTCTATGCCTCCGCTTGATAAAACTTCTACTGCCGGAAAACCCCTGCCTTTTGTAACAACCTCAACCAATTTATCTTCTAACTTGCCTTCCCTTAACATCTGTCTGAATTTTTCCCTTGTTTCTTTAAAATTATTTTCTTCTTCTCTTTGTTTTTGTTCTTCTTCTTCTGTTAAAATACCACGCCTTATATTTTTTAAAGGTGGAACAAGTAAATCAAGTATTTTTTCTTCTGTTATTGCCTCTGCTTTTTCACGAACATTCTGCATATGTTTTTCTCTCACCATATTCACGCTTATCTGGACTATATCACGAATCATTGATTCAACATCTCTGCCAACATAACCGACTTCTGTGTATTTTGTTGCTTCCACTTTTAAAAACGGCGCATCAATTAATTTTGCAAGACGCCTTGCAATTTCTGTTTTACCAACGCCTGTTGGACCAATCATAAGTATATTTTTTGGTGTTATTTCTTCCTGCAATTCTTTTGGTAATTTCTGTCTCCTTAATCTATTGCGCAATGCAATTGCAACTGCCTTTTTTGCTTCATTTTGCCCAACTATGAACTTATTTAAATAATCAACAATTTGTTTTGGTGTTAAATCTTTTTCTATCATCATAATTCCTCTATTGTAATATTATCATTTGTGTAAATACAAATTTCTGCTGCAATTAAAAGAGATTCCTTTACAATATCATATGCGCTTTTGTCAGTAAATTTCATCATTGCCCTTGCCGCAGAAAGGGCAAAAGCACCACCAGACCCAATTGCAATAATACCATCTTCTGGTTCTATTATTTCTCCTTTTCCTGAAATCAAATATGAGTTTTCTTTATCAGCAACAGCAAGCAATGCTTCTAAATTTCTTAAAATTTTATCAGTGCGCCAGTCCTTTGCAAGTTCAACAGCAGCCCGCTGCAATTGCCAATTATGTTCTTTTAATTTTGTTTCAAATCTTTCAAAAAGTGTAAAAGCATCAGCAACAGACCCAGCAAAACCAGCCAGTATCTTTGTTTTTCCTTCAATTACTCTGACTTTTTTTGCTGTTTTTTTCATTACAGTATTTTCTAATGTAACCTGTCCATCTCCACCCATAGCAACTTTATTATTTCTTCTAACGCATAAAATGGTAGTTCCGTGCATATCTTGCATAACTTACTCCTTTTACAATTTTTAATGGAATTGAATTATATCAAAAATATAATTTGGTTTCAATATGTTTTAAAATCCTGAAGTAATCCCTCAGCCATGGTAGATTTTTAAAAAATATAAAGTAAATTTTTTTGCTTTACCTTTTTTGCATAAATAAAATCTCCCCTCTCCCCTCTTTAAAAAAGAGGGGAATTAAAAAGATTTTTCATTTTTATCTCTCCCTTTTC
>Ga0123519_10010331_pt1 | contig 13919 bp, 12 predicted proteins | sample YelNatPaOPRAMG02_FD_87396 | JGI IMG/M metagenome (GOLD analysis project Ga0123519, IMG submission 87396) | Hot spring microbial communities from Yellowstone National Park - Yellowstone National Park OP-RAMG-02 (version 2) | ecosystem: Environmental > Aquatic > Thermal springs > Hot (42-90C) ...
CCGCTCATGCTCGACGAACTCAGTTTCACCACCGATTTTGAAGGCTTCGATGTCAATACGGTCACAGCCTATGAGGACTCCTGGATACCAGGGGGTAAGACAAATCAGGTCAGGGTCGTGGTGATAAACGAGGCCTTCCCCACCTTGGTGAGTCTGATGGTGGGAGCGGAGCACGCCGCGAAGATAGCGGAGAGGAAGACCACGGCGGCCGCGTTGGTGAGCAAGTGGTGGAAAGATATCTCGGATTTTTCTTTTCCCATAGGAGTTACCAACGGCACCGCGCTCTTCAAAGACGAGAAGGGCAAGGAAATCAGATCGGTTTTTAGCGCCAAATTCGGCGGAGAGAAGAAAGAATAGCACACATTGTTCAACCAGACCGGTGCATTCCAGTGCACCGGTCTCCCGCCCGAATTGATACGGTGAAGATGAGTTGATATGCGCAACGGCTGCTGGCGTAAGGTGCACGGTTCTCGCAAGGGGACGCTATTATTATTGCAGCGGTTGCACGCCACCCTTGGGGACGTGAGAGTGGAGAGATTGTGAAGAGTGATTGCGCAACGCGCCTCAATACTGTTAAGCGATCAATAAGGTGATAACTGCCACCCTGTGACGAATGGTATCAGTTCGTGGAAAGCCTTGAACGCGTCTCTAGAGAACTCGAAGATTTGCGGGCCCAAATTAGGCGCCACGATTATCTCTATTATGTTCTGGATCAGCCGGAGATAACGGATTCCGAGTATGATCAGCTCTACCGGCGATTAGAGGAACTCGAGAGACGTTATCCTGAGTTGATCACCCCTGATTCGCCGACGCAGCGCGTCGGCGGCGAGCCTTTGCCACAATTCGGCGAGCTTCCACATGCGATTCCAATGCTCTCCATTTCAAACGTGTTTTCTCAAGAAGAACTCATCGATTTTGATCAGAGAAGCCGCAAGACGCTTGGAATAACAGGTGAGCTTTGGTACGTGGTGGAGCCCAAGCTGGACGGCGTCGCCATCGAGCTGATTTATCAGCGCGGAAGCTTGACCTCGGCCGCGACCAGGGGCGATGGCTTTGTGGGAGAGGATGTCACGGCCAACGTAAGGACGATCAAGAGCATCCCTCTGAGGCTCGTGGGGGAAGGAGCGGTTATCTCTTTGGTGGAGGTACGCGGCGAGATCTTCATGGAGAGGTCTCATTTTGACGCCCTAAATCAAGAGCGAGATGAACTGGGTCTGCCGGCCTTTGCCAATCCTCGCAATGCCGCGGCAGGGTCGTTGCGGCAGCTCGATCCCAAGGTGACTGCGTCTCGACGTTTGCGATTCCTAGCCCACAGTATGGGCCGCATAGAGTCGTCATTACCGGAAAGCCACTGGGACTTGCTCAAGTTTCTTTCCGCCATGGGGCTCCCCGTGAACTTACGCCATGCGAAACGTTGCCATGGAGTGGCCGAGGTTTTGGCGCATTATCGCCAGCTCGAAACGGTGCGCCCCCACCTCCCCTACGAGATCGACGGCGCGGTAGTCAAAGTCGATTCCCTGAACTACCAGCAGCAACTGGGATTTAAGACTCGTTCACCTCGGTGGGCCGTGGCGTACAAATTTCAGCCCATTCAGGCAGTAACTCGCATCACGCGCATCGATATTGGCGTGGGCAGGACCGGCAGTCTTACGCCCGTGGCGGTGATGGAACCAGTCCAAGTTGGGGGAGTGACGGTCAGCCGCGCGACGCTTCATAACCAAGACGAGATCGACAGGAAAGATATTCGCGAGGGGGACACGGTTCTCATTCAGAGAGCCGGCGATGTCATACCGGAAGTGGTCAGGGTATTGCCAGAGTTTCGGTCTCCGGAGAGCAAGCCCTACCGCATACCGGATACCTGTCCAGTCTGTCACTCCAGGGCCGTGAGGCTCGAGGGACAAGCGGTCAAACGCTGCCTGAACGTGTCCTGTCCCGCGCGCTTGAAAGAGACCATCAAGCACTTTGCTTCCAGGAATGCCATGGATATCGAAGGTCTTGGCGATCGACTGGTGGATGAACTCGTCACTCGAGGTCTGGTAAAAAGTCCCGCGGACCTCTATGCCCTGAAAAAGGACGACCTCCTTACGCTCCCTCGAATGGGCGAGAAATCCGCTTCCAAACTCATCGCAGCGATCGAGCGATCCAAGGCGGTTCCTGTAGAGCGCTTTCTCTATGCCTTGGGCATCCCATTGGTTGGTGAATTTGTGGCCCGCACCCTTGTCGAGAACCTGCACTCCATTCAGGGCGTCATGAATGCGGACGCCCATAGCATCCAGCAGATTCACGGTATTGGGCCCGAGGTGGCGAACAGTCTTGAAACCTTTTTTTCCGAGCCTCACAACCGTCGCATGATAGAGAAGCTCCTCGAGGCTGGTGTGGCGCCCGTCAAGACGCCGCCATCGGCTGCCTCTACGTCTGATCTGCCTCTTGCGAACAAGACATTCGTGTTTACGGGCGCTCTTTCCATGCCCCGCAGCGAAGCCAAGGAGCTGGTCGAAAGAGCCGGCGGCAAGGTGGTTGGAACGGTTTCGAAACGGACCGATTATGTTGTCGTAGGAGAGGATCCTGGTTCCAAGAGGGATCGCGCAATGGAACTAGGCGTCAACATCATTTCGGAAGACGAATTCCTGAAATTGATACATATTGGAGAAATATAGGAATACTCCAACGAGACTGGGACTTCCACCGTCGCGTCTCTACTCGCTTGATGCGACTTGAAAATGCTCCGTCGGCTTGGGCTCTTCGCAATGAAAAGAAAGTTATTGAGGCGTCATTGCGAGCCAGGCAAAGCGATCTCGTGACAAATGTTGTGAGAAACGATATAGATGACACGAGCATCTCTTTCTCTTACAATTGGTGGGCAGGCAGTGAACAAGCCTGGGATGCGTTTTGCCAGTGGAGGCGGCTGATGAATGCGCCAATTCGGCGACGGGTTATTATATCGGGGCGCGTACAAGGGGTCTGCTTTCGGGCTTACGCCCGGGATGAGGCGAGGAGACTCGGCATAAAAGGATGGGTTCGAAACTTGCCAGACGGAAATGTGGAATCGGTGATTGAGGGCGAGCCGGGCGCTGTTCAGGCCATGATTCAATGGTTCCACCAGGGACCGCCTTACGGCAGCGTAAGTAAAGTGACCGTGTGGGACGAGCCAATGGATGAAAGATTCGGCGACTTCGAGATACGATATAGTTACGGAAGAATGTAGCAATGCCCCGCGTCGTCTCGTCCCCTCTGTTGGCAGCGCTGGTTTTCGTCTTCTTGCCTTGTTCGACGCCGTCGGGATACTGCGACGCCATGAAAGAATCTGCTTGTTTACCCGTCATCGTTGACGTGTACGCGGGGGAACCCGTGTCGTTCGACGCGATGCTGGACGACCTGGCAACCGTGTCCATCGTGTATTTGGGTGAGTTGCACACCATTCAGCCCCATCATAACTTCCAGCTCACCACCCTCCAAGGTCTTTTTCACAGGAGGCGCAGCCTCTATTTAGGGATGGAGATGTTTACTACAGGCCAGCAGGAGGTCTTGGACCGGTGGCTGGCCGGCCATCACAGCGTGGCGGAGCTCGGGTTGCAACTCGGCAGCGAGAAATGGACAAATCTCGCCGACTACGAATCTTTGCTTCTGTTCGCACGAAGCAACGGTATTCGGGTTGTGGGGCTGAATGTCTCAAATGACGTCGTGAGGAAAGTTGCTCGAGGTCAACTGGCAGACCTCTCAAAAGAGGAACGGAAAAATTTACCCGAAGAAAATTTGCTGACTCCGAACCCTCTCTATGATAAGCTCTTGCGCCTCAAACTGCGCGTCCACAAGGCATTTCAAGGCAGGTCGTTGGATGGCGTCATACGGGCGCAGTTGCTGCGGGATAGCGTCATGGCTCAAACTATCGGCCAGACGTTGGAATCGCTTAAGGATAAGGACGCCGTATTCGTGGTCGTTGCCGGATCAGGACACCTCGGATATGGATTTGGCATCCCCGAAAGGGTGCGGACAAAAATGCAAGTCTCCGATAGAATCATCTTGCCAACAGAGAGCGGACATCTGATACTGTCCGACGAAGAGAGGCGACAGGCGGTCCCCGTGGAGATAACACACGAAGACTTGAGATTCATACAGCAGCCTATTGCAGACTATCTATACGTGCTGCCAATGGCGGCAACTGACCCTGAGAGCAAAGAATTGGCTGAAGCGCAACCGTTGGAGTAAATGAAGCCGTGCGGCTTCAAGGGGAGAAACAGAAAATGGCAACCATATTGGTGATCGATGACGATTTTTATGTGAGGGAGATGCTAAAGACAGTGCTGGAAGACTCGGGATATGACGTCCTGGAGGCTGCTGACGGCAATATTGGGGTGAAGCTGTTCAGCGAAAACAAGGTTGACCTCATCATCACCGATATCATTATGCCCGAGAAGGAAGGCCTCGAGACGATACAGGAGGTGAGAAAAACCTCGCCTGACATAAAGATCATTGCCATGTCAGGGGGAGCCAAGGTTGGGCCGACTACGTATCTGAAATTGGCCGAGCATTTTGGGGCAAACCGAGTATTTCAGAAGCCCATTCACATTTCGGAATTGCTGGGAAACATCAAAGAACTGTTGAACGAATAAGACCGCTATTGCGGCTCGGGGGCTCTCTCCTGATCCAAGAAATAAGGAGGAAAGACGAGCCTGAAGACCGTTCCTCCGTTGCTGTAACAGTCTTCGATGCGAGTGCAACATGGACATGCGGTGATATCGCCAGGACACAGGTCAGTGACCTTGGGGATGCATGAGCATCTCTTGGTGTCCACTAGGATTTGGAAGCCGTAGCGTTCAGCGAGCACCTTCATCTTGAGGAGGTCTGTGCCGGTTCCCCCGGCGTTGAAGGCGTACGGCACGCTCGATTTATAGAGGTATGTCTCCCTCGTTGGATAAAATCCCTCGAAGATATTTGGCCGTTCCGACTCTGGTATGCCCACCCCGTAATCTTGAACGGTGAGGACATACCCGTCGCCAGATTTCTCTCCTCGCACAACTATTTTGCCGTGGTCAGGCGTATTTTCGATGGCATTGCGCACAAGCCCGCTCAACACTGAGGCAAGCAGGCGGGGTCCAATTTTGAGGGTGGCGGGATCGACGACCGAAAAATCGATGTGCAAATTTCGCTGGGAGGCATCCGACTGAACCTTTTTTTGGAGCTCACTGAAAACGTCTGAGATGCGCGCAACAGGAGCGTCAGCCTCCTCATTCAATTGAAAAATCTCCTCTATGGTGTTCTTCAAGACATGGAGCGGTTCAGACAGGCTTGGGTTTTGGTCTCCGACAATATCAATCAGGTCTCGCAAAAACTCGTTGAGCTTTTGAGCAATGCCGTTGCTCAATAAGTCTCTGTTTTCCACGATTTCAGACACCTGCATTTCCAGGTTTTTCAGCCTATCCAAGTTTCGATAAATTCGCTGGAAAGGCAAATTTGAGGCGTCAATCCCGGCGGTTTCGATTTTGCGCTCGAGGATGCGCACGGACGCTTCTACTATAGCCAAGGGCGTCTTCAACTCGTGTGAAAGGTGGTTGAGGACTCTGGTTTTCACCTTGTTCAACCGCTCGAGCTCCTTGTGAGAACTCACCAATCGCTCGTAATACGTTGCATTTTCAATGGCAAGGGCCACATTCCCGGAGAGAGCGGACATGATCTCCACATCTTCCTGTGTGAAGTCGCCTTCCTTGTTCAGGGCGTACAAGACGCCGAGGCGTTTTTCCCGAGCTTGGAGAGGGACGCAAACCATGTTCCTGGTCACAAAGCCCGACCTGGTTTCGACAGGTCGGTAGATCCTCGGATCGGTTTTCGCATCGTGGATCAAGGCGGGTTCCCCGGTTCGGAACACCCAACCGGCCACTCCCTTGTCTTTGGGTACCCTGATAATCTCTCTCGCCGAGGAGAGGAAACTTTCTTTGTCTTCAACAGTACGCCAGTAAAAATCGCCTTTTTCCTCATCGTGGAGCAGCACCCCTGCCCCTTCGCAATTTAGTACGCCCTGGACTTCCCCCACGACAATGCGGAGCAATTCATCGAGGTCTGTGGTTGTTGCCATGGCCTTTGAGGCCTTGAACAACAGGACCATCTTGTCGGCAGGTATTTGGGGAGACCTATTTTGGGATTGAGATTCCACGCTTCTTCTCTTTGTTGAGATAGGATACGCCGCGTCTCCCTGCGGACAGCTTTTTCATCGATGCGCGTTCGTCGCGAACCCGGCGGGTCAGCGGGCAATGAGTGTCGTCTGGTCCCTTCTAACTGCCAACATTGACGCGAAGATGTTTTCTGACTGGGCTCGAACCGATCATCTTTTTGCATTGATGAGCGATGCCTGAGGCCGAAAGTCCAAGGTCTTCTAGGAGCTCTTGCCTGGTTCCATGTTCGATAAATTTGTCCGGGATGCCTAGACGACTCACTTTCACGTCAGTGAGGCCCTCGTCTTGGAACAGTTCTAACACGGCGCTGCCAAATCCGCCGGCGAGAATCCCCTCCTCGACGGTTACCACCAAGCCGGTTTTGGCGGCCACCGGCGCAAGAATTTCCTTATCAAGCGGTTTGATATATCGCGCGTTCACCACCGCAACTGAAAAACCCTCTTGGGCGAGCAATTGGGACGCCTGTCTTGCCGGTTCCACCATCGATCCAATGGCGATGATGACAATATCGTCTCCTTCATTGATCAATTGTGCGCGGAAAGGTATGACCTCTGGCTCTTTTTTTAACTGCACTCCGAGCCCATGCGCTCGTGGATACCTTATCACGCAGGGCTTGCGGCTCGTTATCGCGGTGAAAAGCATATCTGCCAACTCATTTTCGTCAGAGGGGGCCATCATAATGAGATTGGGGATATGTCGGCAAAAAGCTATATCGAACACGCCATGATGCGTGGGGCCGTCTTCTCCCACAAGCCCTGCCCTGTCCATGGCAAAGACTACGGGGTGCCCCTGCATGCACACGTCGTGAATGATATGATCATATCCTCTCTGCATGAAGGTCGAATAGATGGCCACAACGGGCTTGTACCCCTCGGCAGCCAACCCTCCCGCAAAGACCACACCGTGCTGTTCTGCGATGCCTACATCAAAGAAGCGCCTGGGAAAGAGTCGTGCAAATTCGGCCAAGCCCGTGCCGTATTCCATGGCCGCGGTGATGGCGACTATCTTCTGATCTCTGGAACCGAGCTTCACCATGGTCTTGCCGAAGACCGATGTATATGTCGGTGGACTATCAGCCACTTCGAAAGCGCCAGAAGCTCGATCAAAGGGCCCGACGCCGTGAAAACGGCTTGGGTCCTGCTCTGCCTGACAGTATCCCTTTCCTTTGCAGGTGATGGTGTGAATAAGCACCGGTTCCTTGAAGCGTTTGACGTTCTGGAATGTGTCAACGAGATGCTTGATCTGGTGACCATCGATGGGGCCGACGTAATTGAATCCGAGGTCTTCGAAAAGCCGGCCAGGCGTCACAAACCCCTTGAGGGCCTCTTCAAACTGTTTCGCCCAAGAATACATGGAACGCCCCATGAGACCGGGGATGTTTTTGAGAACGTTCTTGACCTCATCCCTGAAGCGCGTCACCAATTGGCCAGTCATGATGCGGTTGAGGTACGCAGCAATCGCTCCCACATTGGGCGAGATGGACATCTCATTGTCGTTGAGGATAATGATGAGGTCTTTCTCCGCTGCTCCGGCTTGATTCAATCCTTCGTAGGATACGCCGCACGTAAGCGACCCATCGCCGACGATGGCGATCACCTTGTGCTGGCCGCCGTCGAAGCATCTTGCCTGCGCAAGCCCCGCAGCAGCGCTAATGGCATTCCCCGCATGGCCAACATCGAAGAAATCGTATTGGCTCTCTGAACGCTTGGGGAAACCGGCGATGCCGCCTCTCGTCCGAAGCCCTGGGAAGAGCTCTCTCCTTCCCGTCAATATTTTGTACGCGTAGGACTGATGCCCCACGTCGAAGATGACCCGATCCTGGGGCGGAGAGAACACCTTGAGTAAAGCGATGGTAAGCTCCACCACGCCAAGGCTCGAGGCCAGATGACCTCCTCGTTGCGATACGGTATCGATGATAAGTTCCCGAACCTCAGAGGCCAACTGTTTGAGAGACTCGATGGACAATGGTTTTATGTCATCTGGTCCCTGGATGGTCTCGAGTAGCAGGTTATTTGGTCCCGAGGTTTCGCTGCTGTTCATACCCAGACTCTCAATCTATCTCATTTGATACGCCGCCCAATATACAGGCAAATCTCCGACAAGGTCGATGCCCTTTCTCCGAGAGGCTCGAGCGCCCTCAAGGCGCGCTCGATATGCTGCCTCATTTTGTCTTTGGCGGCCTCTAATCCCATGAGCGCCGGAAAGGTGGCCTTCCCCTTTTCCTGGTCCTTGTGTACTGCCTTACCTAGCGTTTGCGCATCCCCCTCAATATCCAGGACATCATCCTTTATCTGAAAGACGATTCCAAGATGCTCGCCAAATTCGGCAAGCACGCGAATCTGTTGGGGCGATCCCCCTCCTAATAAGGCCCCGCACACCAACGATGCTTTCAGCAAGGCCCCTGTCTTGCCGGCGACTATGTCGCTCACAGTTTGTTCGTTCGCCTCCCGTCCTTCGCTGACGATGTCTAAGTACTGGCCTCTGACCAATCCCCGGTATCCCGCGGCGACGGCGAGCTCATGGATGGCCTGCAGCAGACGATGAGCGGGATAGATACGCGCCGCGTGCGGGCTCGAGAGGACGTCAAAGGCAAACGTGAGCAGGGCGTCTCCCACGAGTATGGCCACCCCCTCTCCAAACACCTTGTGCAGCGTGGGCTTCCCTCGCCGCGTGTCGTCATCGTCCATGGCCGGCAGATCGTCGTGGATCAGTGAATACGTGTGAATACATTCCAGCGCCGCTGCCAGGGGCAGCATGGCAGAAGCCTCCGCTCCCACAATCTCCCCGGCTTCCATGGCAAGAATAGGCCTGATCCGCTTTCCTCCGGCGAAAAGGCTGTACCGCATGGCCTCATGAAGACGTTCCCCTCCGTCATTGGCTCCGGGGAGCATCTGCTCGAGGGCCTGATCAACGAGCCTCTTTCTTTCCGCTAAATATAGCTCTAGGTCCACCTGTCGAGATTCTATTCCATTTCCTTGTTGATGGGGGTTTTTTCCATTGTGCTTAAGAGCTGCTCCACCTTTCCCTCAACCTCGTTCAGTATCCCGAAAAGGCGCCTCGATACTTGAATACCTTCCTCAAAAAGTTTCAAGCTCTCCTCGAGCCCCACGCCTCCTTGTTCCATCTTTTCAACGATGGCGCGGAGTTTGTCGAGATAGGCGTCAAAACGTTCGGAGCCCGCATTGTCATCACTTTGCGCTTTTGTCATGATTCAGCGTCCCGGCGTGTGAGGTCATCAAGGGCCAATCTGGCCATTGGCGCTTTGAGACTCATCATTTTTGCTTTCCTTCTGCGAGAAGCTCACTGAGCTCCCGTTTCGCGGCAGTAAGACTGGGATCGACGGTGATAGCCTTGGAAAAGACCTGAGCTGCCGCGTCGTAACGCATAAAAAAGTTCTTTTGAATGTACCCCTCGAGAAAATATCCCTCTGCAAGCTTTTCAGGCATGACACCGGGCAGCCTCTCGTGTAACTTGTTGGCTGATTGCACGTCTTCAAGCGCAGTCTTCACATAATAAGCGGGGAACTGCTGATAAATTCTGGCTCGGATCTTGGTCTCGGCAATGGATAACATCACCTCGGCATACAGCGGCGTCTCTGTTTGGCCGCTGGTTTCAAGAGCGTCTCGAGCCTCACTGAGGTGATCGAGGGCTTCGAGGTAATGCTTTTTCTCCATAAGCCCCAAGCCAGCCTTCAGCAATTTCTGCGGCGCCTGGTCGAGTTGCTCTTGTCCCGCGCATGCGCGTACCGGGGTAAGGGCATACGTCACAAGTACAAGCGCTATCCACAAGCAGCGTATGACATTCATCGGCTACCATTCTCTCGGCGCGAAGTCACCGTACGATGCTTTCATTGTGTACATCAGCGGGGTGGTAAAATCAATGAGATATATGCAGGTATTTCTTTTTGCGGATCTCTTGACGAACTTCCCGTGTGATTGGGGGTCGGTTTTTTCAGATCACCGTATTCGTGGGGACTATTCTATCTGACTACTTCTATAACGACTCGCCGCCCCTCGCGCTCAGAGGCTCCGGGCTGTATGTTTCCTTGGGAAACGGCGCCATGGGGAACAATTTTTATTCGAGAAGGCGGCACCGCAAACCTTTTGGTCAGGTATGCAGCCACTGCTTCAGCCCGCTGTCTGGACAGCTTCATGTTGTATTCAGGTTTTCCTCGCCCATCTGTGAAGCCGTGAAGCACGATTTGGGCATTGGGACTCTGCCGGAATTCTCGAACTGCTGCGTCCATGGCTGCCAAATTGGCGGCATTTGCCGAGGGGTCGGCGGACGTGACAGAGACGCTGTTAAGATCAAAGGTCACCATATTACCTATAGGCCGCGCCGGGGACTGGGATGGCGGGGGCGCAGGCCTCTGGCACGGTACGACGAGAAAGCGTCTCATCCATGCATGCCACTCTGCCGGTGAATTTATGACGTCTGCGTTATGGTAGGTTCCCCTCCCTCGCTCGGCGATCCCTTTAAGGAGATACGTCCCCTCTTGGGCGTTGCCTATCTGAAAGGTATGAACCTGCACGTCTGGATTATTCGCGCATATTTGTTCGGTTATCTTGATGGGATCCACTTTGCAGGATTCGATGCCGCCTCCTACGACGACGATGACTGATTTACCTTGCAATCCGGCCACGTCATCAGCGGCGCCCCGCAATCCTGCGGAAAGGGAACTCATGCCGTACGATATGGATTGTGGAAATGAATTGATAAAGCGTTGAGGGTCCCATGGCTGCACTGCAAGGATGCTCTCGGTGTTCTCGCACCCCATGCCGACCTTGAGCCCATAATGCCTCAAACCGACATTGAAAAAACCGTCTGCCGTGATGGGCATCGCCTCTTGAAAAAAGTTCATTTGTTTCAGGAGAAACTGATACCGGTCGCGCTCTTTCATGAAGCCGGAGGCGTCGAAGAGCACCAAGATATTTGGCACGCCTCGACAGTCATCAGAGGATGCAATGGATGCAACCAAAACCAAGATCAGCGCCGCGGTTGCCAACCGCTTGATCAACATGGTTTTTATTGCGCCCATCGAGCCTCCCGACGCCTCGCCGCCTGCCTCGGCGGCCAGCTCATTGATTTCCGTGGAACTAGCAGAGGAGCGACAAGTTGTCAACAAATTTAGCAAAAGCTTTATGTTCGGCGATACCTTGACAAAGGAACGGAGGCCAGTCCGAGAGATTGGACGCAGCCAAGCATATCCTCCACATGCCTCGCGGTGCTGACCCGATCGTGCATGAGTACGACGTCTTGCACCCGGGCGCATTTCAAGGAGGCGAGAACACGGGAAAAGGGCCGGGGATTCCACCAGAGCTCCATCTGCCAGTCGTTCGTGTCCACATTCCACCAGGCGATTTGATAATCAAGCGCTGCCAGCGTGCGGTTGCACACCTCGTTCGCGCTCCCCGATGCAAGGGCGCCGTACGGGAACCGAAAGAAACGGTCCTGGGTGACCGGATCGCCGCCGGCTTCCGCAATCACGTCCTGGATAAGTTCGTGCGTGGATCTAATTTCCTTCTCTGCCTGTTTGGCCGATATGGAAGAAAACGCGGGATGTGAGTATGAGTGGTTGGCTATTTCGTGACCAGCCTGGATAGCTCGAACCGCTATTTTTCGCAACTCCGCGTTGGCCAGGTTTCGACCGATGACAAAGAATGTGACCTTATGCCTCGTCCGATCCAGAGCGTCCATGATTCGGGAGCTGCAGGGCAACGGGCCGTCATCGAACGTGAGATAAACCGACTGACTGGAAGACGGTCCACTGAGGGGCTCTTTCCACGTACGGCGGAGCAGCGACTCTACTGTAGCGCTCTCCCCGCATAATGGCTGAATAGAATCTCGACGGCCTGATAACAGCGCCAACAGCCGATCGAGCTGCGACGGCTGGCACAGACAACCCGTCCCAATAGCCGCAGCAAAAGCAAAAAAACGCCGTCGGGAACATCCCGGGGGAGATTTCTCCTCAATGCGGTGAAGGTATTTCATTGCGAAAGGAAAGGCTGTTCTCGCCTGTTTTCTCGCGCCGTATCATTGCCCGTCGTCATTTTTTCAGGAGAAAGCACTTTTCGTCTCCTACTTCCCCTTTGAGATGATACTCCAATTGACTGGCAGGGACTTCTTTCACCTGGTACACCACATCCCATTCTTTGGATTTTTCGTTCCAAGAATATTGCTGAAGTGATATCTTTTTGCCCTTCTCGACGTAAAGAAGCAGATACCATCCACCGTAGATTTTGGAAAAGCAGGTCTTGATGTATTTCACATTGGGTATCTCTTTGGCAAACTTGAGGGCAGCCTGGTTTATTTCTTCCTTTTGGAGCAATTCAGGCATGTCGCCGCCGGTTTCCTTTTCCTTGCTGGCAACATAATCTGGCGGTGGAGGAGGTAGAGGTTTGAGCGTTGCGTCTGTTCCAGCGCCAGCCTGCCCTGGCGATTGCGTCTGACCTTGCGTGGAAACGGGCTTGGCCGATCTGAATCCCGGCACACAGCCGATGACCATGACAGCGACAAGCGCGGTCGCTACGAAGACAGTCGGTAAGGAGAACTTGGCCACGAGATCCCCAGTCAAAACTGTTATGAGGTATGACTAGGATACCACTAGGGCGGTGAAAAGGCAAGGTTATTCAGCGGAGATGAAACCAAGTAAGTGTTGTAGGGTCGGAATGTTGTGGTCATTTTCTCACATCGAGTGTCCTCTCTTATGTATAATATATTGCCATTATGTCATTTTAGTGAGATTTTTTATGAAAAGCCCCCTCTTGGCTGCAGTTTGTATTATGATAGAGTTATGAAGAAACGCGCCCGAAAAATAGTGGCCCTTGTGGGCCGACCGAACGTTGGGAAATCGACTCTTTTTAACGTGCTGGTGGGACGGCGCAAGGCCCTTGTAGAAGACGTCCCTGGCCTCACACGAGACCGCAATTATGGGGAATGCTCCTTGGGCGACAGCGTCTTTACGGTGGTGGATACGGGCGGCTTTGAGCCGACGAGCGCTGACGAAATCTTGTCCCAAATGCGTAGCCAGACCATGCTGGCCATACAAGAGGCGGACATCATTGTGTTCATGGGCGACGGCAAGACAGGGCTTCATCCTTCTGACCATGACATCGTCCGGCTGCTCCAGCGTTCAGATAAAACGGTCTTCTATGTGGTGAACAAGATCGACTCCGAGAAAGACGAGGCCCTTGCATTTGATTTTTACACGCTTGGCGTGGAGACCCTTTTCACGTTGAGCGCATTGACTGGCTACGGGTTGAGGGATTTTTTGGATGCCTTGTCCTCGGAGATTCCAGAGAGCACTGGAGCGCCAAGCGCGTTGCCTGAAGACCAAGAGCTGCCGAGGATTGCCGTGGTGGGGAGACCCAATGTAGGTAAATCGACGCTGATAAATCTCCTACTCGGCCAAGAGAGGGTTTTGGCCAATCCGGCCCCCGGGACGACAAGGGATTCTATCGATACCATCGTCAAGCGAGACGGGAGGGAGTATCTTTTTATCGATACTGCTGGCATACGGCGGCGCAGTCGCCTCAGCGACGTTGTCGAGAAATACAGCGTGATTAAGGCATTTCAGAGCATAAACCGCTGCGACATCGCCGTGCTGCTGTTGGATGCCGCCGAACTTGTGACTGATCAGGACGCTCGAATCGCGGGCTACGCATACAACCATGGCAAAGGCGTTATCATTGCCATCAATAAATGGGACGCGATTCCCAAGGACGCGAACACTGCCGATGCCTGCATTGCAAG
>Ga0123519_10010338_pt1 | contig 13912 bp, 9 predicted proteins | sample YelNatPaOPRAMG02_FD_87396 | JGI IMG/M metagenome (GOLD analysis project Ga0123519, IMG submission 87396) | Hot spring microbial communities from Yellowstone National Park - Yellowstone National Park OP-RAMG-02 (version 2) | ecosystem: Environmental > Aquatic > Thermal springs > Hot (42-90C) ...
AGTGGCTTTGCAGGTCTGCCGATCGCCTCCGCAACACTGAGCGGCTCGCGGCCGGCAGATCGGCTTCTATCCCGGTCTCCTTAGGCGCCAAAGCATCCTTAGGCAGCCAATATGTCGGCCAGACGGTAGATCTCGGGATCGATGGCCCGAATCCTCTGGGTGACCGTCTCCAGATCGGTCGTCGTCTCCGCACCTTTGACCAGGCCGACCATGACGCCTGAGACCCCGGCTGCTAGTTGCGCGACCGCTTCGGCTCCCAGCCGGCTGGCCAGCAGGCGGTCGTGGACAGTGGGAGCCCCGCCACGCAGCACGTGGCCGAGCACGGTCAGTCTGGTCTCGAAGCCTACCCCATCTTCGGCATGCTCGATGTACTGCTGGAGCCGGGCCGCGTTGTAGCGTGCCCCTTCCGCTACCACCACAATGAAGTGGGGCTTTCCCCGCGCGTATGCTTCCCTCAGCTCCTGGACCACGCGCGCTGGGTCAACCTCGACTTCGGGGATAAGGACCATCTCCGCTCCGCCCGCCAAACCCGCCATCAGTGCCAGGTAGCCCGAATGCCGCCCCATCAGCTCGACAATAAAGGCCCGATTGTGGGAGGAAGCCGTTTCCTTGATACGGTCGATGGCTTCCAGAGCGGTGTTGAGAGCCGTGTCCACACCGATTGCGAGGTCTGTGCCGTAGATATCGTTGTCGATCGACGCTGGCACCCCGACGACCGGGAAGCCCAACCTGTGCAAGGCGAGCGCCCCGCGTAGAGAGCCATCGCCCCCGATGACTACCAGGCCGTCGATGCCCTCCCGATGCAAGACATCCAGCGCCTGCCGTGGGCCATCCGGCATCAGCATCGCGGCCTCGCGAGCTGTTCCCAGCACCGTGCCTCCCCGCTGTATGATGCCTCCCACAGAACGAGCGCTCAGTTCCTCGGTCTGTCCAGCCAGCAGGCCAGCGTAGCCTCTCCTTACCCCTCGCACCTCTAACCCACAGTGGAGTGCCACTCGCACCACAGCGCGAATGGCCGCGTTCATGCCTGGCGCGTCGCCGCCGCTGGTCATCACCGCGATTCTGCGCAAGCGCTTCTCTCCCCTGCTGCCTGTTTTGGGGTGTCAAAAGCCGGTCGGGTCGCTTGCCCTCTCCTCGGCAAGAGCCGTGCCGAGCCTCGATTCCGCTTATTGCCAGTGCGAGTCGAACACTACCTAGCGGAGGAAGGTATCCCCTTCCTCCGCCGGGCAGAATAGCTACTCCACCTCTAGAATAAGCTCGATCTCGACCGGCTGATTGCCGGGCAGGCCAGCCATGCCGACGGCGGAACGGGCGTGACGACCGGCCTCACCGAAGACCTCGACCAGAAGCTCGGAGAAGCCATTGATGACCTGTGGCTGCTCGCTATACCCAGGCACGCAGTTGACCATCCCGAGTACCTTCACCACGCGCTTGACTTTGCTCAGGTCCCCCAAAGCAGTCTTGGCAGCAGCCAACTGCTTGACTGCGATCTCGCGGGCGGCCTCCTTGGCCTCAGCCGTTGTGTATTCTTTGCCCACTTGGCCGTTCCACTTCTTTCCACCCTTGAGGCCGGGCGTGTTCCCAGAGAGGAAGAGGAGGTTCCCCGTCCGTACCCAGGGGACGAGGGGCAGATCGCCTACCGGCACTGGCTCTAGTTCATAGCCCAGCTGTTTCAGTTTCTCCTCTGGTGTCATCGCACACTCCTTTCGCACTCGGTGGCCAGGCTATCGCTGCCTGGCGCTTGGCTCCATTCTACTCGATGCGTCAAGGGCAGCCAAGCTCGGCCCTTACCGCAGCCACTAGGAGTGTTCGGTGTACAGGCCTTGACAGGCGGACACACTTGCCCATAATGTGGGAAGGGCAGGTTCGCTCCTGGGTACGGAAGAAAACCAGGCAAGGAGATGGTGCCTGCCCCAGATTAGCCGGCCAGGCAAGGCTGGACAGGAGGGCGACAGAAGTGCTGGGTACAGCGCTGGCGCGGTCTACCAACGGACTCGATTCCAGTAAGCCTATCTCGTCTCGGTGGGGCCACTACTTTCTCCGGTTGGGCCTGCTCATCTCGCTCCTGGCTCTGCTCGGGCCGACAGCAGCTTTGGCAGCGCCGAGCGGAAACGTCCTCAGCAACCCCGACTTCGAACAGGACGCACGCCGCACCAGCCTCTCCTCCTGGGTAGCGGCGGGCTGGTATCCCTGGTTTCACATCGACCGCAGCAGTCCCTACAGTCGCGAGCCGGAGTTCGGCCAAATCACCAACCGTCAACGTCATAACGGAGAACGAGCAGAGCGGTGGTTCAACAGCTATGGCCTCCACGATGCTGGCCTTTTCCAGCAGGCTAGCGTGCCTGCCGGCAGCTACCTCACCTTCTCGATCTGGGCCATAAGCTGGTCGTCTGCCAAAGACGTATGGGCCCAGTCGGATAGCCATTACAACAAATGGGTGGGGATCGACCCCACGGGCGGAATCGACCCCTTCAGCCCCAACGTGGTATGGTCGGACGTCAATCGTGAGATGGACCAGTGGGTGCAGCTCACCGTGTCCACCACCGCCAAAGCCAGCACGGTAACTGTCTTCGTGCGGGGCAAGCCGGACTTTGCCGTCAAGCATAACGATATCATCGTAGACGAAGCCTCGCTCACTTATGATACGGCTGTTGTCACCAGCTCTGCGCCAGCTACCACCATAGCCGCGCCCGCGCCTGGCGCTCCCGGCCTTGAGGGACCCAGCGCCTTCTTCGCCACCACCGGCCACACAGTAAGAGGGCAGTGGCTCCAGTGGTTCGACCGAAACGGCGGAATCGATGTCTGTGGCCTTCCTCGCTCTGAGGTGATGTTGGACCCGATTACCGGCCAGTGGGTACAATACTTCCAGCGACTCGTGCTGGAGTGGCACCCGGAAAACCCGGCTGCCCACCGCATCCAACGGCGCCTGCTGGGCGACTGGATATACCCTGGTGCCGACCCGGCAGTGGACCCGGCGCCAGCTAGCGGCCATGCTTACATATTCTTCCGCTGGGACAGCCGCCAGCCGGCCGGACTCGGCCACGGCGTTAGCGACATCGCCCCCGATGGCACCAACATTGGCTTCCGCACCTTCTTCGACACTCACGGTGGCGTGAACGCTTTCGGCTATCCCAAAGAGGAGCCCAAGCTGCGCGATGGGCGCTGGACCCAGCGCTTCCAGGCAGCCGTCTTCGAGTATCATCCCGAGAACGACAAAGACGGGTACTTCCCGGGCACGACGATCCCCTACCGCCATTACCGAGTGCAGCTAGAGTTGCTGGGCGATGAGTACATTGCTCAGCACAACCTTGGGCTGCAGTAGGGGCCTCTGCCAGAGCGTCTCTCCTGACGGGAAGCGGCCCGGTGCCACCGTCGTGGTACAATGTGTGAGACTGGGGCGGATCAGTCCATCCGCCCCCGGCCGCATCGGCATTCGGCTGAGGTGCAGACGTATTGGATGCTCCGCCGGGCTCGCCAAGGACAGGACGCTCGCGACAAGAGGTGTCGGCAGGCAAGGGGACGTGTATTACCGTGGGTGCAGGCGTATCGCTGTCGCGGCGATCGTTTCTGCACCTGCTATTGGCCACTGCGGGCACCGCTACTATGGCCGCTTGCGTTCCCCTGCGTGCGAACCCCACCCCTGAAGGCCCTAGCCGGGTGCAGTTGGTCTATCAGGACTGGCGCACCGATTGGTTCCCCGCTCTAGCACGAGAGATGCTGGAGCAGTTCCATGCCACCCACCCCAACATCCGTGTCTTCTACACCCCGGATCCCGAGAACTTGGAAGACAAAATGCTGGCCGACATGCAGGCTGGCATCGCCCCCGACGTTTTCGCCGGCTGCTGCGCCTTCTTTCCCATCTGGGCCCAGAAGGGCTACACCCTGGACCTACGCCCTTACGTCAAAGCCGACCTGGATCAGGCGACGATAGACGACTGGGACGCGGCTCAGTACCATGCCCTCTTCACCCGCGACGGCCGACAGTTCGGTCTCCCCAAGTACCACGGGGCGCTGGCTCTCTTCTACAACAAGGACCTCTTCGACGCTGCCAAGATCGACTACCCCAACGAGCGCTGGACCTACCGAGAGTACCTCGATGCCATGAAGCGCCTGACTCGCCGCGACGATCGCAGCGATAACCCGTCAGTCTTTGGCAGTATGATAGACGTCTCCTGGGACCGCCTCCAGGTCTATGTCAATGGCTGGGGAGGGCACTTCGTTGACCCTCGCGATCCCACCGTCTGCCGGATGAGCGAGCCCGAAGCTCTGGAGGCGCTGGAGTGGGTGCGCGCGCGTATTTGGGACGATAAAGTCATGGCCAATGGCCCGGCCGTGCAGAACGTCGGCACGAGCAAAGCCTTCGCCTCCGGCCGATTGGCCATGGTCGAGGACGGTTCCTGGGCACTCAAGCAGATACTCTCCACCGCTCGCTTTCGCCTCGGGGTCGCGCCTTTCCCGGCTGGCCCCAGACGTAAGGTTACCCTGGCAACGACAGACGGCTTTGGAATCTTCGCCGGCACCAGATACCCGGACGCGGCCTGGGAGCTGGTCAAGTTCCTCATCAGTAAAGACTATGGAAGGGCCATGGCCAAAGCCCACTTCCTGCAGCCAGCCCGTGCTTCCCTCGTGGATGAGTGGATCGGGTTCATACGGGCTGAGTATCCTCAGCAGGCGAAAGAGGCCGACTTCGCCGCTTTCGCTCAGGGACACATCCAGGGATACTCCGTGACGACGGAGACTTTCGCCACCAATCAGGCTGAAGCCAAGCGCTTGGCCGATGAAGCCTGGGCCAAGGTCTTTACCCTTGGCCAAGCGCCGGTGGATTCGCTCAAACCCGTCTGCACTCAGATCCAGAGTGCCCAGCGAATAGCCGGCGCTGGAGGTTGCGCGTGCAGCTAACCTTTCGCTGGCAGCGGCTACGTACCAAGATCATCCTCTGGTCCTTCGTTCCCACGGCTATCATTTTGCTGGCCGTGGCTATAGTCACTCTGTACTCCTACGTTCGTGTGACCGAGGACTTGGTCGTCGGCCGCAACCAGGAGCTGGCCCGCCTTTCCGCCGGCAAGCTCATCGCGGAGCTGGGTCAGTACGCCGACTTGCTCGCTGCTCTGGCCCGTATGCCGGAGGTCTACGGCGGTCAGCCGGCCGCCCAGCGGGAAGCACTTAAGCGCTCAGCCAATCGCTGGATGGTCTTCGATGGCGGCGTCGTCATCCTCGACTCGGCCGGCAGAGTGGTGGCCGCCGAACCTGCTCGCGACGAGGTCCTGGGGCAAGACTGGTCGGATCGGGCCTACTTCCGCCAAATGCTTCGCTCGCCGGGCACCGTGTTCTCGGATATCACCGCTGATGGCCCCCACAGCACTCAGGTTATCGTGGTCGCCGTACCTATTGTCGGCGAGCAGGGGCAAGTCTCGGGAGTGATGGCCGGCATGTTTCGCTTAGGAGCCACCGGCGTAAGCGCCTACTACGGCAGCATCGCCAAGCTGCGGATCGGCGAAGCGGGCAATACCTATCTAGTGGATGGCAGCGGCCGGGTCATCTATCATACCGACACCACCCTCATCGGCCACAACTTCTCCTCCCTCTCGGCAGTGCGCCAGGTGCTGGGTGGCAAGGTAGGCAACCTGCACACAACCGACTTCGACGGTCTCGACATTCTCGCCAGCTTCGCTCCTGTGCCCGGCACGCACTGGGGCTTGATTACCGAGGAAAGCTGGGCGACGCTCATGAGCTCTGGCCAGAGCTATCAGCAGTTCCTCTACTTGCTACTGGCGCTTGGAGTCATCGTGCCAGCGGCGGTCGTCGCCATCGGTGTGAACCGACTCACGCGGCCTATTCAGGACATGATCGTCGCTTCCAGCCAGGTGGCCGACGGCAACTTCGATCAGACCGTCACGGCTGCCACTGGCGACGAGCTGGAAGACCTGGCTAGAAACTTCAACCGCATGTCCGCTCACCTGCGAGAATACTACGCCGAGTTGGAGCGGCGGGTGGCCGATCGTACTAAAGAGCTGGCTACCCTCAATTCCATTGCCACCGTGGTTAGCGGCTCCCTCGACCTCGACGAAGTAATGGCCGATGCTCTGGAGCAGGTGATGGAAGTCACTGACACGGAGGGGGGAGTCGCCTACCGTATGGAGAACGGAGACGAGAGGCTCTCCATCGTCGCCCATCGCGGGCTTCCCGAGGAGGTCCTACGCGGTTTCGAGCAGCGCGAGGTGAGCATAGGCCTTACCGGGGAGGCCGCTCGTACCAAGCGCCCGGCGGTGATGCCGGTGGAGCAGTATCTGCCGGGCAACCTCAAGGACTTGCTTGCTGCGGCCGGTTTTCAACTGGGCATCAGTGTGCCCCTGATCTCGAAGGGGAAGACGCTGGGATTCATCAACCTCGGCACTCGCCGGCTGCGCGAGGTAACGCCGGATGAGTTGTCTCTGCTGGCAGCCATAGGCCAACAGGTAGGCCTGGCCGTCGAAAACGCTCGCCTCTACCAGCGAGCAGAGCAGGCCGCCGCCGCTGCTGAGCGCTCACGTTTGGCGCGTGACCTGCACGACGCTGTCACTCAGACTCTCTTCTCCGCCAGCCTGATCGCGGAAGTGCTGCCCCGCCTTTGGGAACGCAACCCTGAAGACGGGCGCCGCCGCCTGTTGGAGCTGCGCCAGCTTACCCGCGGCGCCCTGGCCGAGATGCGTACCCTTCTCCTCGAGCTTAGGCCGGCAGCCCTGATGGACGCTCCCCTGGGCGATCTGCTGCGCCAGTTGTCCGAAGCCATCACCGGGCGTGCCCGTGTGCCAGTGGAGTTCCAGCTTGAGGGCGAGCCAAATGTCTTGCCAGAGGTGAAGCTGGCCTTCTACCGCGTGGCCCAGGAAGCTCTGAACAACGTGGCCAAACATGCTGCGGCCAGCGAGGCTATGGTAACCCTCCGGTGCCAGCCCGATCGACTCGAACTGCGGGTGAGCGATGACGGCCGAGGTTTCGATCCCGCGCATATTCCCGGCGATCATCTTGGAGTCTCCATCATGCGCGAGCGCGCGCAGGCCATCGGCGCCTCCCTTAGCATTGATAGCGCGCCCGGCGAAGGAACCGAAGTCGTGATGGTTTGGGTGCACTCGCGGCCGGATGAAAAGGAGCCGAATCCCTGACCGGTTCGGGCTGAGCATCGATAACGGATCGGCCGACAGGCCCGAGCGTCAGAGGCCGTACCCTAACCAGAAACCACTGCCCACTATTGACCTCCCATCATTCGCCTATTCGCTACCGATCCCCCTGCACCCGGCTCCTGGCTCACTCCCTGGTGCCGGCGGGCAAGCACGCAAGCGTTTGGAGAAGAATGCTGAGGAGGTACACGACCTCGAACCATATCGTCGCATCTGCCACCGGTCATCTGGCCAGGCTGCTGTCTCGCCAACTGGCTAGCCCTCGTGCTGCCCAGGTGACGATTGCCACTGCAATCGCTTTGCTTTATGCTCTTCCCAGTAAGGCAGTCGCGGAGGATGCTATGTTTGGCCGCCTACTCAAGCGAGATTACGCTCAACGCAATGATGCCATAGACGACAAGTCCGATGGGCGCTACGCCAATGGCGCTACCCATCTCATCGATCTGCGCCAGGTCGTGAAGGCTTACCAAACCCCCGCCGGGTCTTTCCTCGCCCTCAGGGGTATCAATCTGCAGGTGGACCCAGGCGAGTTCGTCGCCGTGGTCGGCAAGTCGGGCAGCGGCAAGACCACGCTCATCAACATGTTCACGGGCATCGATCGGCCCACCTCAGGCGAGATCATCGTCAACGGAACTCTGGTGCACAAGCTCAACGAAGGGCAGATGGCGGTCTGGCGCGGCCGTAACTTGGGCGTGATCTTCCAATTCTTCCAGTTGCTGCCCACGCTCACCATCATCGAGAACGTGATCCTGCCGATGGACTTCTGCGGCATGTATTCGGCGCGCGAGCGCACCGAGCGGGCCATGCACTTGCTGGAGCAAGTGGAGCTGGCCGACCAGGCGCATAAGCTCCCTGCAGCTCTCTCTGGCGGTCAGCAGCAGCGCGCGGCCATTGCCCGCGCTTTGGCCAATGACCCCCCAATCATCGCCGCCGACGAGCCGACAGGAAATCTCGACTCCAAGACTGCCGAGTCGGTGTTCATGCTCTTCGAGCGCCTGGTAGACCAGGGCAAGACGATTCTCATGGTTACTCACGACCGCGACCTGGCAAAGCGCGTCACGCGCACAGTCGTGCTCGCCGACGGAGAGATCGTGGGCGACCTCAGGAATGGTGCCCGGCTGGCTTACGCTGATGCGGAAATGACCATCGGAGCATCCGAGTACCGGCGCCAATCCGTCAAGCCTACCGCCAGCTCAGCCGCAGTCGAAGACGTGCTGAACAGCCTCAAGGCCAGGCCCAAGCCTGACGAAGAGAAACGTCGGTCTCCAACTCCGATGGTAGATCAGCCGCAAGCAGAACCGGGGAATCAGGGGTGAGCCATGCTTAGCCCGCGCTGGCGCAAGGTCGTCCGCGACCTCTGGACCACCAAGATGCGCACGCTCCTGGTCGTGCTCTCCATCGCCGTCGGCGTGTTCGCCGTGGGAATGATCGCCGGCATCCAGGTGATTATGGGACACGATCTCTCGCAACAGTTCACAGCCATCAACCCTGCCAGCGCCACGCTCTACGTCTCGGGCGCCGACCAAGACTTGGTGGATACTGTCGCTCATACGCGTGACCTACGGGCGGCCGAGGGGAAGCTCACCATCACCGGACGCTCACGCGTTGGCTCTGCTAGCTGGAAGCCGATCGCGCTCAAGGCTGTCAACGATTACCGCGCAATGACCATCAACCTCGTGCGTCCGGTTGCCGGCGCCTGGCCGCCGGGAAAGAAGGAGGTCTTGATCGAGCGCGCCTCGGTGGATTTCCTCGGCGTCAAAATCGGCGACGTGTTGACGGTCGAGATGCCCGATGGCAAGAAGCACAGCTTACGCGTCGCCGGCATAGTGCACGACCTCAATTCCTTCCCTGGTAACATGGCTGGTCAAGGCGTCGGCTACGTCACGTTCGACACCATGGAGATGCTGGGTGCCCCTCGCTACTTCAACGAAGTGAATATCCAGGTTGCGGAGAATCCCTTGGACAAGGCGCACATCCAGGCCGTCGCCGCCCGGGTGCGGGATAAGCTAGAGAAGAGCGGTCGCACCGTCTACTACACCTACATCGGGGAACCGGGGAAACACCCGGTGGATAGCGCCATCCAAGCCTTCCTGATGCTGCTAGGGGCCCTCGGATTCATGTCTCTCCTGCTGAGTGGGTTTCTGGTCGTCAACACTGTCTCGGCCCTGCTAGCACAACAAACGCGGCAGATCGGGGTCATGAAATCCATCGGCGCGCGGCGGGGCCAGATCGTCAGTCTGTACCTGACGATGGTATTCGCCTACGGCCTCTTGGCGCTGGTCCTCGCGGTGCCGCTCGGAGCAGTGGCTGCCAACCGTATAGGCGGTTTCTTGGCCTCTATGATGAACTTCAACCAAACGACCACCGGCATACCGGGTAACGTGCTAATCCTCGAAATCGGCGTTGGCTTGCTCGTCCCCCTTCTCGCTGCCCTCTGGCCCGTCCTATCGGGCACGCGCATTACTGTTCGCGAGGCACTGTCCATCCAGGGCATCGGCAAGATGGCGGCCGGTCGAGGCCTCTTAGACCGTCTCCTGCAGAGCGTGCGCATACTCTCTCGGCCGTTGCTGCTCTCCCTGCGCAACACCTTCCGGCGCAAAGGCCGCCTGGCGCTTACTTTGACCACCTTGGTCCTGGGGGGAGCCATCTTCATCGCCATCTTCAGTGTGAAGGAGTCGACTTCCCTCACTCTGGATGATGCGTTGCAATCCTTCGCATACGACGTCGAATTCGGTTTCAGCAGGTCACAGCGCTTCGACCAACTGGAGCACGAGGCGCTCAAGGTTCCCGGCGTAGCCGAAGCGGAAGCTATCAATGGAACGACTGCGCGGCGCGTACGCCCCAACGACGTCGAAGGTCCGAATCTCACCATGCTGGCTGTCAAAGCCGAAACGCGAATGATCCAGCCAATCCTCCTCGAAGGGCGCTGGCTCAAGCCGGGAGACGAAAACGCGATCGTGGTGAACACCTTAGCCCTGAAAGAGGAGAAAGACGTCGAACTGGGCGACGATATAGTGCTCAAGATCAACGACAAGAAATCTACCTGGCGCGTGGTGGGGATCGTCCGCGGAGTCATGACTGGCCCTATCGTTTACGTCACCCGGTCGTATTTCGCCCAGGTCGTCAGCGGCGGCTCGCGCACGGGGGCCCTCTGGGTGGTGATTGACCACGAAGATGCTGCCTCTCGGGCGCAGACGATGAAAGCAGTGGAGAACCACTTCCAGAGCATCGGCCTGCGCGTCTCTTCGATGCAAGCTATGGCAGACCTGAGAGCGCAGATCGAGTCGCAGTTCAACATAATCATCGTCTTCCTGATGATCATGGCGGTCCTGCTGGCCATCGTCGGTGGTCTTGGCCTGATGGGGACCATGAGCCTCAACGTTATGGAGCGAACGCGGGAGATAGGAGTGATGCGGGCCATTGGCGCCTCCGACCTGGCGGTGCAGAAGGTGGTGATGGTGGAGGGGGTGCTGATCGGGGTGCTGAGCTGGTTGGCCTCAGCTGTGATCGCCTTCCCCGCGAGCCGGTTCATGAGCGACCAGGTCGGCATGGCCTTCCTGCAGGCGCCGCTGAGCCCGGCCTTCTCGCTGCAGGGAGCACTCGTCTGGCTCGGCATTGTCGTGGGGTTGTCGGCTCTGGCCAGCTTCCTACCAGCACGCAATGCTTCGCACATCAGCGTGCGGGAGGTGCTCGCCTATGAATGAATGTCACGCCGGTCACGGAGAAAAGCACGATAGGATTGACCGTACGTTGGTGACCTGTGCAGTGTCCAATGCGTGACCTCCAATGCGATAGAGATCAGGCAAATGCCAAGAAGATAGCCCTGGGAGGAATCGGATGAAGAAAGTGATCATCGGCATCGCAGTTCTGGCGATCCTGGTCGGCGGCGCGTTTTACGCCTCTGGCCAGGGCAGCTATGGGGCGGCAGCAACCTCTGCCACACCGACAGTGGACGTGGCAGAGGTGAAGTCCAGTGGCGAGGTAGTGGCCGAAGGCAAGGTTGTGCCCATCAGGAGCGCCAGCCTTAGCCTGTCGACAGGCGGCATAGTGGCCTCCATCCTGGTCAAAGAAGGGGATCAGGTGACGGCCGGACAGGTGCTGCTGAAGCTTCAGCCTGATAAACAGGCGGCTGCGGTGGCCCAGGCTGAGGCGGGCCTCCAGCGGGCGCAGGCAGTGCTGGACAAGATGAAAGCCGGCGCTCGCCAGCAGGAATTGGCCGCCGCTCAAGCTGACGTCGATGCGGCGCAGGCTGCTTACGACAAGCTATTGCAGGGAGCTACGGCAGCCGAGCTGAAGGCAGCCGAGAGCGACGTGGCTTCCGCCACCGCTGCTGTACAGCAAGCTCGTGCTAACTTGGCTCGACTCAGTCCTACCCAGGCCGCCCTGGACGCAGCCGCTAGCGACGTGGCCGCCGCTCAGGCAGCAGTGAAGCAGGCTGAAGACAAACTCGCGGCCCTCAAGGCTGGCCCCACCGAAAGCCAGATCAAGGCCGCTCAGATGCAGGTCGAGCAAGCCAAAGCGGCCCTGCACAGTGCTCAAGTCAATCGTGATGTCGCCTGCAGCTATGGTTCCGCTCAGTGCAAGCCGGCGGAGGCTCAGGTTGGCGCTGCCATCAACGCCGTGGACGTAGCCCAAGCCAATCTAGACGGCCTGCTGGCCGGCCCTCGACCTGAGGAGATCAGCATGGCCGAGCAGGCTGTCGCCGCGGCCAAGGCGGCCCTGGCCAAGGCTCAGGCGCAGTACAACGACCTGAGAGCCGGCCCTAAGGCCGCTGACGCCACCGCCGCGCAAGAGAGCGTCCGCAGCGCGGAAGCTACCCTTAAGACTGCCCAAGCCAGGTTGGAGCAAGTGAAGAAGGGCCCTACGGCGACCGACATCGCTGCTGCCGAGGCCACCCTCAAAGCAGCCAAAGCTAAGCTTGATCTCATCAAGGCCGGCGCTTCCGACCAGGATGTCAAGGGAGCCGAGGCCGATGTGGCCGCCGCCAAGGCCGCTCTGGAGCAAGCTAGGGCTGCCCTAGCCGAAACCGAGCTCAAGGCCCCCTTCGCTGGTACAGTGGGCTCCATCGATGTGGCCGAGGGAGAGATCGTTGCCGCCGGGACGGCCGTCGTGAAATTGGCCGACCTCTCCCAGTGGCAAGTCGAGACGACCGATCTCACCGAACTCGGCATTGTGCGCGTCAAGGAAGGCAATGCCGTCAACCTCACCTTCGATGCCATTCCCGATCTCAAACTGACTGGCAAGGTGGTGAGCATCCGTCCGGTGGGTGAGACCAGGCAGGGCGACATCACCTACAAGGTCACCGTCAAGCCTGACCAGCAGGACCCTCGTCTGCGCTGGAATATGACGGCTTCCGTCGAGACAGTAACTGAGTAGGCGTCAAGGGCCGTCTTCCCAGGGCTAGTTGCACTCTTGCCAGAGGGGGCACCCATTCGGGTGCCCCCTCGCTGTCACCACGCTTATGATTATTCTGCGACCTATGAGACCGACAAGCAGTTCTCGATGATCTCCCTTGCCACCTGCACGCGCGCCGCCCAGTTCGCTACCTGCTCATCGTAGGCGGCCGCGGCCTGGCGCTGCGTCTCCGTGTCGGCAGCCTGTGGCAAATAGCGGTCGGCGGTCTCCCAGTCGAGCCCGTCTACCTTCACGTAGCCTATCGTGAAGCCGGCTCGCAGCAGCAGCAGCGGCCATTCAGCATCCTTAAGATGGCCAGGACGACTGTGCTGACGCAAGTACTCCACCGCCCGGCGACTGAACCCCCGCGAGCCGGCGCAGACGTCTGCCTTGAAGCCAAGCTGGTGAGAGGTAACGAGGTTCACCAGCCCCTCGGTCTGCTGCATACAGCGCGGATGTGTGGCGACGGCGCGCTCGGTGCGACCAATGATCGTACAGTCGGCCTGAGCGATCGCGCAGGCAGTATCCCTGAACTCCGCCGGGTTGGTCTCTGCCCAGCGCAGAAGGCGATCCATGTCTGTGTAGTGCAGGTAGTCGTAATCTATCGCGAGCGACTCCGTCACGGCAGCATAGACGCCGTTCGACCAATCGCTATCTACGAGCAGACGAACGTCGTGCTCCGCCCGTAGAGCGCTTGCTATGGTTGCTTTCGCCTCGACCGGCATGCAGATGATCAGTGCAGAGTAAACCTCTCGCAGGAACGGTAGCAGTCGGAGCAGGCGAGGCAATTCGCCGTGTGGGCTCCAGGTGGAGGCCATAACGATGGTCAAAGCGCTGTCCCTCTCCGTCAGCTGTTCGCAAGAGCTATCCTTGAGACTGTCTGCAACAGTCTGGGCCAGGGCAGAAGTGGTGCCGTGCGAGGTGGTGTCGACGGAAGCACGGGCGACAGTATCGGCCGAACCGACCATAGCTCGCACCCGGTGCTGCTCCATATGCCAGGGGGCACGTGACCTGCCTCTCGGCCAGGTCACGTGTGATAGCTCGTTCTCTTGACAGCTCGTTCTCCGCACGCCTAGGGCGCGTGCGGAGGGCCGCCAGCCAGCCACGCCTGGCGGCCCTCCGCACCCCACAAGGCATTTTATTATCATCAACCCAGGTGGCCAGCCATCCGGCCGGCCACCTGGGAGTATTCACTGCCGCTTCTAGTACTCAGGCATGCCCCCCGCGGCCGGGGCTTCCTTCTTTTCGGGCAGGTCGGTAACGAGGGCTTCGGTGGTGAGAATCATCGCCGCAATCGAGGCCCCGTTCTCCAAGGCCGAACGAGTCACCTTCGCCGGGTCGATGATGCCCTTCTTCACCATATC
>Ga0123519_10010339_pt1 | contig 13911 bp, 14 predicted proteins | sample YelNatPaOPRAMG02_FD_87396 | JGI IMG/M metagenome (GOLD analysis project Ga0123519, IMG submission 87396) | Hot spring microbial communities from Yellowstone National Park - Yellowstone National Park OP-RAMG-02 (version 2) | ecosystem: Environmental > Aquatic > Thermal springs > Hot (42-90C) ...
AGCAAAACCACAAGTAACTGTTCAATCACCACAAGAAATTACAACAACACCTAAAGTCGAAACAAAAAGAACGATTGCACAGAAGACTAAACCAGTCCAGAGGAAAAGAATTGTTGAGAAAGTTACACCCAAAACAACCGTTTCCTCTCAAGGTGATTACTTCATTCAAGTAAACTCTTATAGTGAAAAAAGATTTGCTGATGCATTTGCAAAAGATTTAAGGAACAAAGGCTATCGTGCATTTGTAGAAGCAACCGATGTGCCAGGATTTGGAAAAATGTACAGAGTAAAAGTTGGATTTTATTTAGATGAAGATGCTGCAGCAAAAGATTACCATAGTTTAAGATTATTACTGAAAAAAGAAGACATTTTTGTTAATAGGAGATAAATTAAGTTATGGATTTACTTACTGGATTTTTAAAGGGTGGGCTACTTATGTGGCCCATTCTTTTATGTTCAATTATTACCATTGCAATCGTAATTGAAAGATATTTCGTTTTAAGACAGGCTTCAGTCAATGTCCCACGATTTATGATTCAAATTCGGGAATTAATGAAAAAAGGCGACATTGTTGAAGCAATAAATTATTGTTCAGAAATTAATTCACCAATTGCAAACATTGTTCGAAAAGGATTATCCAAATATCAATTCGGAATGGAAAGAATAAAGGAATCAATTGAGAGTGCCGGTAAGCAGGAAATTTACAAACTTGAAAAAGGTCTTTCCGTACTTGCAACGATTTCTGGAGTTGCACCTTTGCTCGGTTTTCTTGGAACTGTCACTGGAATGATTTCAGCTTTTATGAGAATTGAATCGCTCGGAGGTAATGCATCTCCTTCAGATCTTGCTGGTGGAATCTGGGAAGCATTGCTCACTACTGCATTCGGACTTTCAGTTGGAATTATTGCATATCTGTTTTACAATTATTTTGTCACAAGAATAAATAAACTCATTTCAGAAATGGAAATTACCTCGACTGACTTTATTGATGTCTTATACGAACAAGAACATGGTAGAAAACGATGAGATTTGAATCCGATACAAAATTATTGACTGCTTTTAATTATTCTTCGTTGACTGATATTGTAATGCTTCTTTTAATTTTTTTCTTGCTTACATCTCAATTTGTAATTACAACTGGTGTTCAGGTTAAACTTCCAAAATCTGAAACATCAGAACCTGTAAATGAGAATCAATTTATTGTTACAATTACAAAAACAAACGATATTTATTTCGGAAGTGAAAAAATTAGTCTCGGTGAGCTTGCAGATAAAATAATTAAGTCTCCCGAACAACAAAAAGAACGTAATCTCGTCATTAAAGCCGATAAAGAAGTCCCCATAGAAATTTTAATCAAAGTGATAGATATTGCAAAAAGTTCTGGTATTAATAAGTTTACCATTGCGACTGAAAAAGAAAATTTATGAAAAGGTTTTTATCTAATCGAAGGAATGCTTTCTTAGTTTCCCTCTTCATTCATTTAATTGCATTGTTTATATTTTCGTTTGTCACTCTCGGAACAACTATTGAAGAACTGGAATATGTAACCGTTGACTTTGGTAGTCCGGGTTCAGGTAAAATGGGCGAATCACTTTTGAACGAAAAGGCTAATACAGCTCTTGAAGATCAAAAAGAAGTTACTGAGGAATCAAAACAAAAAGTCGAAACTCCAAAAGTCAAACAAGAATTTGATGAAGTAGTTCAAAAGAATAACAAACCTGAAGAGGATAAACGAAAGATTGAACGAACAAAACAATCAGAGAATGTCTCTAAAAATGTTTCAAAAAATGAAACTGGTGATCAACCTTTTGGATCAAGCGGTTATAGTTTTGATTGGGGCGGAAGAGGAACAAGAAAAATCTTAAGATGGGAAAAACCAAAATTTCCACCAGGTGTTCAAAAAGAAATTGATATCAAAATTAAGTTTACAATTTTACCCGATGGATCAGTCGTTTCGCCAATTCCATTAATCAAAGCAGATACTCAACTCGAAGATGCAGCAATTCAAGCTTTGAAAACATGGAAATTTGAACCACTCAGGCCAAATCAAATTCAATTTGAGCAAACGGTTATTATCACAATTCCTTATAGACTGGAATAATTTAGATAAGTGATTCCTTGCCTTTTTTCCCTCTCCCACGAAAGTAATTTGTATAGAAGAAATATTCGAAGATTGTAACTAAGGTTAATGAGATAGTATCTCTATTATAAAATTTTCCTAAACCTTCTGGTGGAAAAATAAGAGATGCAACCAAGTATGAGATTGTCCATCCAACAGAAAAAATAATTCCAACGAAAATTAAAATTAGAATTGCGGCACCCAAGCCTTCATCCTGCCATCTTTTTGTAAAGACATACAAAGCAAAAATTAAATGAAGATAAAATAGAAAGATTGCAATCATATCTTTTTCAGATTTTGTTCAAAATTAAGAAAATAAGTCTTTAATCATTTTCTTTTTAATTGCTGAAATTCCAAGTAATGCTCCAATCGTTGCAAAGATTGAATTTACTATAGTCGCATTAAAGAAAAGCATAAAAGTTAGTAGAGAGGAAAATCTTTTCTCGTCTATTTCTTTCGCAATGTTGTTGATAATCTCAGGTATATTCATATCCGGAATATACTGCTGCATTAAAATAATTGAATCATAAACTGGATTATCTTTTGAAACAAATATCAAAAGTGATTGAAAGATTGATTCAAAAAATCCAGAGATCACTCCAATCAGCAAACCAATCTGAAAACCATCTGATTTTTCAATCTTAAATTCAGGATCTTTCCTCATCTGAAGATAAAAGAGGTTAACTCCAAATATTCCGGCAAGTGGAGCAAGTAAACAGCAGCTCACTAATTGTATGATTGGAACCACGCTTAAAACAGCCAAACTGAATCCAGCAACAAGTGAAGGTAATAATTTCTCTTTTCTCATTTTGGATATTTAGAATTAATGATAATTGAATTCAAGAAATAGACTGGAATGAAACTGAAAATAAATCCAGTCAAAAACCTCACGAAATTAGTAGTTTCAATTTTGAAAATAAAATTGATTGTCCAATCAATTAATAAAGGCAGAAGAAAAATAAAAATTCGTTTATAGTTAATTCTATCAATCATCATTCTTAAATTTTTGAAAATTAATAGAATCAAAAATAGAAAGAACATTCCACTGAAAATTCCAGTACATCTTGCACAGATGAGCATTGGTTTACCATTAAATGCAAAACATCGAATCTCAATTTGATGACAGATTTTTCCGTAAAAGTTCTTAATCAAAATCAATTCCGCAGCATTGTGAATAAATTGGTAAGAAAAAGCAAAAAGAATAAAGATCAACAGAACAAAAGTTACGGAAGCATAAATAACATTCTGATTTATTTTCATTTCTTTAAAAAATTTTATAATAAATTAGCTAAAAATCGGCAATTCATAATTTGGATAAAAAAATCTCAGTTAATAAATTTGTGTCTCAAATTGAAAGGATAAAACAATGGCTAGAGTATGTGAAATATGCGGTAAGAAGCCCATTTATGGTAACAATGTGTCTCACGCACACAATAGAACAAGAAGAAGATGGTTACCAAACTTACAAAAAGTTCGGGCGAAAGTAGGAAAGTCTGTAAAGACAATTAAAGTCTGCACAAACTGTATCAAATCAGGAAAAGTATTAAAAGCCGCTTAATCGATGCGGCTTTTAATTTTCCTTTTCACAAATTAAAATCCCTTTCTCAGTTAATAAGTAAAATTTCCCCAATCGAAGTTCTAATTTTATAAACCTTTCTTTATCTATTATCTCATCATCAATAAAAAGTTTTCGGAGTTCATCTTTAAATTCATACAAGCCATTTCCTGTCAAAAAGAAAATTGAATTTTGAAAAACTTGGAAGTCAACAATATTGACTTTTAATTCTTCAGGAACTGGGATTGTTTTTATAAAACTTCCAAATTCATCGTAGACTATAATTTGGTCTTTATCAAGAATGTAAATTAACTGTGATTGATCTAATTTTATTAGTCGTGGTTCTGATAGGACTATTTTACCACTCTCATAATTTCCAAATGTTCTTTCGAGTTTGCTGAAGCCATTTATCTTTAAAACTTTTTTGTTTTTAGAATCAAGAATATAGAGATCACCTTTTGTCGAGAGAGCGATAGATGCAGGATACTCAAAATAAACAGTTTCTGACTTTTCCAACGATGAAATAAAATTTAAATTTTGATCAAATCTCTGAATTCGGTGATTGTTAAAATCAGCTACATAAATATCGATTGCAGTGGAAACAATGCTTGATGGTATATCAAATTGTCCATCGTTCCAGCCAAATCCACCTATTTTCTTCAGTATTTTTCCATCGAGATTAATTTTGACGATTTCATTGCTTCCGCGTGAAATAAGAAAGATATTGTTTCGATTTTCGTTTATCGAGAAATCATCTGCTATGAAATTCAAAGGAATGAATTTCTTAATCGATAAAGTTTGTGCAAAAAGTGACTGGAAAATAAAAATCAAACTAAATACAATTGAAATTACTCTCATATTCTAATTTAATTTTTTCATTTGAATTTAATAAAAAAATCTAAGCCGATTTGTTAATTCATCAGGAAAAAAATTTCAACGAAAATGTTTCAACCAATTTCTTTGAGAATTTTTTAGTAAGTGATAAATTTGTTTTGCCTTAGTGAAATTTTGAAACAATGCCCCGTGGTGTAATTGGCAACACGTCTGACTCTGGATCAGAAGACTCCAGGTTCGACCCCTGGCGGGGCAGCTAATAAAATCCCTCCCACAGATCCCCTCAATTAAAATCACTTAAATTAAAAGAATTCTATTTTTTACAAATAAAAAAGCTCAAACCCATTTTTGGATTTGAGCTCTCACAATTTCTCATTTATTATCTTAAATTAAAATTTCGAAGGTTCAATTCGGTAAGAATGTGTAATTTCAACTGATGGCCTTAGCATTGCCTGAACTGAGCAATATTTGGTGCTTGACAATTCAATTGCTCTTTCAACATCTTCTTTCTTGACTTCATTCCCATAAAAAACATATTCAATGTGAATTTTTGTGAAGACCTGTGGGTGTTCTTCACGCGTTTCTGCTGTGATGTTGATTTCAAAATCTTCGAGTTTTGATCTTTTCTTCTGAAGAATTGAAACGACATCACTTCCTGTACAACCTGCAAGTGATAACAATAGGAGTTCTTTCGGACGAATACCAGCATTACTTCCACCAAATTCTTCTGGACCGTCCATAGTTATCCATACATTTGAATCAGTTTTTCCAACTAAAGTTATACCTTTGAGTTGTTTAACATAAGCTTTTTTAGTCGCCATAATTTTTTCCTTTCATTTTTAATATAAGATGATAAATAATTTGATTTGTTTCAAATCACTTATTAGTTCACAAAGAAAATTTTGACAGGTATAAAGTTTTATTATAAATTTATCTAAAAGAATGAGGTAATTGTAAATGAAAAGCTTTCGCGAAAGACTCGAAAACGAAATAATAGTTTTTGATGGTGGAACTGGAACATATCTTTACGAAAAAGGAGTTTTCATCAATAGGTGCTTTGAAGAATTAAATCTTACTAATCCAGAACTCGTGAAACAAGTTCATCGTGATTATTTACTTGCTGGTGCAGATGTAATTGAAACCAATACTTTTGGTGCGAACAGATTTAAGCTTGCTCCTCACGGTTTAAATGAAAAAATTTATGATATTAATTATGCAGGTGCAAAACTTGCAAGAGAAGTAGCTGGTGATAAAATTTTAGTTGCTGGTTCGGTTGGTCCACTTGGAGTTCAAATTGAGCCACTTGGTAAAATTGGATATGATGAAGCTAAGGATTATTTCAAGGAACAAATACAGCCTTTGATTGATGGAGGTGTAGATTTAATCATTTTAGAAACTTTTACTCTTGCTGAGGAATTAATTCAGGCGATTCGTGCGGCAAGAGAAATTAATCCTGACATTCCAATTATAGCTCAGGTGACGGTTAACGAAGAAGGAAATTTAGTTAGTGGTGAGCCATTAGAAAAATTCGTTGAACTTGTTTCTCAGTACAAGCCTGATGTAATTGGTTTTAATTGCAGCGTTGGACCAAAACCAATGCTTGATGCTCTTGAAAAATTAAGAAGTCTAACAGACCTGCCAATCTCTGTCCAACCAAATGCCGGTTATCCAGTCAATATTGGTGGAAGAAATATTTATATGACATCGCCTGAATACATTGCTGAGTATTCAAAAAGATTTATTCAAACTGGAGCAAATATTGTTGGTGGATGTTGCGGAACAAATCCATCTCACATAAAAGCAATTCGAAGAGCTGTTCAAGCTTTGCAGCCGAGTAAAAGACTGGACATTAAAGTCGAAGAATTAAAAATTGAACAACCTTCAAATGTTCGTGTTTACGAGAAATATGAAAAATCACGATTGTCAAATAAATTATTGCGTGAGGAATTTGTTACACTTGTTGAAATAGTTTCGCCTCGTGGAGTTTCAGCTCAGAAAGAAATTGAGAAAGCGAGAAAATTATATCACTTTGGAATCGATGCAATTAATATCCCCGATGGTCCAAGAGCAATGGCTCGAATGTCTGCACTCGCAATGGCTGTTTTAATCCAGAGAGAAGTTGGTATTGAAACCGTTTTACATTTTGCCTGTCGTGATAGAAATGTAATTGGTATGCAATCCGATTTGCTTGGAGCGTGGGCATTAGGTATAAGAAACATTCTTGCAATAACTGGGGATCCACCAAAACTTGGAAATTATCCAGATGCAACTGCTGTATTTGATGTTGATTCAATTGGTCTTGTAAATCTTTTGAATCGATTAAATCATGGACTTGATCTTGCAGGAAATCCAATTGGTGAAGCAACTGGTTTTTCAATTGGAGTAGGTGTAAATCCAGGAGCAATTAATCTTGATGAAGAATTAAGAAGACTTGATTGGAAAGTTCAGGCTGGTGCAGAGTATATGATAACTCAACCAGTTTTTGATATAAGTTTGCTTGAGAATTTTATGAAAAGAGTTGAGCATTACAAGATACCTTTGATTGTGGGCATTTGGCCATTGGTTTCATACAGAAATGCAGAATTTATGAATAACGAAGTTCCAGGTGCGAGAGTGCCTGATAATATAATGGAGAGGATGAGAAAAGCACAAGAAATTTCGAAAGAAGCTGCGTTTGAAGAAGGAATTAAGATTGCAAAAGAAACTTACGATTACATCCGTTCGGAAGTAAGCGGCGTTCAAATTGCTGCACCACTTGGAAGAATTGAAGCTGTTTTCAAAATGTTAAGCGATGAAGAATTTTATACGATGTGAGTTGATAAATATTTGTGTAGTAATCCTGTAATTAGTAAAAAGATTTGAACTATAATTCTATATGCAAAAAGAAATTTTGATCATAAAAAATATTTCGCGTGAAGGACCGGGATTATTCGAAAATTTGATAAAGGAATATTGTATTAAATATAAAATTATCGATCTTAGTTTAGGTGAGAAAATACCTCCACTTAACAATTATGGTGCAGTAGTAATTCTTGGTGGGCCCGATAGTGCAAACGATGAAAATGAAAAAATTATTAGTGAAATAAATCTTGTCGAAAAAATTTTAAGATCAAAAATTCCTTTCCTTGGTATTTGTTTAGGACTTCAAATTCTTGTAAAAGCAGCAGGCGGGAAAGTAATTAAGAGTCCCATAAAAGAAATAGGATTTTTAGATCCAGACAACAATTATTTTAATGTTCATTTAACAGACGAGGGTCAAAAAGACCAACTATTCAGCGGGCTTAATTCATCATTAAAAGTATTTCATCTTCATGGAGAAACCGTGGAACTTACTAATGCTATGACTTTATTAGCCGTCGGAAAATTTTGTAAAAATCAAATTGTGAAGGTGGGTAAAAATGCTTATGGTATACAAGGACATTTCGAGCTAACACCAGAAATGTTTGAAATTTGGCTAAATGAAGATGATGATCTGCTTCAGACGAATAAAGAAATTTTAATTAGAACTTTTAATGAAGTTTACGATGAATATGAAAGAACAGGTAAAACAATCTTCAGGAATTTCTTAAATATTGCCGGCTTCAGAATTTATTAATCTAAGTTTAACTTGATAATTCTTTGTTAAAATAACCCCTTCTTATTGAAAGCTTTTCTTTAATAAATTTGTTTCAAATTTTCAATTCTGAATTTATAAGTTGAGCCCTCTCTACAATCTTAATCTTTGTATTTTTGTAAAAAACTACAGGAGATAAAATGGCTATTGTACTTGACGGCAAAAGTCTCACCATTGAAAAATTAGTTCAAATTGCTCGTTATGGGGAAAAAGTTGAATTAGCACCTGAGTCACTCGAGAAAATAAAAGCCTGCCGCGCAATGCTGGAAGAAAAAATTAAAGCAAGAGAAATAATGTATGGTATCAATACAGGTATTGGAGAATTTTCAGAGGTTGTTTTGACAGACGAACAGGTTCAGCAATTTCAGAAATATTTGATTTACAATCACGCTGCAGGAATTGGCGAACCGATGCCAATCGAATATGTGAGGGGCGCAATTGCAAGTCGAATTAATGTTCATGCAAAAGGATATTCAGGTTGCAGACCAGAAATCACATTGACATTAGTCGAAATGTTGAATAAAGGAGTAACTCCTGTTGTTTGTCAAAAAGGTTCTGTTGGTGCTTGTGGTGATTTAGCTCCAATGTCTCAAATTGCTTTATTGTTAATGGGAGAAGGAGAAGCTTTTTACAATGGAGAAAGGTTGCCTGGTAAAATAGCTTTTGAAAAAGCTGGAATAATAATTCCAGGACTTCAAGCAAGAGATGGATTGGCTTCAATCAATGGTTCAAATTTTATTACTGCAATTAGTGCACTTCAACTTTATGATATTAATCGCTGGTTAAAACAGGCAGAAATAGCTGCAGCAATGTCTCTCGAAGCGTTACTTGCAAATCTAAAACCTTATGATGTGCGTCTTCATCAATTGAGAGGTTTCCCTGGTGCAATTAGAAGCGCAAAAGCTATTATGAAATGCATCGAAGGAAGTGATCTTCAAACAGGAAAATTAAAACAAAAAGTTCAAGATGCTTACTCAATGCGTTCTACTCCTCAAGTGATTGGTGCTGCTCACGATGCAGTTAGATGGGCAAAAGAACAAATTGAAATTGAATTAAACGGAGTTGCTGATAATCCAATTTTCTTAACTGAAGAAAAGCTCACATTAACTGGTGCAAATTTCCAAGGAACTCCTGTTTCACTTCCAATGGATAATGTCGGTGCAGCAGTCACAATGGTGAGTGTTCTTTCCGAGAGAAGACTTAATCGATTACTTAATCCAGCATTGAGTGTTGGCTTACCACCTTTTTTGACAAAAGGTGCTGGAATGTTTTCTGGCTATATGCTCAGTCAATACACAGCAGATACATTGATTGTTGAGCAAAGAATTTTATCCAATCCAGCATCAATTCAATCAATTCCAGCAGCAGCAGATCAAGAAGATTTTGTTTCGATGGGAATGAACACAGCTTGGAAAAACGCACAAATTCTTGATAATGCTTATGGTGTATTGGGGATTGAATTTATGGCAGCAGCTCAAGCACTTGACTTTAGAGATTTCAAACATGGCAGAGGTGTTGAGACTGCAAAAAAAGTAATTAGAAAATATGTTCCCCATCTTGAAGAAGACAGACCACTTTATCCAGATCATAATAAAATGAAAGAATTGGTAAAGTCCTGCGAAATTTTAGAAGAAGTAGAAAAAGAAGTCGGTTCACTTGATTAAGATCATGATTCCAATTTCAAAAATTAAATGAAAGGTTGATTGGATTTAGACTTACAATTATGATTTTTAAGTAAATGGAAGATTCTTTCACATTTCATTTTCCCAATGATTTAATTAAAAATCTTCAAACGCAAGGTTCACAATTTTAAAAACTCATTTTGATAAAAAGCCTTCATCTTTTGATAAACCAACAAGAAAACTTTCTAATTTTCACTAGCAAATCATTTATCATTATTTTTGTTGAGCCTGACTTATTAAAAGTTTAGTCAATAAAAATACGAGATATAAAAGTCACTATGCCCCATTTTAGAATTAATGAATTAAAACTTAAAGCTTTTAAAATAGAAGAAAGAGACTTTGTCGAAAGATTAAGAAAAATAATTCCAGAAAATTATTCTTTACAATCCGAGACAATTGGCGGAAAAAATATTTACAAAACCGACTTTCAAATTGGAAAACTCTTTGAACATACACTCGGATTACTTTATGTTCAGAGCAAATCTTCGATGCTTTCTGCTCTTGCACTTTCGCCAAAAAGCGAAGAAAAAGTTTTAGACTTATGTTCAGCTCCTGGTTCAAAGACTACACTTCTTTCAGAGTTAATGGATAACAAAGGCTTTATTCTTGCCAACGAGATTTCACTCGAAAGATCAAAAGCTTTAATGTTTAATATTGATCGACTTGGAAATATGAACATAACCGTTTCTAATTACGATGGAATTCGTCTTGCGTCAAATTTTATTAATTACTTCGACAAAATTTTAGTTGATCCACCCTGCACTGCTCTCGGTGATACACGATTTACACCTCAGAAACAAATTGAAAGAAACTTAAGCCGTCTCGAAAATCTTACTCAAATTCAATATCAGTTACTTGTTTCAGCTGCAAAAATGGTGAAAGTTGGTGGAGAAATTGTTTACTCGACCTGCACAACCACTCTCGAAGAGAATGAATATTTGATTGAGAAATTTCTTTCTAAGTATCCTTTCGAAATTATTGATCACAATTTGAAAGAATTTCCTAACGGTAATCTAACTGGAAAGAATATTCGAGATGATCTCTTTCTTTCAATTCGAATTGATCCAACCGAAGATGAAGAAGGATTTTTCATTGTTAAGTTGAGAAAGAAAAAAGATTTTATAATTGACGAAAAGCCTCAACTTCAAAGATTAAAACAAGATGAGAATATTTTTAACTCAGACTCAAAAGAGATTAAAGAAATAGTTCAACAGATTTCAGATAATTATGGAATTGATGAAAAAATGTGGAACGAATTTTTATTCATTTTGAGAAGCGGAGATTTATACTTTGTCGCAATGAACAACTTTGAATATGAAAGAATAAAATTCTTACGCACCGGAATCAAACTCGCAACTCTCGATAAGAAAGTCGGTTGGAGATTAACTTCAAATGCTGTTCAGATTTTAGGTGATAAAATCACAAAAAATATTTTAAATCTTCAGTCCAAAGATCAATTAAAGACATATTTTATGGGACAAAAAACAAAAATCGACTTCCCTGATTCTGATTTTGTTGTGATTAAATACGGTGATTATTTTATTGGAAGTGGAAAAGTAAAAGATTCTATTTTGCTCTCATACTTTCCAAGAAGCAGACGAACAATCGAAATTGATTTTTCTTTAATTCAATAATCAAAATGTTTTGTTATCTCGCATCAAAAATATTTTGACTAAATTTTTCTATAATTACACAAAAAAGCAACTTAAAAATTTTGATTAGTTATGAGCATAGATAAATTAGGCGAATTTGAACTTAATAAAATTTATCAAGGCGATTGCATCGAGCTTCTGAAAAAACTTCCAGATGAATCAATTGATCTAATTTTTGCCGATCCACCTTACAATCTTCAATTAAATGGAGAACTTTACAGACCAGATCAATCAAAGGTTGATCCTGTTGATGACGAATGGGATAAATTCGAAACATTTGAAGAATATGATAATTTCACCAGACAATGGTTGACTGAATGCAAAAGGGTTTTGAAAAGTACTGGAAGCATCTGGGTGATTGGAACTTATCACAATATCTTCAGAGTCGGAACGATTATGCAAAATTTAGATTACTGGATTTTAAACGACATCATCTGGATAAAAAACAATCCAATGCCGAACTTCAAAGGAACAAGATTTAATAACGCACACGAAACTTTAATCTGGGCGACTAAATCAAAAGAATCAAAATACACTTTTCATTACCATTCGATGAAGGTTATGAATGACGATTTGCAGATGAGAAGCGATTGGTATATTCCAATCTGTCAAGGAAATGAAAGAATAAAAATAAACGGTCAAAAAGCACATTCTACGCAAAAACCTGAAGAATTACTTTATAGAATTATTCTCTCTACATCCAATCCAGATGACATTGTGCTCGATCCATTTTCTGGAAGCGGAACGACAGCAGCTGTTGCGAAAAGACTTGGAAGAAAATTCATTGCATTTGAAAAAGAAGATTTTTACATCAAAGTTGCAAACGAAAGATTGGAAAAAGTAAAATCAATTGATAAGAAATTTCTTGAATACAGAGTCGAAAGAAAAAAACCAAAGGTTCCATTTGGAAGTCTTATTGAAAAAAATTTAGTTGAAGTTGGTGAATTCCTATTTTCAAAAGATGAAAAACACAAAACACAGGTGATGGCTGATGCATCTCTTATTTACGAGAATGAAATTGGTTCAATTCATAAAATCAGTGCAAAAATTTTAGGTAGAGAACGAAACAACGGCTGGACATTCTGGTATGTTAAGCGAAACGACAAATTAATCAGCATTGATGAACTAAGAGAAGAATATGCGAGAAAATATCTGAATTCTTTTGATTCAACTAAAGATTTACTTTTTGAAAATGAACGATGAACCAGTTGATCATCAAAGATCAAAAAGATTTTAATGTTTCAATAGCGAAATAAATCTAATGCCTTACATTAAACTCGGTCCAAATAAATTTGATTGCAATGTCTGTGAAACGAGATGTGATGGAAAGTCAAAAGAAGAATACAACTTTCAACACGATTCTGATTTTTCTGAACAAATTGAAAATGAAATCATAAAAATTATCAATTCAAGTCATCGGAATTTATTTGCAGGAAAAACTTCAAATAAAGATTATCCGGACATCGAAATAAAAAGTAAAAGCAATCCAACCACTTCTCTCCTTTTCGTTGAAGTAAAAGTGCAGCAAAGAACATTTATGTCTATTCAACATTATCTCCCAGATTCTGGATTGATTCCATCAGAAACCATTGCGTTGAACTTGAGTGATCTTGAACGATACTTTGAAATAAAAGAAAAAGAACAAAAGCCCATCTTCATTACCTGGTGTTTGATAAATCGTCCTTGCATAAATGGACTTAATCCAATGAATAAAAAATTTTATTCACAGGAAATTGATGTATTAAGAAAAATAAGAACAGCTGATAAAAACGATTCAAGAAAATTCAGGCGTGCATCAGGCAAAGGAGATGTGGTTAATGGTCAGCACAAAGGAGTGGTTGTCAATTATCATTTTTCTTTGAATGAACTATTCGAAGGATTACCTGATTTAAGTTTTTTTAATGTTTAAGTTAAGAAGTTTATGGAAAGTAAAAATTCATTTTATGATTTTGTGGGCAATTGCTTTTTGAACAGCTTCCATTTTGTTGTGTACTTGTAACTTCACATAAATATTTTCAAGATGTTTTCTAACAGTTGATGGAGAAATAAAAAGTTCATCTGCAATCTTTTTGTGATCTTTGCCCATCTTTACTTTTTCAAGCACTTCAATTTCTCGCTGAGATAAATCAAATGTTTCTGTGTTTTGATCTGCTGTTTTTGAATCAGGTTTTAATTCTGACTTTCTCATTAAATTCAAAATCTTAGAAGCAATTGAAGGAGACATAGTTGCTCCATCTTCCACAATGATTTTAATTGCGTTAAAAATTGCTTCGGGCGATTCTTCTTTCAATAAATAACCAGATGCACCATTCTGAATTGCATTAAAAATTTTATCATCATCATCAAACACTGTGAGGATTAATATTTTGATTTGAGGATAAAGATTTTTTACTTCGAAGGTTGCTTGAATTCCATCCATCTCAGGCATTTCAATATCCATAAGAATTACATCGATA
>Ga0123519_10010343_pt1 | contig 13904 bp, 8 predicted proteins | sample YelNatPaOPRAMG02_FD_87396 | JGI IMG/M metagenome (GOLD analysis project Ga0123519, IMG submission 87396) | Hot spring microbial communities from Yellowstone National Park - Yellowstone National Park OP-RAMG-02 (version 2) | ecosystem: Environmental > Aquatic > Thermal springs > Hot (42-90C) ...
ACCTTTATCTCGGGATCGCCGCCGCCACTGCTTCCGCCCCCGTCTTTCGACTTCGACTTTGACGCGCAGCCGAAAACGACTATTACAATGACTAATGAATAGAGTAAATACCTCACGAAACTGTCCTCCTAATCACTCTATTCTTAATATAGAATCGGCGGTAAATAAACTGCCACAAAAATGCAATGAAAAAGCACATCGAAGCAGAACCAACTACTTGGAAAATTGAGTAGGACGAAAAACAAGAAAACAACAGAATCCTGCCACAGGATTGGGCTATTTACTTCTGCTTGGAAGGCTTGTATTCTTCTGCTAATGGAACCGATATGATTGTTGAGAAATAGCCGTCTTTAATCTGCATCGTCTCTTCGGGCAGAACTTCTCTTTCCTCTTCGGAAGGAACCTGTTCGACTCCTATGATGAGTTCTATCTTAATAGCACGCGGAAGACTTTTCTGGTCTTTGTATGACCAAGAATCATACCAATCTGTGCCGTCATAGTACTTGAAATTGAGAGATTTGACCTTGTCGTAAAGAACACGCAATACGCCACCTTGAAGCGGAGAGCCTTCGACTTTGCGTGATTCTCGACGCAGGAGTAAATAATAACCCGCCTTATCAGCGTTCTCTTTCAGTTGATAGCCAACCTCTATTAAGTGAGTCCGCTTGCCATTCTCGTCAGGGAAAGACGGAGCAGTGCAGACGAAATCGAGTCTGTCAGTCGTCTGATTATCAACCCCTGCAAACGGGTCAGAAATATTGCCGATGTAAAGGTGCTCAAGGTCGAAACGCATCTTTTCTATAACAGAAAGCCCAACACTTGCAACACTCCGATACCGTTCAACTCTGTCCTTACTTTCGATAGTATGCAAAACGATTCCATATGAGATTGCGCTTATGAAGGCAACGATAGTCACCGCTAACAATACTTCCATCAAAGTAAACGCAGATTCTTTACATCTCATTGCCGTTTCGGCGGCTCCACAATCGAACTCAATTTGTATTCAGCATCAGAACCATCTCCCTTTTTATATCTTACAGTCAGAGTAATCTTATAAAGAATCTGGTCTTCTTTGCCATCTTTTTTCTCATCATCTGTCGTCAGGTTCATCTCTTCATCTTCGACTACCCATTCAAACTGCGGATAGCCGTCCGATTCAAATGTTCCACTCGAATCAAGCGTACTCGTCGTGCTCTCGGATGTGTAGAAAAGGAGAACCTCTTCCATTTTTTTGACCGCAAGCATCTTGGCAAGGCGCAGATTATGGGACTCGACGGAGTTATCAAAATCCTTATTTATTGTTATAAGAAGAGCGGAAGTGGCAAGCGCAAGTATCGTGACCGCCGCCATCACCTCTAACAAAGTCAAACCTTTTTCTCTCACCGCACCGCTCCATCTACGGAGTCGCCGCCCGCTCATCCTTCTCTTCCTCCTCTGGGAAGAAACTCAACTCATCAACGGAAAAGTCTGTCGTGCCGAGATAAGAATCCATACGGACATAAAGTCTCATATCTTTATTATCTTCTCTCTCAAGAACGACGATATGACTACCTGTTTCTCCATAAGGCGTGATATCAATCTGAACTTTACCCGATGTTACCTCCGTCCCATCAGGAAGGAGGACCTCGGCGAGTTTGACTCCATATTTGAGTTTAGTCATCACTCCGCCCGCCATCCCCCTTTCATCTTCTATTAAGCGCCCATCTTCATCCTCTTCCGCAGGAAGAAGAGTACAGTAAGAGTTCTCGTCTATGTCGTAGATTATGGAAAATGTCTTATCCTGCCTGATGGCGGATGAGCGAGCAAATTCGAAATTGCTGGAAATCATACGCGCTTCGGCGCGAAGCGAGTATTTGGGCGAGAAATAGTCAAGGTTAGTGACGACTATTCCTGTGGCAACCGCAATAATGAGTATCACAGCCATCAGTTCAATAAGCGTAAATCCGCGTAAGCGTCTCATCTCTCACTCTCATCCACCACAGCACCAGCAAGACTACAGTCGCGAGACCGATATTATACTAATTAACGCCCTGTGCCCGTAGTTCCTTCACCACCGTGTAGAAGTTCGATATTAGTTAAGTCAGCGTTGTCTCCTGTTCCCCCAGGCTGTCCATCAGCACCGTACGAAGTAATCCTATAAGGCGGAGTCCCTTCACCGATATACTCATAAACATAAGGATTGTTCCAAGGGTCATTCGGAATTCTGTCCATATAAGGTTCAGGACCCCAGTTCGAGAGCCCGGGATTCTGAACGAGTTCGTTTAAGTCGGTCGGGTATCTACCCGTGTCCATACGAAACATCTTTATTGCATCTTCAAATTTAGCCATCTGGGCTTTCACTGTCTCTTTATAAGCCTTTCCAATACTTCCGATTACATTAACAGCGACGAGCCCTGCAAGAAGCGCGATTATGACGACGACTGCCATAATCTCAACAAGAGTAAAACCCTTTGCCTTTTTCGTCCTTCTCGTTTCCATATACAACCCTCCAAAATCAGAACTTCGACATTTGTAAAAGCGGAAGAAGTATAGAAACAACAATCAAAGCGACAACTCCTGCAAGAAAAATTATCAAGACAGGCTCAATAAGAGCGGTAAGCCGTTGCGTCTCAATCTCAATCTCCGCATCGTAGGAATCAGAGACCTTGTCAAGCATCTGTTCAAGAGAACCTGATTTTTCTCCGACTGCAACCATATAGCCGACGACCGGCGGAAAGATTGTGTGTTTTTGCATTATGGTAGAAACATCCGAACCTTCCATAACCTTATTGTGAATATCGTCAATCGCTTCTTTGACGAGTTCGTTGCCGACGAGGTCGCGGACGATTTTAAGCGATTGAAGAACCGGAAGCCCTGAGCGCAGAAGAATCGAAAGAGTAACAGCGAAACGGCTGATGGCTTGTTTGCGCAACAGTTGCCCTACAACAGGAATCTTCAAAACTTGAGCGTGGATAAAGCGCCTGCCACCTTTCGTACGTTTCGTGACATTATAAACCAACCAAATCGCAATCACTGCAGAGAGCAAGGCAGGCCAATAGCCTATTAAAAAATCACTGACGGCTTTAACGAAGACTGTGATCATCGGAAGCGCCTGCCTCTTGCGTTCGAGAACGGTCATAATCCGAGGAACAAGAAATGTCATAAGAAAAAGAACTATTCCTGTGCCAATGACGACCATAACGATTGGGTAGGTAAGGGCTGCCCAAATGCGTGCAGTGAGTCTATATTGCTCTTGAAGATAATCGGCAAGTTGAGCGAGGACGGCATCAAGACTGCCCGATGCTTCACCTGCCTTGACCATATTCACATACAGGTCAGAGAATACAGCAGGATGAAGACCGAGCGCGTCACCAAGGCTCATTCCCTGAGCAACTTTTTCTCGGATATCACGCAAAGAGACCTGAAGGCGGTGACTTTCCACTTGATTAATAAGCGCAGAAAGCGCATCAGAGAGTGGAACCGCGGAAGCGAGTAGAGTAGCGAACTGACGAGTAACTATTGCGAGTTCGGAGAGTTTCACGCGCCCGAAGCGAGAAAGGAGAGGCAGTCGCCGTTGCGCCAACCGTTCTTCAATCGAAACTATCTCAGTAACATAGATTCCGCGCTGGCGGAGTTTCTCACAAGCCTCTTTTGATGTATCCGAATCGATGACCCCTTTCGTCGGTTTCCCCTCAGTCGTCAGCGCCTTGTACTCGAAAACAGCCATAAGGAATTACCTCAGAACACATCGAGTTGTGTAACGCGCATAACCTCTTCCGGTGTTGTAAGCCCTTCAAGCACCTTATTTGCTCCGTCCATACGAAGTGTCTTCATACCCTTGCTGACCGCGACCTGCTTTATCTCATTAGACGAGGCGCGACGAAGTATCATTTCGCGAATAGTATCATCAACAACAAGCACCTCAAATATCGCAGTTCTATCCCAGTAACCCGTACCAAGACAGTGAGAACAACCTTTCCCTTTATAAAGCGGTTTGTCACCGACTGTCTTCGGGTCAATGCCTATCTCTTTCAACTCTTCGTCGGTGTAACGGTGTTCTACTTTGCATCGGGTACAAATCAAGCGAACAAGCCGTTGCGCAAGAACGCCGATAAGAGATGAGGAGACAAGATATGGCTCGATTCCTATATCAAGCATACGAGTTACCGCACCAGGGGCGTCGTTCGTATGAAGCGTCGAAAAAACAAGGTGTCCTGTAAGAGCGCTTTGGACAGCGATTCGGGCAGTCTCTACATCGCGTACCTCACCGACCATCATTATGTTCGGGTCTTGGCGCAGAAGCGAACGCAAACCCGTAGCAAAGGTCAAACCTTTCTTGGGAGAAATCTGAATCTGACTTATATGGCGGATATTGTATTCTATCGGGTCCTCAATCGTAAGAATGTTCTTCTCGAGAGAATTGATTCGTTGGAGCATAGCATAAAGCGAAGTGGTCTTACCCGAGCCCGTAGGTCCTGTAACGAAGATTATGCCATGAGACATATGGATTAATCTGTCAACAAGATACAGATTGCGTTCGCCAAGACCGAGTTCGTGGAGTTCATAGAGGCGGGCTGATTTGTCGAGGAGACGAAGAACGATGCGTTCTCCGTATGAAGTTGGAACGCTCGAAATACGAACATCAACTTCAGTATCGCCGACTTTGACGGTTGTGCGTCCGTCTTGTGGAAGCCGTCTTTCGGCTATGTCCATCTTGCCCATTATCTTTATTCGCGATATCACCGCGTCCTGAACCTTCTTCGGAATCACTTGTGTATCGTGAAGGATTCCGTCTATGCGGTATCTGACTTGTAGTTTGTCCTCGTATGGCTGAAGATGAATATCCGAGGCGCGCATTCTGAGTGCTTCAAAGAAAAGCATATTAACGAGTTTGACGATGGGCGCTTTATATGCGATGTTTAAGACATCCTCGCTTTCATCCAATTTTTCCACCATAGCGATGACATCTTCTTCTTTCAAATCTTCAAGCATATGGTCAACGGAGCGGGCGCGAACATAGGAATGATTGATGAGGTCAGCGATTTCTGCCCGAGGTGCAAGCACTATCTCGACCTCCTTTTTAACCATTCCTTCAACTTCGTCAATAATCTCTGGCGCAAGTGGCTCGCAAGTCGCCACCTTCATCACATTCTCATCCTCACCGATCCCTATGATGTTTTGTGCCCTGGCAAACTGTAATGGAACCGAATTAACAAACCGTTCAGGAACCTGCACATTAGCGAGTGTCCTGTCATAAGGAATGTCAAGAATAGCGCTCATCTTTTGAAGATAACTGTCTTCTGGAAGAATTCCCTCGTCACGCAGAACAAAAATCACAGGAACGCCTTTTATGTGGGCTTCTTGGCGCGCCTGTGCTAATTGCTTTTCTGTTATAACACCTTCTTGTAAAAACTCCTGTATAAGAGATTCTTCCATAATCAATCCCTCACGCGCACTCTACGAAAATCCTGCCCAAACAACTCATTCAGTGCTCTTCTCATCTCTTGATAAGATTCTTTCTCGAAACGGTCACGGAACTCTTCGTAAGCCCTATCAGGCAAAAGTTGCCCCACACTTTCCGTCTTACCGCCTTCCATCAACGCCTTCCGCAGTTGAATCTGAGAGATTTCACGGAGAGTGTCAAACCCTTGCTCGTCTACGATGTGCGGAGTAATGAATATGTAAACATTCGTGCGACGCTTCATCACGGATGTCGAACGGAACAACGCACCGAGAATTGGAAGGTCACCCAAAAATGGCACCTTGTTCACCGTCTCGTCTTCCTTTTCGTTCGTAAGACCACCAATGATGACGAGTTGATTGTCTGGAACAGTGACTACTCCCTGAACTTGCCGAGTCGTCTTCGGAGGAGGCGCAGAGGAACCAGCAACAGGAGGAGAGGTAAAAGACTCTATCAAAAGGTTTATCTGAAGCCTCAGGTGTCTGTCAGGCGAGATGTGCGGCGTTATCTCAAGAGTGATTCCAGCATCCTGATACCCACCAAATGTCGTCCTCGATTGCTGCGTCGCGGTATCAATAGTCGTCACTATTGCAACTTGGTCTGTCACTTTAAGAGTGCCTTTTTCGTTGTCGTTAGTAAGAAGACGCGGAGTAGACAAAACATTCACATCAGATGTCGAACGGAGCATCTGCATCAGGAAAGGTAATCTGTCGAAAGAGTCTTTATAAATGAGAGCGGAGAGCCCAAGACCTGCGACAGGAGTCTTCGTCAGGTTCTCCGTATCGAGTTGAGAGAGTCCAAAAAGCGTGCCCCCTGCCCCACGGTATCCAACACCAGCCAAATCAACAGTCGCTAACTCGATTCCCAAGTTCGTCGTGCTGTCAGCGGAAACCTCAATGATGGCGGCTTCAATCAGCACCTGTGGACGCCTTACATCTAACCTCTCAATAAGAACCTTCAACTCGTCAAACTTCTCCTTCTCCGCCTCTATAATAAGCGAGTTCGTCTGTTTTTCAGCAACAACTCTTGTCGGAATGGCTTGCAATTCCTGAGGCGCGTTAGGACGCACAATCTGTTGCTGTCTCTGTGTCTGCCCTGAAAGAATCGATTGCAAACTTGCTGCTAACTGCTCAGCATCAACATTTTTCAACTGGTATATGTGGATTGTGCCTCGCCCCTCAGGCAACTGCTCGTCCAATTCCTTAACAATCTTCTCTATTTCAGGATAATTTTCAGGATATGTGAGAATAATGAGTTTGTTCGTACGAGTATCCGCTACAAATGTCGCCTCAAATCCTGTCTGCTCCGGCACAATCACCCCAGGTTGCCGTGCACCTGGCACTTGGGCACGCGAAAGTTGCGACATATAGTTCGCTACATCTTGCGCAACAGCGTTACGCAACTTGTGAATAAACAATTTCAAGCGCTTCGGCTCGACATCAAGCGCTTTCATCAGTTTAAGATAATAATCAACTTGTGGCGCAAAATCCCTGATTATAATCACAGGCTGCCCAGGAACACTCACAGCAATCCCAGGTCCTGTTCTTGACATCAGCCTCGTCGTAAGCATAGACTCGACTTGCCTTGGGTCAGCATAGTCAAGACGAATAATAGCGGTGACGAGTTCGTTCTCCTCCAGACCTGCACCTTTCTCAACCACTTTCGTCGCTTTAGTCGTCACATCACGCACATCCCTGTCAGCAAGAACCTTAATGACTTTCGTTCCATCAGAGAGTTCCTCGTCTTGAAGAACCATTCCGTTGACTTCAAGCACGGCACGCAAGACAGGATAAGATGCTTTGAAACTCGTAGCGAATTTGATAACTCTCTGTTGGTCAGGAAGTGCCATAATGTTGCGTGAAACGATTATCTCCTTGCCTGTAATCTGCTTAATGAACTCGAAAATGGCTTCGTAACGGACCTGCTGTCCTGCCTTCACGATGAAATACTGACCGCTTTTCCCTTCTTCATCCTTCGGATGAGCAGGAGGCTGCGGCTGAGGTTGAGGTGGTTGAGGTTGAGGCGGCGGTTCAGGTTGAGGCGGCGGTTCAGGTTGAGGCGGCTGTTCAGGTTGAGGTTGCGCCCAAAGGAAACAACCTACTACCAAAAAAAGCGACAAAATCAAAAATTTCCAGATTCCCAAAAGCGAATCCTCCTATGCGAGACTTCGTTTAATATACCCTCCTAAGCGAATACGGGTTCATTCCTTGTTCCAAACTTTTAGCGTAAAAGGGCGTGAAACGGGAAAACCGGAAATGTGACAAACGGATAAGACGACAGCGTTTTACTTTGAACGGACGACAACGAGTAGTTATAATTCAACCGACTTTCATATGAGGTGCCCAAAATGCGTTGTAGTGAGTGCGGAACAGAAATAGATTCTCAGACGATATTCTGTCCCAACTGTGGAACGGTCATCGCCCAACAAACTCTCGTTGGTATAAGCGAGGCTGACCCGTCTCGTGTTCTATGCAACCGTTATATCATCCTCTCAGTCCTTGGACGCGGTGGTATGGGCACAGTCTATCTTTCCAAAGATGTCCAATTGGATGTCATCGTCGCAATAAAACTTCTCCCTCAGGAGATTCTCTCCGACCTTCGAGCGGTTGAATGGATGAAGGAAGAAACGAGGCTTGCACGAGACCTCCGTCACGACAATATTGCCGCTGTATATAACTTTGAAACCGATACCGCCAAACAGGCTGCCTTCATTGTTATGGAGTTCATCAACGGCGTTGATTTGCACAACCTCCTCGCAAGAACCGCAAGAAACAGACTATCCGCTGAGATAGTTGCACATATATTAAAGGGTTGTGCTAAAGCGCTCGATTACGCCCATTCAAAAAGAGTCATCCACAGGGATGTAAAACCCAAAAACATTATGGTGAGAAAAGACGGAATAGTAAAGGTCACCGATTTCGGCATAGCAAAACGGCTACGCGATACTATGTCAAAAATCTCGCAGACAGTCGTCGCTGGTACTCCTGCTTATATGGCACCCGAACAACTTGAAGGCAAATCCGTTGACCATCGCGCAGATATATATTCTCTTGGCGCGACTGTGTATGAGTTGTTAGTGGGAGAACCGCCATTCTGCGGTAGCAGCGTCGAGTTGATGTATCAAATCCTAAATGTTCCTGTTCCGCCAATCAAAAGCGATGTTTTCGGCGGAGACGAAGAAAAAGCCCGGCGTGCGACCGAAGTCCTTAAAAAATGTCTTGCGAAACACCCAGAAGAACGCTACGCAACAGCGGAAGATTTCTTCAACGCTTTTTGCAACGCCACTTCTGTCCAAACCGAGATTCCTCAACAGTTGGAAAAGTCGGAAGTCTTAAGCCCTCTCGGTATGGCTGTGACCGATGCGTTACTTACACACAGGCAAACGATATCGCAGCAGACACCACCAGCAGGACCGCTTGCTTCTGCGACTCCACGGACACCATTTGAGACTCCGACAGTTCCGAAGCCTCAAAGCGAAGTACCTGCCGCTGCCGCCGTCAGACCTCCCGAAACAGTCAAACCTCCGCCGCAAAAGAAAAAGAGCCTCACAAAGATTATAGCGATTTCGGCAATCCTGTTCCTTTTATCTTTACTGCCGATTGGTCTGACATTCTTACATAAGAAAAAACCAGAGCCGACAGAAACAATACCTTCACTCGCAATTGCGGAATTCATCGTCGAGGGTGAAATAGGAAGAACATCAGGGACAGCGCTCGCAAACACGGTCGCGGATAAGATAAAAGGAAACGATTATAAGATAATCAAACCCCTCGAATTGAAGGGGATTCTCAGTTCGTTAGGGTTAACCATCTCACAGCTAAACGATTGCCAAGCGGCGAAGAGGTTGTATACGGAGAGGCAGATCCGTTATCTGATTCTATGTTCGGTTATTAAAGGTGCCGCTTACGAGATTGAAGGACGAATGATTGACTTAAAAGACGGCAGCGTCAAGCAAGAGTATAGAGTATTCGTAGAGACTACGCGTGATGTCGAGCGGACGGCAGAAACGCTCGGAGAAATTCTCACTCTCGATAACACTCACAAGAAGATATATTTCCTGTTGAAAGAGGCGTGGCGCGAAACCGACTACGAGAAAGCGATAAATAAGTTCAATGAAGCGCGCAAACTGGACGAAAAGGATGAATCTGTTCTCAAGTTTCAGGAGCAACTGACGGATTCTATCGTTAAAGAGGCGCTGAACAAATGCTCCGACAAAAACTACGCTGAGGCACTGCGTCTCTTGAACATCGCAAAAGAGTTTAATCCATCAGCACAATCCGTGAAAGAGTTACCAGACAAACTCTTTTCCGACATCCTCGCACATGCGCGCGAAGCAGCAGACAGAAAAAGTTACGATGAAGCGATAAGAACGGTTAAGGAGGCTTTAAAGTTCAAGCCTGGCGATGAAGTGGCAAACAAACTCTTAAAGACACTTAAGGACGAGTTTGAGAAGAATGTTAAATTCGTAGAGTTAATGATGGCGGCGCGGAAAGCGTTGGACGAGGAACGGTATGACGAGGCAATAAGAACTGCGGAAGATGCGCTGAAAATAAAGCCTGAGGATGATGAAACGAAAGAGATTATAAATAGAGCAAGGACGACAAAGCGTATAAGAGAGGCGAGAGAGAGAATTGATGAGACACAGAAGGAAGTGCCCGCAGCGCGTGTTTTACTTGAACAGGCTGAAGTAACTCTTGCAAGAATGAAAGAGTTATTCGAGAAGAACCTCATCACCAAGGGAGAATTTGAGAAGGCGAAAGAAAGTTACAGAGTGGCAAAAGAAAGAGCCGAAAATGCGGCTACTGCGGCGGCAAAAGCACTCGTTGATGCGATGAAAATTGCGCAAGAAGTGCTCAAAGAAAATCCAGATAACGCCGAAGCAAAAGCGCTATTAAGGAAAGCAATGGGAGAGGAGAATGAATGGGAAAGATTTAAAAAACTGACTACGCTTGAAGGACATACGGAAGTGATACTTTCAGTCGCATACAGCCCAGACGGGAAATTGCTTGCATCTTGTGGTATGGACAAAACAGTCCGTCTCTGGGATACACAAACAGGAAAAGAGGTCAAAAAAGTCGAAGGGTCACAAGCCGAATTCTATTCAGTAGCGTTCAGTCCTGACAGCAAGTTGTTAGCGACAGGAAGCGGGAGCGAAGACCATACCGTAACAATATGGAACATCGAGGCAGGAGAAACAGTACACTCTTTTGAGTTAGAAGAAGGAGAATCAATATTCTCCGTTGCTTTCAGTCCTGATGGTAAGTTAATAGCGGCAGGAGGGAGTAACAACAAGATTCATATATGGAGTTTAGAAACAGGAGAACTTTTGAAAACCCTTGAACAGCATACGGACTCGGTCTCATCAGTTGCGTTCAGCCCAAACGGTAACTTGCTCGCATCGGCAAGTATGGATAAGACGGTGCTCTTGTGGAATCCACAAATGGGCGAGGTCGTAAGGAAATTAGAAGAGAATACAGAACCAAAAACGGAAATAAAATTCAGTCCTGACGGAAGTCTGCTCGCAACGGCTGGCAACGGGAAGACAATCCGAATATGGGAAGTAGAGAGTGGAAAACTCGCGCAAAAACTGGATGGGGAAGCAGAGACAGTCTATGGACTGGCGTTCAGCCCTGACGGAAAAATCCTCGCTTCCTCAGGCGACAACGGCAAACTCCTCATCTGGGATGTAAAGACAGGAAAGCTTCTAAAGACCCTTGAAGGACACTCAGGAACGATTTATACATTAGCGTCCAGACCAGACGGAAAAACAATAGCATCAGCAGGCGATGACAAGAAAGTCATTATCTGGGGACTTGAAGGGGCGATTCAGCAGACGCAGGAAAAGAAAAAGACGAAAACGGAATATGAGAAGATACGAACACTTGAAGGACACACGGAAGGGATTTACGCTATCGCAGTAAGTTCAGATGGCAAACTGCTCGCCTCTGGAAGTTGGGATAAAACAGTCAGAATTTGGGATATATCAACCGGTAATCTAATCTGTAAACTCGAAGGACATAAAGATGCGATTTTTGCGGTTGCATTCTCTCCGGATTCGAAAACGGTTGCATCGGCGAGTTCCGACAAGACTGTAAAGTTATGGAATGCATATACAGGAGAACTTCTAAAAACACTTGAAGGTTTTAGCGAGCCGATGTGGACGGTCGCATATAGTCCTGATGGCACTCTGCTGGCAACAGCAGGTTTAGGCAAATCGATTACCCTATTTGACGCTCAATCGGGCGCGCCATTAGGAACACTCGATGGACACACAGAAGGGGTTTTCTCAGTAGCATTCAGCCCTAACGGGAAACTACTCCTCTCAACCAGCGCAGACAAAACTATTCGTTTGTGGGATGTAAAAGCAAAGAAATTACTCCGAACATTTGAAGGACACACAGAATATGTGCTCTCTGGTGCATTCAGTCCAGATGGGAAGTTAGTCGCATCAGCGGGTACAGATAAGACCATACGCGTGTGGAATGTCGAGACAGGCGAATTGGTACATATACTTGAAGGGCATACGAACAATTTACGCCAATTACTTTTCGCTCCTAACGGCAAAACACTCATCAGTTCAAGTGAAGATAAAACCGTTAAGATATGGGATGTAGAGACAGGAAAATGCCTCAAAACACTCGAAGGTCACACGGACACGGTTTACTCCGTTGCGATAAGCCCAAACGGAAGGCTACTCTTCTCAGCAGGCGCGGATAAAACCATCGTCGTATGGAGTATCCCTGAAGGCGTAATAGGACGGGGTCCCGTCACAGGAGAAGCAGGATTCGAAAAACTGATGGTTCTCGAAGGCCATACCGATTCTATCTATGCCGTCGCATTCAGTCCTGACGGAAAACTGCTCGCATCGGCAAGCAATGATGCCACTGTCAAACTTTGGGATTCTACCACAGGAGAATGTAAACATACGCTTGAAAGACACACAGGGGCAGTCTATTCTTTGGCGTTCAGTCCTGATGGAAGGTTTCTCGCATCAGGCGATAAAGACGGAACTATATGGCTCTGGAACGCTCAAACAGGCGAAGTCATAAACTCACTTCAAGGACATACAAACGCGATTAACTCGCTGATGTTCAGCCCTGACAGCAAACTGCTCGCATCGGCAAGTTGGGACAACACCGCTCGCATCTGGGATGTAGAAAGCGAAGAATGCCTGCAAAAACTGACTGAACACAAAAACTATGTTGTGTCTCTTTCTTTCAGCCCAGACGGCAAGATTCTGGCGACTGCAAGTTATGACAAGACCGTCCGAATCTGGGAAGTGAAAACAGGTAAACTTTTAAGAACACTAATCGGTCACACGGACTTCGTGGGAGCCGTCACTTTCAGCCCTGACGGAAAGTTGCTCGCATCATCAAGCAAGGATAATACCGTTCGGCTATGGGACCCTCAGACAGGTAAGTGTCTGCAAACTCTCAAGGGACATACCTCACCCGTTATGCCACTCTCCTTCAGCCCTGACGGAAAACTACTCGCATCCGCAAGCGATGACAAGACGGCGAGAATCTGGAACCCGCAGACAGGACAACAGATACACAAATTAGAAGGACACACAAGGACTGTTTCGGCGATTCAGTTCAGCCCTAACGGTAGAGCGCTTGCATCAGGAAGCGTAGACAACACTGTTCGTGTATGGGATACAAACACAGGCAAACTCCTATGCCTGCTTGAAAGCCATACGAATGTCATCTCAAGCCTTTCATTCAGTCCAAATGAACCTGTCCTTGCGTCAGGAAGTCTTGACGGAACCATCGTCCTGTGGAAAATTCCCGAAGAGTACTCAACAAAGAAGGAAACACCTTCAAGTGAGGGAAGGTAGTATGAATAAATCTCACCCTCCTGCAAAGTAAAATCTCCAGAAGAGTAAAACAATCTTATTATCAAAATCCTAATGGGAAACTCACCGCCTCGTCAAGTGATGACAAGAGAACCATCTTTTGAGAAACACAAGGTAAGATACATCCTTTAAGAGTAGCATAAAATTTTTTCATAAATTTTCATCAAGATGAAATTTTTTGCTTGACAAATCATAAACAAAGGTGTCATATTCTACGCTGTTAATATCGGACTTGTTACAATGGACATACTAAGTAGTTTTTGGAAACTGGTTCTTATCCCGCCTGTCGGGCGACCGAGGCGTCCGTAAATCCATCTCCTTCTTTTCTATCTCCATATTTAACCAATCTCTTTTTGATTCTTTTAGGAGGAAAAAATTATGTATTCAACTACATTAACAAATGAAAAAACATCCACAGTAATCTCTCCAAAAGAAGTGTTGAAAACACTCTCTCAATATGTTCTCGTTGATGGATTTCCCTTAGTGATTGACCTCGAAAAATCGAAAGGCGTTTATATCTGCAACGCCATCGACGGCTCGCTTTATCTCGATTGCTATACCTTCTTCGCAACTCAGCCGTTGGGACACAACCATCCGAAAATGTTCGAA
>Ga0123519_10010348_pt1 | contig 13903 bp, 16 predicted proteins | sample YelNatPaOPRAMG02_FD_87396 | JGI IMG/M metagenome (GOLD analysis project Ga0123519, IMG submission 87396) | Hot spring microbial communities from Yellowstone National Park - Yellowstone National Park OP-RAMG-02 (version 2) | ecosystem: Environmental > Aquatic > Thermal springs > Hot (42-90C) ...
GGTGGTCAGCGCGGACTGCACCTGCGCGTCGGTGAGCATCTCGTCGTACACCCGCTCGCCGCGCGTGCGTAACAGGTCGTCTTCGTCCACAGCGGTGCCTGAACGAAAGGCGGCGGTGATTTCCACCGCCGCCTGCTCTCTATCCAGCCCGCGCCGCCGCACGCGACGCCACCACGATGAGATGTCCAATCTCTTCACCTCCTGCACGATTTTTGCTGGCACCCTGTCCCCCCGCGAACGCCGCGACAAGTACTCCTTCGCCTGTGGTTCAAGAAAGGAGGTAGGCAACACTACCTGCTGTGCCTAAACGGTACTATTGCCCCCGGATTCGTTCTATCGCCTGAACGAGCGCTCTCCAGACAGACTCAACCGTCTCTTGGTCGGCTCTCTGCTCCAGTTCTGGTAGTATCCTGAGCGTGCCCGAACTCGCAATCGCTTTAGCAGCCGCGTAACGCACTTTCGCGTCCGGGTGCTGCAATAGCTTCATCAACGCCGCCTCAGCGCGCGCATCCCTTAAATAGCCCAGCGCATCGGCGACGGAGGCGAGAAGTTCGGCGTCCTGTTGCAAATCCGCAGCGGCTATCAGTGCATCTACTGCCTCCGGGCTACCAATCTCTCCCAGCGCTATCGCTGCAGTACCACGCAACGACCACAAACGCGCGCGATGCATCAGGTCTATCAGGAGTTGAACAGCCTCCTTAACTCGCCACTCCCCCAATAATTGAGCAGCAACTCCCTGCACATCAACACCACGGTCGCTGGTCGGGGGAGCCGCCAGCGCACGCAGCAAGTAGGGCACTGCTGCTGGTCCTACGTACTCCCGCAAGATTTCCTGCTGCATGAACCTGCCAGGCACAAGGTCAGCCACTGAGTGAATGATATCCTCGATCGCCTGTGGTAAACTCTTTCCTTCCGTGCGCATTTGCCAGTATACCAAAACCGGGTCAGGTTCTCGTACCTCAAGGGGTATGAAAGCTGCCGGCACACTGGCGCAACCTGCCTGGTAAGGCGTGAACCTTGCCAGCTCACGGCTCAATACAGGCATCGCGCCTCTGTCACCAAGCCATGCCAGTGCTCGGATGAGGTAAATCACCCACGGATTGCCGTCCCACCAGGGACGGTTGCACAGGTCAGTCAGGACAGGTACTGCCTCCTGCGCCCCAACTACAGCCAGCGCGCGCGCTGCCTCCACCACACGCTCAACATAGTCTATCACCTCGTCCGACTTCTCCCATGGTGGCTCCGGTGACTGCACCCAGCGTATCATTTCCCGAATGTATGCGTCTCTACCCTTCGCGCGATAACGGATGCGCTCGATGGTCAAATCGATGACATGCGCTATCTGCTTCTTGCTGGAATAGCTCACACCGCCCTGACGATACTGCGCCGATATGCTTTGCAGGGCAGGGATTATCTCTATTCCCCCGGTGTCTCCCAGTAAGCGGAGGGCGTACAGGCGGTTGAGCCCGGATATCCCTACTTGCGGGAGTGGAGGTTGCCTCTTCTCTAAACCGTAACATGTCTTCGGGTCCACATAGAAGAGCAGCTTCGCGGGTTGATTTTGGGCAAGAATGTACAGTTCAACCCATTCACAAGGCGTCTCCGGCAGTACCAGGGCAGGCATGCGCATCCGCTGTGGCAGCTTTAGCAGGGAATCCGCCATACCGCAATGACACGCAAGCGCAGATAACATCCATAGCATGAATACCAGACGTTTCATGGTTCTCCTTCCTCTCGAAGACCGCCAGATTCTTGTGCAAGCCGCTGATAGCTGACCACAAGTAAGCCCTTATTCCCGCCCCTCTCCCAAAGCTTCCGAAAGGGGGCCATTTTACCGCGCCTTCTTGCGCAGAGAGTTAATCGTTGTCAGGATAGCACCCTTGACCCCCACGGAAGGCTCTACTGCCAACCTTTGTTCCAGTCTCTTGATTGAGCCAGGCGTGCCAGCTTTTGCGAGTGCCTCGGCGGCAACATAGCGCATGTTTGAGTCAGCATGCGTGGTCACGATGTCCAGCAACAGAGGCTCTGCGAGCGAGTTGCCCAATAGTCCCAGCGCGATGATGGCATATCGTTTCAAACCGGGGTTCTCATCTTGCTTCGCCGCCTCCATCAGGTCCATCAGTGCCTCATTTGCCCGGAGGATTCCCAAAGCGTGCGCAGCGTCTGCGCGGAGCCCGTCTTTACCATAGCGGAGCATGTCCAGAAGCACGCCTGTGGCTTCTTTCGCTTGCAGGTCAGCCAGCACCCCAATCGCGACCCCCTTGACCGTGGACGAGGTGTTCGGGTTTTTCAACGCCGCGATGAGCGCAGGCACAACCGGCTTTCCAAGATGTCGGAGCACCTGATCCTGACGTAGAAGCTCAGGTTCGTCTATGGAACGAATCAGCTCGTCGATCGCCTCACTGAGTTTCATGCCGTCCGTGCGCATCACCCAGTATGCCCATGCAATGTCCGGTTCATCGGGTTCAAGAGGTAGATGCGTTGCCAGAGTGTAGCGTGGCAGCCACAGCGTCAACTTGCGACGCAACACTTCCATTGCTCGCCTGTCCCCGATCCTCGCCAGAGCACGAGCCGCAAATCGCCCTGGGTCGGCGTATCCGCCGCCCTCCTCGGTAGCTATCTGCATCAACAGCGGCACCGCTTCCCTCGCTTTAGCGACCCCCAGTGCACGGATCCCTTCCTGTTTGCGCCGCCACGTTTGTGACCATTCGCGTTCTGCCCCGCTTTGCAGAGTGGGGGGAGTCAGCTGCGCCCATTGCATCATCGCCCGGATGTAAGTGTCAGTGCCCTGCATTCGATAACGGATGCGTTCAATGGTTAGCCGTGCCAGGTCCGCGAAAGCCTGATACACCTCTGTGCGCTCCGTCTGCTTTTCCCAGCGCAATGCGAACTCTTCCAAAAGTGGTATTAGCTCGCTGTTTGCGGTGTCTCCAAGCCGAGCCAGCGCATACCAGCGCAGCTGCCGCCATTTGTTGTCCTCCTCCAGTATTGTGCGGTGGTTGGGTACCTTTTCATTGAGGTACTCGTCTTCCAGGTACAACAGCAACTGGCTCGGGTTTTTCTCGGAAAGACGATACATCTGAACCCACTCCGGATAGGGTGGGTCCAGCACCATAGCAGGTGATCCGAGTCGTGACGATGCCCGGAGTGGCGAGTCGCCCCAGGCACACACGGCAACCCACGCCGCAACGGCAATGCATATTGTGTTTAGAAAGTATCGCATAGTGGTGCCTCCTACTGCGAGAAGTAATCTTGCCGCCCCTCAACGGACCAATCCAACATGTCTTTGGTCCCTATCCTGTAGCCTGTCCATTCACCCCAAAGGAGGGCAAGCATCTCAATGTCGGTACCATATCTCGTCTGTGCAGATGAGTTACCCGTCCACCAGCGTTCGATAGCCCATGGTGTGTCGGGGCTTAAGTGGTACTCGCTAACGTTTAGCCTCTCGAACCGGTCCCTCACACCATCCATGTCCCTATCGTAGTAGGGATCAGTGTTATCGCGGGTTCTCCCCCACGAGCCCGAATAGGGAAACCAATATCCGGGCCCGCCGAATTCGCGAGGACCACCGATGTGCTGGGCTTCCAACCCTCCCCAGTTGTTGGGGTCTAACCATGTATCTCGATGGGCAAACTCGTGCGCCAGTACGGCACCCAGATAGTCTATACCGCCCGCCAAGATCCCGTATAGCCAACCACGAGTAGGTGCATTGTCTGTGTACGCTAGGAGAGCGCTGCCAATCAAGTAGATGCGTCCACGATACGGTATCTCATACTGATGCCCGGCGGGAGCGAGAGCTCCAGCCCAATCAAAAAGCGCTACAGCACCTTGTAGGTCGCTTCTAGGGTGTGTGGGCATGTAGTGTACGATATACTCTCCACTAGCCCCGCGCTCGTTGAAGCGTTCGAAGGCGTCGCCCCAGTGTCCAGCATGCCCTGGACGACTGTCAAACCAGTTTGGAGGATTGAAAGAACCAAGAAGAGAAATACCTCGTGCAGTATCAATCCACTCGTCATGTGTGGTTTTTCGGAAGCATAGGGGAAAACGGCGCGTCTTGTAATCAACGACCTGTATCCTGTATGGGGGTATTGGAATATAGCTTTCGAAAACCGCCTTCACTTTTACCTCGAAAAAACCGTGCGGTTCCGAGGAGGGAATGATATTTGTGGTATACACCACCCCCGCCTCGCCCGCTGGAGTTCCCTGCCAAGGAATGGTCTTCCATTCAACCGACTTTAATCGCCAGTCTGTCAGGGCAGGATGACCTATGCAAGAAGAAACTGCAAACCGCAGTTTGACCTGTTCTTCCGGACGCGCCCCAGAAGATGTTGGCGTGACACCAAGAGGGAAGTCAGTAGCTGCATCCAGAACCGCAGAATCGATGGTTTGAATGGTAGGATGCCTTGCTATAGTGAAGGTGATTCTTGTCGTGGCAGCAACATTCTCTCCCCCCTCACCCGCGTCGGGCGAGCGGTCTCTGGCGTCTAAATAATCGCCGTGATCGAGTATGTCACATCTGAGCGTCACCGTACGTTGCGGTTCATTGGATGGAAGCACTGGTGGTCTGTAAAGTACCTCCCCTTTTGCTACGTGTAAGTCAGGATACACCCATCCCCCGCCTGACTCAACGGTCCACCGAGCCAGCAACTGGTAGACAGGTGTTTTCACTGAGTTGCTGAAGGTAACAGTTCCATCTGCCGAAGTATTGGTGACCTCGTCATAGTCCTCCGCATGAATCCGGATACGCACCCCAGTGTCGCCACCGCCGTTTACCGAACCGTCGCCGAACACTTCGCCCTGACCCGGGTACACTACGGTAACCCGAACGGGCTCTCCAGGACCATAGCGTCTAAAATCCGCTTGTTTTGACGCGAGGAAATGCCCACCTACACCTACTACTACTGCTCTAACCCACCACCTGCCCGAGGCTGGCAACTGCAACGTGAACGTTTGCCCCGTTTGTGCCTCTATCCAGTACACTACTTGGTCAGGGTCTTCCTCGCGCAGCGCCTCAATGCGTACGGGCTGAGGCGCGCCGACCCAATCTTGCAGTTCGACGCTTCCTTGCAAAGCATACCCCTCACTTGGCGCGGGCAGACGTGGCAGCGTGGGGTCAAACGGCTCCGCCCCCACCTGTCCAAAGTTGCGCTCCACAAGCCCGACATCAAACAGGGTCACTTCGCCGTCACCGTCCAAATCGGCACGCGGGTCCCAGTTGGGGTCGCCGGGCACGGTTCCCATCGCGCTAACTACAATCCCGAAATCAAAGAGGGTGACTTCGTTATCGCCGTCGCAGTCGCCGTTGAGCAGGGTGATGTGGAGGTCTTGGGCGTGCAGGGGAGAACCAGCAAACACAGGCTCACCACTGCCCACGCGATAAGGGGGGGGTATAAAAGCGCAAATTGCAAGACATCTTGATAAGCCTCCCTTTGCACTCCTCTAGAACACGGGTTTGGTTAGAGTATACACCTTACATCAGAGGTTTGTCAAGCATTTTTCGCCGACGGGCAGAAAAATCTAAGGGTTCACGCCATTGGTGCTTCGCCCCCCAGCCTTGCCACCGCCTCCTCCGGCGTGGCCACCCGCTGCGCGTCGTTCGCCTGCAGTTGCTCAATCAGCCGCAACGCCTTTCCGCCCGTGAAATCGCGCTCCTGCCAGTCGCAGTCCGCCAGCAGCACCCGCTTGCCCGCCCCTTGCGCCTCTGCCACCGCCTGCAGATTCGCCAGATTGCCATGCCCAAACGCCACCGGCGCCACCACAATCGCCTCCGCCTTCGCCAGCGCGTCGCGCAGCAACTGCAGGCTCTCTTCCGAAATCGGGGTAAACGGCGCCTCGCTAATCACCTCCGCCCCCAGCTCCTGAGCCAGCTCCTCGTCGCTGTCCAGCAGGTGCACGACCCCCACCGACACATGCCACCCTGCCCGCACCAGCGCGCCAATCCACGCCGCCCCCGTGCCGCCGCCGCACACCACATGCACCCGCCTGCCGTTGCCCTCTCCCGCCTCCACGTGCTGTAGCGTGCGGGGAAGCACATGCGGACGCCCCGTCGCCGGGTTCACCCGCACCCATGCATCCAGCCCAAACACCCGTGCCAGCAACGACGGCGTGATGACCTCCGACGGTGTGCCCTCCGCCACTAGTTGACCTTGCCGCAGTACCAGCAGTCTATCGCAAAACTCCGACGCCAGGTTGATGTCGTGCAACGCGGCAAGCACCGTCAAGCCCTCCTCACGGTTCAACTGGCGCAGCAACGACAGCGTGCCCACCTGATGTGCCACATCCAGATGCGTCAGCGGCTCGTCTAACAACAGCAGGGAGGTCTCCTGCGCCAGTCCCCGTGCCAGCACCACGCGCTGTCGTTCGCCACCGCTCAGTGAGCCGAACGCCCGTCCCGACAGCGGCACACAGTCCGTCCGCTCCATCGCCCGTTGCGCTGCCTGCACGTCCTCCGCCCGCTCCTTGCCCCACCAGCCGATGTAAGGCGCGCGTCCCAGCAGCACCACTTCCCACGCGCTGAAACCGAATGCGACCTCCTCCCGCTGCGGCACGAACGCCAGCCGACGCGCCACCTCTTTCGCCCGCAGGCGCGACAGCGGCTGCCCCTCCAGCCACACCTCCCCGCGCGTGGGTTTCAGCACTCCGCTTAACACGCGCAACAGAGTGGACTTGCCGCTGCCGTTCGGTCCCAGCAGCCCCACGAACTCCCCGCGCCGCAGGCTCAGACCAACGCCCTTCAGCACGGTGTTCGTACCATAGCCTGCCCAGATGTCTTCTGCCCGAATCACCTCGTCGCCCATCATCGCCTCATTTGACAACCGCTTCCCCTTGTGCTATGCTGTCCGTACTTTGATGAAAGGAGGGAACACCCTGATGCCACGCGCTTCAGTCCTTTACACGCTGATGTGCGCTTTCTCCTTCACACTGTGTCTCTCTGCAACCTATGCTCAGTATACCATTATCGATCTGGGCGCGATTACCGCCAACGGTCAGAGCCGCGGCTATGCCATCAATAACAAGGGGGAGGTCGCAGGCTGGTCGGACGGGCGCGCTTTCTTCTGGACGCAAGGCGTGATGATAGACCTCGGCACGCTGGGTGGTAGCGGCAGCGAGGCGCGCGCCGTCAACGACGCCGGACAGGTGGTCGGCTGGAGCGATACCCCGCAGGCGCGTCATGCCTTCATCTGGCGCGACGTCAACGGCAACCGTCGTGCCGACCCAGGTGAGATGGTGGACCTGCGCCCTGTCCCAAGCACCTGGCAGGGCAGGGCATACGGCATTAATAACGCCGGGCACGTAGCAGGCTGGTCCGCCATCAACCCCGACGGCGTCTACCATGCCTTCCGCTGGAGCTACAACGCCGGCGGCTGGTGGGATTGGTTCGACCTCGGCAACATCAGCGGCAATCCAGACGAAATCAGCATCGCCAACGCCATCAACAATCGCGGCCAGGTGGTAGGCGGTTCCGGAGCGGCGGGGAGCCGTCGCGCCTTCCGCACGCAACCGTACAGTCCCATCAACCCGCTGACCGACGCCCTGCCCTACTTGCCCGGCGGCACCACGGCGGAAGCCTTCGCCGTCAACGACCGCGGGCAGGTGGTGGGCTCGTCCGACACCCGCGTCGGAACCACTACCCTCACGCGCCCCGCCCTGTGGCAGGACAATACCGTCATCAACCTCGGCTCCCTGGGGGGCAACGTCGCCCGCGCCTTTGGCATCAACAATCTGGGACACGTGGTTGGGCATTCCTATTTGTCGGACAACGCCTCGTTGCGCGCCTTTCTGTGGGTGAACGGCGTCATGACCGACCTCAATACCCTCCTGCCTGCCGGTGCGAACTGGATACTTAACGAAGCGCGCGCCATCAACGACTTCGGGCAGATTACCGGTTACGGCGCGCACAATGGGATTACCCGCGCCTTCCTGCTGACGCCCGTGCCAACGGAGGTGACCATCTCGCTGAACGATTACACAGGCGACTATTCCGCACTGCCCCTGCAGGTGGAGGTGCGTTCGACAGGTGGCCAGACTCTGCTCACCTTCTCGCCCGAATTGAACGCCGAAGGGAAATTCCCGCTCACCCTGACGCCGGACACTTACACCATCGCCTTCAAGGCAGACCGTTCGCTACGCCGGGTGTTCACAAACATCGCCCTGCCAGCGGGGACGCTGACCGTAACCCTGCTCAACGGCGACGCCGATGGCGACAACGAGGTCACACTGTTTGACTTCGCTCGTCTGGTGAGCGCGTTCGGCAAGCTGCAGGGAGAACCGGGCTTCGAACCCACCGCCGACTTCGATGGCGACGGCGAAATCAGCCTGTTCGACTTTGGCATTCTGGTGCGCCACTTCGGACAGGTGGGCGACGATTGACGGCTGGAACGCGCGTAAGCGGCGGTCCCCCGTCTGTTGTTGCCCCCACCCCAGCCCTCCCCGCGGGCGGGGAGGGTGTTTGTGTTCCTCCCCCGTCCACGGGGGGCAACCCTGTTCCCGTCCACGGGGGAGGTCAGGAGGGGGCATCCGTGTTCCCGTCCACAGGGGGGCAGGAGGGGGACGCAATCTGCCCTCACTGGCTCCACACCGCCAGTTTCACCGCAGGCGCATTGCCGATTTTCAGCACTGCCACGCGCCGCACCGTGTGGGTTACTCCATCACGGGTGATGCTGTCGCCCGGGTTCAGCGCCTCCTCTGCCGCCATCACCCCCGCCCAAATCGGTCGGTTGTAGTTCAGCAGGTCTTCGTCCGTAAAGAAGGTGCGCAGCAGTCCACTCGTCGCCACGAACACCACCATGCGCACCGTGCGCGTGCCGTTGACCACTACCTCCTCGCCGTGCCGCTGCACCAGCGACCGCACCCGCTCTGCACGCTTCGCCATCCGCCTCACCTACCATCTTGTCATCGCCTGCTCGGTAACCTGCCGCTCGCGGTCGCGCGTGGTGGATTGGGTGTACACCGGTTTCAGGAACGGCATCAACCGCGCCCACCCGCGCTGTATCAGTCCGTAGGGGTCGCCCAAATCGGCGCGGGAATGCGGGCTTTCGCCCACGCGCACGCCACCCGCCTCGAACGACTCCGTCGCTCCCTCCTCGCGCAACCGCTGTGCCAGAAACTCGCCCGCGATAATCTCTGTCGCTCCGCGACTGAGAACCGCCTCCAGCGCGCTATCCGACAGGGCATCCGGTGCCAGCGTGTACTCTATCACCGGAACAAGGTCCCCTATCAGCGCATCGATCTGCGAATCGTATGTGCTGGACGACAATGCCGCCGTCCGCTTGACCGCATCTCGTGTCACTACGATTCCCATCTCGTCTCACCTACGCTTGTTGCACGGCCTGCCACTTCTTGAACGCTTCGGCAATGTCGTCCAGCCGAGCGGCACGGAACTCCCAAACTTCGTCCTGCTGCGGAACGACGCCGAATCGCTTCTGCAATGCGGTCGCCGGCACCGAGAACTTGTCGCCGGTGTCTATATCTACCAGCGTAATGCTACTACCGACCGATTTCACGTAGAATCGCATGATTACACCCCCATTAAAGCATTGTGAAGACGATGCCGGTGCGGAACGTGCCCGCCGCTGCACCGGTGTTCTTGACCTTGACCCTGTAGCTCCGACCGCCGTGAGACTGGAATATCGGTGTCACTGCGAAATACCGAACCACTGCGTCTGTGGTGGCGTCGGTAGCCGTGCCATACCAGATAACCTGCCAGTTGGTGCCGTCTACCTGGCACTCGAGCCACGCGGTGAACGGCTGGTCACCACTGTAGTACGCCTGCACATGCACCTGCTCCGCGTACCCGTACCTGCTGGAACCGGTACCTACTGAACCCGCTGCCAGGGCAGTGAAGACATCGGTGGATACCTGAATGGGACCGAGTGCAGTGTTGCTTGGCGTCGCCATGAACGGAGTGTTGGTCAAGCGCACAGGGATGGCCATGTTGTCCACATGGTGTCCCAGCGCACCCGGCACGACAATGTCCGCCAGCTGATACGCCTGAACGCGATGAACCTTCAAGCTACTCGTGCCTGCCAGACCTGCCAGACGAACACGAAACGGACCGCTGGGGATGCCGTGCTCTCGGATGCGGTAGACTTCGTTGCGCGTTATCTGGGAGTTGACACTCCGGTACGCCCATATCGCTTCTCCAATACCGACATAGATGCTCGCCAGCCTGTAGGTATTGTTGGCTGCATTGACGTAGATAGCGGTCTGGTCGTCCGCAACTCCACCCGCTCGCATGACAGCGTCCATGTTGCTGGTGCTGGTTCCGGTAGCCTTCCATTCCACGTAGTTATTGTCGTCGGTGTAGAAGCCCAACCGGAAGTCGTCGCCACTGGCTCTTGCGGTCATACAAGTAACGACTTCCAACAGACAGGGCGGCTGGAACCATTGTTTGCTCAGCAGTACCGTGCCGCTCGGTATGGTTAGTTCGCTGTTGATAGGGGTCGGGTTGCCCGAGACGACTTCCCATACATCGGTATTCAGCGAAGCGAAATCATCGGACAGCCACTGCAGTACCTGACCACCCGCCACCGGAAAAGGCATATCGCTTCGCACAGTCCGCCATCGCCCTGTTCCATCCGTGAATCGCAACATCTCTCACTCCTTTCCACCGGTCACCCGTCGCGTGCCGTTCAGTTTGACACCTGCAAGGGTCTCCTTCAGTGCCTGCAGCGCCTCGGTATTGCCACGCACCGCCTGCTCCAGCCTCACCAGATGTTCCCGCAGCGTCTGTTCCTGCGCCTGAATGATGCGCTCTAAAGCACGCAGGGTCAGCCTGGCAAACGCCCACTGCGCTGACACCATGGCTCCAATGAGTGTCATCACCTGAATGCCGATGTCCATCTGTGCACCTCCATTGCGGTTTCCCCCCTCTCCCAGCTGTTGGGAAAGGGGGGAAAAGAAGGGAATTAGCTGGCGTTGCTGCCGAAAGCCGTCTGCCACAAGCCGTAGCCCACGCCATAACGCGCCCGCGCACCGTAGTACACTACATCCCGCAGGAACACGCTCTCGCTGACCGACGGGTCCTCTAACGCCGAGAACTCCACAGGCACGTCCGCCCGCTCCTGCAGAATCACCGCGCGCACCGCCCGGCTGGTATCCAGCACAAACCATTGATTGCCCGTGATATATGGGCTGACCACCAGCCGCAGCGCACCCTGCAACACGTTCCGGTAGGGTGTGTTGTCGCCGGAACCCGATTTGACCACCACTACCTGCGACTCCAGCAGCTCCATCGCCGTCCAGCGCAAGCGTGGACCCACCAGCAACGTATCCGGCAAGATGCCCAGAGGCACACCCTGGTCGTCCTTGAAAAGCATCATGCTGGAAATGGCGCTTTGTAAACTGTCGGGATTCAACGGCTGGGTGGTGGTGTTGCTCTGGGTGCCGCTATCGCCCTCCGAGTGTGCGTTCGAAAACATGGGCTGTCCGTCATAGCAGGGCGCTGTGAACCCATCCAGCAACGCCTTAACGACCAGAAAGTCCTTGTGTCGCGCCGCCTCGCGCCCCAAATCCTGCACACGCAGCCGAATCGCCCCAATCTACTCGTCCTCAATCGCGCGCCGCTCTACAGCGATGGTGCTCTCCCACACTGTATCCTGAATGGCGTAGTTGTAGGCGCGTAACCCCCTTGGCATCCGCTCATCCACGAACTCGCGCATCGCGGGCACGCTGCCAAGCCAGCCGTACTTCTGTACGGGCAGCTCGGTCTGAACTACCGTCGCAATCTGCGGGTAGACGGCGTTCTCAACCTGCCTGCGATATGCCTCAAAGAAGTCCGCACGTAACCCCGCCTCCAGCAAGTAGCCCATCTCGTTCCTGGTAATTGCTGGCATCGCTCTACCTCCTATCGCACCGCGTTGTCAATCCGAATGCGCGCCTGTGTCGCCGAAAGCACCTCCACCACGTAACCTACCAGCTGGTTGTTGGTAGATGTGGTGGTCAACGTGTTATCGTCCGCCGCATACATGGCTTGCCCGACGCTCGCTTGCGTGAAGCCGCTGCCGTTGTACACGTAGGTACCGCTCTTCCACACACGCACCGATTTGGCACCAGCCGCGCCGCCCGTGTTGTCCGCACTCTCAAACGCTACGCCGACAAACACATCACTGCTCGTGCCGCTGCGCGACGGATAGGCGTAACCATCACTGCGTACGCTCACCAGCGCGCCCTTGTGAATCACCGCGTTCGCGCCCACTTTGTAGCTCACCAGCTCGCCCGGTTTGTCCTGTGGGTCGTAAGCTCCGGTCAACGCTGCCATCTGCTATCGCCTCCTTCCTTCGCGAATGTAGCGGGCAATCTGTTCAGGCGAAAGGTCGCCCCAGTACTTGCGTAAAAAAGCCTCCTGCTCTGTGCTCAACGGCTGCTCCTCATCGCCTGCAGGCGCTACCTCCCCAAAGCGCACCATCGGCGGCAACGCCTCCACGAAGCGGAAAAACACCTCCGCCACGCTGGCATTGCCACCTGCAAAGGTCACCGCCTGCGTGCCCTGTAGCAATAGCGTCTTTGCCATCTCACGCACCGCAGGCGTCAGCTTGCCCGCACGCAACCACCGCTGAAGGGTCTCTTCCACCTCCCGCTCGCGCAGCGCGAACTCCGCCGCCTCCGCCCGCCGGCGTAACGTCTCCATATCCTGTTCCAACGCCGTCACCTCCGTCAGCAAAATCTCTCCCGAAAACGTCACTGCATTTGCGCTTAGCAAACGCGCATCTGCCACACGCGGCGTTGCCGTGACCGACACCTCCACAATGCGCTTGACGTCGGGCGTCACCGCCACGCTGATGCCGCGAATGCCCAGCCGCTTCAGCAACGCCTCTGCCTCTGGCAAAAGCGCCAGCCGTCCGAACAGCTCCTTGCCCCGCCGCCATAACGCCTTCAGATGACCGATTTGCCAGCCCTGCGGCAGGTGTTCGAGCATCAGCGGAACCGGCGTACTGAAGCTGTCCACCAGTGCCTGCAGCTGCTCTTCGCCGACATCCAATCCCTTGTCGGGGTAGGAACCCGCTTCGAACAGCTTCGCCTCGCGTTCCACTTCCATTGCGCTCACCTCCTTCCACCCTGTACACGCACAAAGTATACATTTGTCAACTTATTCCTTGTCGAACGTGAGGCGTTCGGGGGCGGATTCGGCTGGTTCGCCGAGGGGATGGTGGGAAGGAAAGAGATACTCTATTTGTGCAAGAGTTACGCAGTTGAAAGGCTGTTCGGGATTTTATGATATAATGGGTCGCGCCGGCAGTCAGCAGGAGCCGTGCTTGCCCCCGACAGCCGCCAGATACGGGCAACTGTTATCGAACAGAGAACCTGAGGTTACGGCGCGTTTGTTACCCGCGGAAGAGAGCGTACAGGATAAAGGCTATCCAGCCCAGCGCGAACAGGGCGGTAATGACCAGCAGCACAACGCCAATGATTCCCAGAATGTATCCCGCCTCTGCCATACCGCGTCCCGCTTCGGGAGATGCACCGCGGTCGATAGCCTGTCGCTCCGCTTTGCCAAGTATCCACGCGGGTATGGCAAACAGCCCCATGCTTAACAGCCCCAGTATCCCGAATACCAGCGCGAGGATTGCACGTGAACTGGGATACTCACCGGTTTGCATCGGTTTGGGTGGCTTCACCGACATTGACACCGCACCTCCTGCCATTGCACGTTCCATCGATAAAGACACCACACCGCCTTCCGTGTTGCCCTCTGAGGGGAGGTTCCACCACGTATCGGACAGTGCCTCATCCGTTCATTCACATCTTCCGCGCATCTGTTAATACCTGTGCATCGTCCCGTCTTCGCGTCGCACAAGGGGCATGAACGCCCGCTGATAGGGATACTTCGCTGCTAACTCCTCGTTGATGTCCAGCCCGATGCCCGGGCGCTCGGGGGGATACGCGTAGCCGTCTCGGAATTCAC
>Ga0123519_10010349_pt1 | contig 13902 bp, 11 predicted proteins | sample YelNatPaOPRAMG02_FD_87396 | JGI IMG/M metagenome (GOLD analysis project Ga0123519, IMG submission 87396) | Hot spring microbial communities from Yellowstone National Park - Yellowstone National Park OP-RAMG-02 (version 2) | ecosystem: Environmental > Aquatic > Thermal springs > Hot (42-90C) ...
GAAAACGAAAAGGAAAGCCTATAAATTTTCCAAAATTTAAATCAAAAAAGAATAATAAATTAAAATATAGAACTCAAGAATGCAATAATAATATTAGAGTTGATTTTGATAATAAATTAATAAGATTACCAAAATTAGGATTTATTAAATATAGAGATAATAGATTATTTGAAGGAGTAATAAAATTTGCAACAGTAGAAAAAACACCAACAAATAAATATTTTGTTAGTATTCTTATTGAATCTGATAATGAAGTTATAATACATAAAATTAGTGAAAAATCAAGGATTATTGGTCTAGATTATGATAGTAAGAATTTGTTTACTGATAATCAAGGTAATATTTCTGGCTATCCTAAATTTTATAGAAAATATGAAAAGTTATTAGCAAAAGAACAAAGAAAACTTGCTAAAAAGCAATTTAATTCCAATAAGTATATAAAACAAAAAATTAAAGTTGCTAAAGTACATGAAAAAATAGTTAATTCAAGAAAAGATTTTCAACAAAAGTTAAGTACTGAAATTATAAGAAATTATGATATAATTGGAATTGAAACTTTAAATATGCAATCTATTAGTAAATGTTTAAATTTAGCAAAATCTACTTTAGATAATTCTTGGGGCACATTTATTAATATGTTAAAATATAAAGCCGAATGGCATGGTAAACATTTAATATTTGCAGATAAATATTATGCATCTAGTAAAACATGTAATATTTGTGGATATAAAAATGTAGAATTAAAATTATCAGATAGACAATGGATATGTCCTATATGCCATACAGAGCATCATAGGGATATTAATGCTGCTATTAATTTGATGAACAATGCTATAAATAAAATTTCGAGTACTGTAGGGACTACAGGAATTCAAGCTCATGGAGATTTAAACCTCTGTAAATTAGAATTTTAGTTTACAAGTTGAATCAATGAAGTGAGAATAAATTTAATGTCCAAGTATCCATGATATTCGTAAATTCTGAAAATATACTAAGTTGTTTATTTTTTCCTATTATATCTATGCCATCAATTATTTTATTTATATTTTGACCTTTAGTTTTTAATAAATTATAAATATCTTCTTCTATTGTATTTTTTGTTATAAAATAAAATACATTAACATTATTTTTTTGTCCAATTCTATGTAATCTATCCATAGCTTGTTCGTGTTCTGATGGTGTCCATGCTAAATCGGCAAAAATTACTGTATCACTTCTTGTTAAAGTTATTCCAACACCTCCGGCTTGTAAATTACCTATAAATAATTTTATTTTTTCATTATTTTGAAAATTATCTATAGCTTTTTGTCTATTTATTTGACTAGTTGCTCCGGTTAATTTAACTGATATTTTTTCATAATGAGTATATAATAAATTTATTGTTTTATTAAATTGTGAAAATATAACTATTTTTCTTTCTGGATCTTCTTCTAACATATTATTTATTTTTTCTTTAAGCATATCTGCTTTAGATACAGAACATATTTGTTTAAGAAGAGTTATTTTAACTAATTCTTCTGCTTGAATTATATTATTTATTTCAATATTTGTTTCAAATGTATTTTTATTTGCTAATTTTACATCTTTAACAAATGTTAAATATTCTTGAAATGCATTATAATATGTTTTTTCCATATTAACAGGCAAATCTATAAATATTTCATTTATTATTTTTTCTGGTAAATCTAAACAATCTTTTTTAAGTCTTCTTAACATAATAGGATTTAATTTTTCATGTAATTCTGCAGTATTAGAACTTCCATCAAAGTTCCATCCAAATCCATTATCATATCCAGCACAATATCTACGACCAAAATTAAAAAAATTATTTCCTAATGGATGTTTTATTATTTTTAAAAGATTAAAAATATCTTTAGTTTTATTTTTAAGAGGAGTTCCTGTTATTGGAATTATAATATTTATAATATCAGATAATTCTGTAATAACTCTAGAACGTTTACTTGTTTGATTTTTTAAATAATGAGCTTCATCTAATAACATAATATCAAATTTATATTTAGCTAAAAATGAATTTTCATTTATTGTTACTTTAAATTTATTTTCTTCTTCTAATTTTTCAAAAGTAAATTCTTTAATTAAAATATCATAATTTATAATAAAATATTTAGTATTTTCATCTGGAGTACATTGAGGTAAAATACATACATTAGCATAATTATTTACTATTATTATTTCTCTTTCCCAATTATATTTTAAACTTGCAGGACATACTACTAATATTTTTTTGAAATTTTTTATTTCACAAAATACTATAGACATTTTAGTTTTTCCTAATCCCATTTCATCAGCTATAATAATTCCATTATAATCAAAACTTTTTTCTAATAAAAATTTAATACCATCTTTTTGATGATTATATAATGTTGGATATCTATTTATATTATCATTAAATTTAATCAATTCTTCTTGTTTTAATTTTTCATTTATTAATTTATTTTCATATAATTTTTTATTTTTTTTATTAAAAAATTGTATTAATTTATCTTGTTCAGATTTTTCAAAAAATGATAATATTTCAGAATATAATGATATGTTTTCTAAATAATCATTATTTGTTTTTATAGGAATAAGAATATACCATGTTCTATCTCCATTATAATCAAATTTCATATTAGGTTTTAATTTTTGACATGCAAAAATAAATTCTTGATCATAAGTTGAAGAATAAAATGATATTTTTATATTAGTTTTTAATTTGGTAAAAATTATTTTTTTCATTATTTTAATAAATTAATTATTTTATTATATTTGTAAAAATTAATTTTATTGAGATTTTTTTATAAATCAATTAATTAAAAATAAAATTTGTTTTAATGTTTAATTTATAAAGTTGTAATTTATAAATAAATATACAAAAAATAATTAAATTTGTCAAGAAAAAATAATTTATTAGAATATTGACTTTAATTTATATTTTTTGTATGTTATAGATATAAAATTTATTTTTTTTTATAAAAATATTGACTTTAATTTATATTTTTTGTATATTAAAGATATAAAATTTAAAATTTATTATATTTATATAAAAAATATTGACTTTAATTTATATTTTTTGTATGTTAAAGATATAAAAAATATTTATTTTATTAAGAAGTTATCGGATACATACTTATCGGTCTAGAAATTACGATTCAAATGTATCTAGAAACTACAGAATGGGATTGATCAGGAAGTAGTACAGTTGTCGAAAGTTAAAACTGTCTGATGAACTTGGATATATAATTTAACAAGTAAGGTAAACCAAGATAAGCCCTTACTCTTAAACTTTTAAGAAGAGAGAACTTAGGATTCCTATGTCTCTTCTTACCTTACGAATCGGATATTATATAATTTATTAATTAATTTTTAAAATAATTTTTAAATTTAAATAAATATAGAATTTAAAATAATATAACTAATTGATTAATTTAACTAATTAGGTCTACGCATCTCAAAATGAGACAAAATCTAAAAATGAAACAAAAAAAAATAAAAAAAATGTTTATTATTAATAAAAAATAAAATATGTTACTATATAATTTTAATAATACAGTTATAGACTTATCTACATTTATAAGTATATCAGATGATTTAATTAATATAAATAATGAATTACTTATAAATAATTATAAAAATTATTATACAATAACAGATTTTGAAAAGTATTTAAATGGTAGTTATCAAGAATTAAATTATGATTTTGAAATTATACAAATATTTTTAAATAATGCATTTTTTAAAATATATAGTAAAATAACAGATTTAGAAATTTTTCATAAATTATTTGATGATATTATTTTATCAGAAGAATTAATAAAAGTATATAAGGCATATAATAATATAAAAAATAAAATATTTACAAATGATTCTATAAAATCATTTTATAATTATAATATTGAATTTAAAAATAATATAAATTCTTTTAATAATAATTTTTTAATTAATTGGAATAAGGATTTTTTTAATTGGAAAGAAAATTATTCTACATTTAGAATAACAAATTCTTTTGTAAATTTATCAAATTCTGAAATATTGCATTATATAAAATCAGATTATAATATATTTGAATTAGATGTTAAGGCAAGCGATTTATTGTTTGTATTATTTTTATCATTTTTACATAATAAAAATAAAGATTTATTAAAAAAAATATATAACAGTGGAGTTTATAATATTGTAAAATCATTAGAATCAGAAAATTATAATGATAGAAAATTAGAATTATTAATTTCTTTATATTCAATTACAAAAAATACTATATTATCAGTAGAACAAAAAAATATTATAAAGGAACTTAATTTAGAATATTTAGTAAATTATTTAATTAATAATGAACAAATTATATTGTGTAATGGTATAAAAAGAAAAAATGAACATCCTATAGCTATATATGGGCAATCTGCAACAAGTATTTTTATTAGACATATTATTAATTCATTAAAAATTTATTTAGAAAAAAATAATAAAGGAAAAATAATATATTCAAAATATGATTCTATAGTTTTTGAATATATTGATGATATATTTGATATTAATAAATTTTTTGTGTATATTAATGGAACAAGTTTTAATTTTTGTGGAAAAGATTATTTGATAGATGAAAATATGGAAAATATATTTAATATGATTTTTAGAAAAAATTATAAAATTAAAAAATTAAAATAATATATATATATAAATTATTTAATTTAAAATAAAAAAATTAAATTTATTAACAAAAAACTAAAAAAAAAGGAATAATTATTTATGCGACCATTTGGAAAAAAGCTTTTATGCTCATTTGTTTTAAGAAAAAAAGCTAAATTATATATTGAATATCTTCATTCTAATAAAATAACAGATAAAATATTTATTTTAGAATCTAATAAAGATGATATTTTATTATTTACTTATAATTTATTATTGGATAAAAAACTTTCTAATTTGAAAGAATATGGAAATTTAAGTACAATAGCAGTTCAACGGAATAAAGATACAAATACAATTTATTCTATAGATTCTTTAAATATATTAATTGAAAATATAAAAATGATAACAGAGCAAGAACCTAAAGATATAAAAATAGATTGGTCAAAATATTCTAATAGTTTATTATTAACTTCTAATGGTAAATTAAATAAAATAAATACTAAATTATTAAAAATATTAACATTAGATAATAGATTTGATATAAATAAAGTAAATATTTAGGAAAATAAAAATGTCAAAAACAGTAGATATAAATGTAATAGTAAATAATGAATATAATAATTTTTTAATAAAAGAAACAGCTAAAAATTTAAATGAAGTAATAGAATATACTGAAAAATCAAGTTCTATAAAAATAAATAAAATAAAATTTATTGTGGCTGAAAAAGATAAAAATATTTTTTATTTTCCAGATAATTTATTAAATATTCCTTATGAAATAGTATATTTTTTAGATGAAAAAATACCAGATATATTTAATAAATTAAAAGATTCATTGTCTGATTATGTAGCATTTTATTCTGCAAATACAATTTGGTATAAAGATCATATTATAGAATCTATTAAAACTATAGATATAAATAAATCTAAATGGTCTGTAAGTATTTTGGAATTAAGAAATAGTTTATCATTAAAAAATGATGAAGTAAGTTCTTATAGAATTCCAGATGCATTTAATGTATTTAGTAATGATATTGTAATTGGAGAATTAGTTATAAAGTCAAAAGATTTAGAATTAGTGGATTTTAATAGAGGAATTATCGAAGATAAAGATACTTCTTTTTTTAGCCCAGCATATGCATTACGTGCAGTTTTAAATAATTATTCTGTAACAGAGCATGCAACTTGTAAATATTATATGAATTTTAAAGAATATAATAATATTAAATATATAGATTTTGATAATTATACTTTTGATGTTACACAATTAAAAAAAGAAGAAGAAGATAAAATAATATTTAGCATAATAGTAAATGTTACAAATATAAAAAATCAAAATGATCTTAATTTAATATTTGGCGCTATAAAAGGACAAAAGTTTCCAGATAATAATTATGAAGTTATATTTGTTTCAAATTTTAATTCTTTTACATTATTTATTCAAGAAGATGAAATAAAAAAACTTTTTAAGAATTATAAAATAATATATATTGGAAATCAAAATGAAACTGATGATGAAAAACTTATTAATTTGGTTTATTCTGCAGCTATACGAATAGTAACAGGAAAATATATTACTTATTTAGATATATCTGAAAAATTAATATATACTGCAGCATATTTATCAGAATTATATTTACATTATAAACAAAATGAAGAATTATCTTGGGTAATATCAAATTATTTTGATATAGTAAATTATATTCCTAGACATAGTATGTTAAAAATTCCAAATAGAGAAGATTTATTTTTTACTTTATTTTCTCATAAAAAAGAAATTCCAGTTAATTTTGTTAATGTTACAGCCATAGATAAAAATTTTAGTAATAATGGATTATCATTGGTTAATATTATAACAGGAATGCAAAAAAATGATGTAAAAGGAGATATTTTAGAACAAGCAATAATTCAAAAAATACAATAAAGGAAATTTTATATGAAAAAATTATTGATAATAGATAATAAATTTTTTAATATTTTACCAAATACAGAATATTTTATAGATTCATTTTTGAATAATTTGTTATCTGAAAATTATAAAAAATTATTTGGAGAAGATACTACATTAATTTATATAAATAATGGTAATGAGAAATATGATGAAAAATATAAAAAAAATACTGTTATATATAAATCATTATCAGAAATAGATTTAAATGTATATGATATAATATTATATTCAAATATTCCATTTTTTGTTATAAATAATTCTATATTTGAACAAATAATATCTCAAAAATTAGATTCTAATAGAATATATACTCAAGAAGGATATAATTTATTTTTTAAAAATATACCTAATAGAAAAAGATTTTTATTTTCAAAATCTAAAGTTAATCAGTTATGTAATATAAGTAATATATTATTATATATATTTAAACCAGAATTATTAGATGTATATAATACACAATCAGATTTATTAAAAAAATTGCATAAAAAAAGTCCACATATAGTATTAGAATTTGCTAATACTATATCATTTCAAAATTCAAATTTATTTTTAAATGAAGATGATTATATAAATACATGTATAGAAAATATAGATGAAATTGATACTATAGGAAATTATATAATAGCATATAATAATGAATCTACTAATTTTAATTTAATTGATTTTTATTCTTTTATTGAAAAATTATCAGCAGATAATCCTAAATGTAATTTTGAATTAAAATCTCTTTTAAATATAGGAGAATATTTTAGTGAAAATATTATAGAAAATGAAAATGGAGAATTAGTTGTAAAAACTAATTATAAAGGAGATATTTCTAAAATAAATATTTCTGCTAAAGAATCTTTTTATTATGATAGTGGAAGTATTAATAGTGTATTAAATTTAGATGATTATAGTACTAGATATTTTTTAACTGGTAAAACACCTAAGTTTATTAAAATATATAATAAAAAATATAATCCACTATATAAAATAAGTAAAGTTGATTTAGAAAATGCAAATACTATAGGAATGAAAAGAACTATGGGTATGGGAGATGCACTTTTAGCTTTAGTGTTTGGATATAAAATATATAAAATATATAATAAAAAAATAAATTTTTATTCTCAATATGATTTTCGCAAATATTTAAAAGAAGATTTTATAGAAAATTATTATCCTATTGATAATTCTTATTTATTTCGTGATATAGAACATGGAGAAGATATATTTGTAGATTTTGATTTAGCATATGAAAATCAATGCGAAGGAGAAAGTTTTTATTATTATTATAGTCAATTATTTGAAGAAGATGCATTAGATTTAGATAATAGAAGTGATGTAATTCTTAAATCTACAAATTTAGATGAAAATATAGTAATATTAAATGGAGAAGGATCTGGATGGGGAGGTAAAGAAATTTCTATGGGATTATTAGATGATATAGGAAGAACATTAAAAGATAAAGGATTTCGTGTAGCAGAAGTTGGAAGAAATAGAATATCACATTATGCGGATATAACTAATCCAAATGAAGATTTGGATATATTATTTGATACTATAGGAAAATCTAAATGTTATATTGGAGTAGATTCTGGGCAATTACATATTGCTAATTTAATGGGTAAACCATGTTGTGCATTTGGTGGAGCTATATCTCCTATGAAATCACAATATAATATAGATTTAGTTTGGGAAATTGGTAATACGCAATTATTATGTTATTCGTGTAGAAGTTATTTTAAAGGTAATAGAGCTACTACTGATGGTAATATGACATTTGTACCATTATGTACTAATGAGAAACAATATGAATGTATGGAATTTAATGTACAAGATGTATTAAATAGTATTAATGATTTTTTGATTAAATATGAGTTAGAAAATTAAAAGTTAAATTAATAATAAAAAATGTTAATAAATTAATTAAATAATAATTATATATGAATATAACTATAATTACAGCAAGTCGTAGACCAAAAGGTTATTTAAATTTAGTAAAACAATTAGAAGAAAATATACCGGATATTATATTAGAATATTTATGTTTTATAGATAATAAAGAATTACAGCTAGAATATAATAAAATAAGAACATTATATCCAAAAGTTAAAATTATTTTAGCCGAAAGTAATTTTATTTTTAAAAAAGGATGGGATTCTGTATATAATCTTTTAACTAAATATTCAAAAGGAGAATATTGTTGGCAACTTTTTGATTCAGATGAAATAATTTTTTATGATAAAAAACAATTTAAAATAGATATAAATGAAGAATATGATTTATTTGGAATACCTACTTTAATGCAAAGAGGAAATAGCAATGAAAATAAATTTCAATTATATAAAAATGATGGTTTATTATATTGGTATGGATTAGTTCATGAAAACCAGATGTTTTTGCGCAATCCTAATATTAAAATAATAAATTCTATAAAAATTAATCATAATAATGCTTTAGATAATAATTCAAAAAAAATGAAAAAAACTGAACAAGGAATACCAATAATAGAAATGGAAGAAGAAGGTACTGATGGATATTTAAGAAATTTATTGTATGAATCTTTGGTATTTGAAATAGTTAATAATAACGGAAGGCATAAAAACAAAGAATATCTTATTAAATATTATAATGTTAATAAATCTGTTATTGATACTTATTATAAATTAGCAGTAGCAAAATGGGGGAATTAGTTAAAATGGAAAGAAAAATAATTAGTAATATGATAAAAACTCCAGATGGAACTATTTTAGAAAGTAAAAGTGTTCATGATTATGTAAGTCATTTAGATAAAAATGGTTTATTATATTTTACAGATGGGGGATTGGAATATTTGCGCAGAGCAATATATGAAGATGCTCCATATACAGATTTAACATTATATTCCGATGATTCTTTCGATATAATAAGAAATAAAATTTTATGGGGAACATATGGAAAAAATGGAAAAGAAAAATTAAAATATAAAAAATTATCAGAATTAAGTAATAATCACATAAAAAATATATTATTAAATATAAATAATTTGTCAGAATATTATAAAAAATTTTTTAACAAAGAACTTAAATATAGGAAAGAAAACAATATAAATATAGAAGATGATTAAGAAAAAAATATTTACGGGAACATTTTATAAATTGCAGTTAGGAGAAATATTGGGAAATTTTGATCATTATAATTTCAAAATTCCTCTTACTGAGTATTTTGATATATTGCAATATTGCTATAATAATGATGAAAATAAAATAGATATTTTAACTAGAACATATGATAATAAATCTATTAAAATAATTAGATTTAATAAAAATGGTGATGATGAGTATTATATAGATAATTTAAGAAAATATTTTGATTTTTCTATTTGGCAAGCGCATGGAGGACTTTCAGGAGATAAAAATACTGTTAGAAAATTGATTAATAAATATGATTCAGTATCAGTAATTTTAGAATATGGAGGAGGATTTGATAAACAAAGTATGTTACAGCATTATTATCATCCAGATGCTAAAGCAGTTATACTTAATCATGAAAAATGGAAAGAATTTTTTCCTGAAGAATATCAAAAAAGAATATATATTACTCCTAAACAACAATCAGTAGATAGTAAATTTTTTATTCCTATGGATATTGAAAAAAAATATGATGTATTATTTGTAGGTAGAAATGAAAATAAAGGAGCAGAAACATTATATGAAATATTTAAAAATGAATCTGGTATAAAAATATTGTTTAAAGGAAATGGATATCCTGATAAATGGAATAGTGATAATATAATTATTCAATCTGCAGAGTATAATCATAAAATTTTAAGAGAAATATATAATTCAGCTAAAATATTTGTTATTGGTAAACCAACTATAATGGAAAATCCATATGCTTTACATATGAGAATAATTACTGAAGCTTTGAGTTGTGGCTTGCCTATTGTTGCATTTAAAGAAAATTTTATAGAAAGTAATTTATTATATAATAATTATAATGCATTTCTTATTGATACTGAAATAGAATTTATTGAAAAAATTAAATTGTTGTTAAATGATAAAGAATTATATAAAGAAATGTCTTATAATGCTAGACAAGTAGCTATTGATTGTGATATTTCTAAATTTATAAAATTTTATAAAGAATTATGGAATGGGTTATAATTTAATATTAAAATTAAATTTTTTAGAATTGGAAGAAGGCGAAAGTGAAAAATGTACAAATTATTAATGAGGAAAAATGGATAGATATTAGAAATAGATTTCCAGAACAAGAGGGAGATTATTTAGTGAAAATACTGGAAATAAATATGAATCCACAAATATTAGTGAAAGTTGTACATGGTAAACCATATACATTTGAACATTTTGGAAATATTTATCATGGTTTTGAGTGGCAAGGAATGCATAGTAATTTAAAAGTTACTCATTGGATGTCACTTGATTCTGATAGTAAGAAAAATTTAATTTAAATAAAAAAAGTATAAAAAATTGAATAAAACTATATCAATAATAATTCCTTCATTAGATTTTTCAAATTTAGAAAAATGTTTATATTTTATAAATAAACATTCTCATTATAAACATGAAGTTTTAGTACATTTAAATTATTGTAGTAGGAAAAAATATGAAGAAATAAAAGCTTGGAAATTTTCTAATTTGGATAATTTTTATGTTCAATATTCATCACAAAATTTAGGAATATCAATTCCTGTGAATAATTTAATTAAAAAAGCTAATAATGATTATATATTATATTTAAATGACGATGAATTTTTATTTAAAGATTGGGATTTAGAATTATATAATTTTATAGATAATGATATTAATGTGGAAACTAAAATGTTTACATTAAGAAGAGTAGAACCAGTTGGTAAGAATATAGGAAATATTAAATATTCTGGATTATCAGTAGAAATTAAAAATAATGAGTTGGAAGAAGAGTTATATAATATAAATAAATATAAAAAATTAAGCAATTCTAGTATTAATATTAGAAAATCTGTAGTTCCATTTTTTATGAATAAAAAAACATTTCAAATTATAGGTGGATATGATGAAAAATATTATCCTGGAAGTGGAAATGATCCAGATTTAGGATATAATTTTATTAAAAAATATGGAATAGATAAATTAAATATAGTTTCAAATTCATTGGTATATCATAATTCGGAACGTAGAAGTAATGATGATAATATTCCATTAATAAAATCTAAAGTAAATGAATATCAAATATTTAAAAATAAATTTGGTATAACTTTAGAACAATTTGATGAAATGTTATGGGATTTTTCTAAATTATCTAATAATCTTTCAGTAGAATATATAATAGATTTAGCATTTTATTTTTTTAAATTAGTTCAGAATAGAGAAGAAATATTATGGTTAGCAAATAAAATAAAAAATGAATTAAAACCAAAAAATATATTAGAAATAGGAGTTGAACGTGGTGGAACTTCTTTTATATGGAATTTACTTGCTGATAAAGGAATTAGAATTGGAATTAATTATAAAGATTTTATTGCTAATGAATATAGAAATACAATGTTTAATTTAATGGGAATATCTAATGTTCAATTTATGGAAGAAAATTCTCAAAGTAATGATACTTTAATTAAAATAAAGAATAAATTAGGTTCAGAATTAATAGATCTTCTTTTTATAGATGCAGATCATTCATATTTAGGAGTAAAAAAAGATTTTGAATTATATAGAACATTGGTTAGAAAAGGAGGATGGATAGTATTTCATGATATTGTAGAATCAGAATTTAATAAACAAACTAATTGTGAAGTATATAAATTATGGGCAGAATTGATAAGTGATAAAAAAGAAGAATGCATTATTGAAAAAGAAAAATTTGGAATAGGAATTTTAAAAAATTAAAAAATATTTAATAATTTGTATTGGACACTAAAATTAAATTTTATTCTTACTTTAATAATATTAAATTAATAAATTATAAAATTTAAAATTAAAAAAAATAAAAAAAAATGAAAATAGTAATTGGTATAATATTAATACTTTTTGGGATAGCATTTGGAATATATGTTGGATTTTATTTAATATTTGTAAATTGATTGGACATTAAAAATTAAATTTTATTCTCACTTCAACGATTCAACTTGTAAACTAAAGATCTAATTTACAGAGGTTTAAATCTCCATGAGCTTGACTTCCCGTAGTCCCTACGGTATTTTGAATCTTATTAATAGCATTCTTCATCAAATTAATAGCAGCATTGATATCCCTATGATGTTCTGTATGGCATATAGGACAATTCCACTGTCTATCTGATAATTTCAATTCTACATTTTTATATCCACAAACATTACACATTTTACTAGATGCATAATGCTTATCTGCAAATATTAAATGCTTGCCATGCCACTCGGCTTTATATTCAAGCATATTGACAAACGTACCCCAAGAATTATCTAGAGTAGATTTTGCTAAGTTTAAACATCTACTAATAGATTGCATATTTAAAGTTTCAATTCCAATTACATCATAATTTCTTATGATTTCAGTACTAAGTTTTTGTTGAAAATCCTTTCTTGAATTAACTATTTTTTCATGTACTTTAGCAACTTTAATTTTTTGCTTTATATATCTATTGGATTTAAATTGTTTTCTAGCAAGTTTTCTTTGTTCCTTTGCCAATAAATTTTCATATTTTCTATAGAATTTAGGATAGCCAGAAATATTACTTTGATTATCAGTAAATAAGTTTTTGCTATCATAATCTAAACCAATAACTCTTGATTTTTCACTAACTTTATGTATTATAACTTTATTATCAGATTCAACAAGAATACTAACAAAATATTTATTTGTTGGTGTTTTTTCCACTGTTACATATTTTATTACACCTTCAAATAATCTATTATCTCTATATTTAATAAATCCTAATTTCGGTAATTTTATTAGTTTATTATCAAAATCAACTCTGATATTATTTCTACACTCCTGGGTTCTATATTTAAATCTATTATTCTTTTTTGATTTAAATTTTGGAAAACCTATACGTTTTCCTTTTCTTTTTCCTTTTAATGAGCTAAAGAAATTTTTATAAGATAATTCTAGATTCATACGAGATTGTACTAGTGCAGAACTATCAACTTCAGATAACCATTTAAATTCTGATTTATATTGTTTTTCGGTTTTATATTTATGATTAAATAACACATCTTTATTATTTTTATTTTCATTATAAAATGAAATTCTTTCTTCCAACATTTTATTATATAGAAATCTAGTGCAACCGAAGGTTTTATTTATTAATACCTCTTGACTTTTATTAGGATATATTCTATATTTAAATGACTTAAATATTTTCATTTTTAATTATTTTATAAA
>Ga0123519_10010356_pt1 | contig 13898 bp, 12 predicted proteins | sample YelNatPaOPRAMG02_FD_87396 | JGI IMG/M metagenome (GOLD analysis project Ga0123519, IMG submission 87396) | Hot spring microbial communities from Yellowstone National Park - Yellowstone National Park OP-RAMG-02 (version 2) | ecosystem: Environmental > Aquatic > Thermal springs > Hot (42-90C) ...
CGTCTTGTGTCTTTGGTTCTGCAACAAGAATTACAAACTCAGGTGGAAGTTCAAGGTCTTGAACAATTGTTGGCTTGGTTTCTGGGATGTTTATTACTACAAAAATTGTGCCAAGTAGAATAAGGGCGCATGCTCCTATTACTTGAAGTTTTTGTTTTGCGCCTTTTTCCAAGCCGTTATATTTTTCCATCATTCTTTTAAGCATACTTATTACTATGGGAGTCAGGGGTAATAGGTTTTTTGGTAAATCTATTAAATCTACCATTGTTTTTATTCTGTATTTAATCTTTTAAGTGGATACTCTCTCGGTTCCCCTATTTCTATTAAAATCTCTCTATCTGAGACATTTGGGCTTATCATAATAGGCAACTCCCATTTATCTTTCGCATATTCTTTTCCATATTCGTTAGTTACCTCTTTACGAAAAGTGTATATGTTACTAAGGTCAGAGACTTTTAACTCTTTTGTTATCTCTATCTGAATTTCGTTATAGGCACTGTCAAATACTCCAATCTTTTTGTTATTCGAAAATGGGTCTATAACTACCGCAACTGCATTAGCATCAAGAGCACTCCAAGCCTCAAAACTCTTTCTATCAATCCCAGATAAAAATACAGTTAGATTTGGATGAGTATGTATCCAACCAACATTTACCCATTTTGTAGTTCTCATATTTTCTGAGTTAAGCGCGTTTTTTATAAGAACAAGTTCAGAGCCATCAAACTCACAATAACATCTATCTTGCCGCTTTTGTGATGGAAAAAGTGCTATACACGCTCTTGAAACACCTTTTCCTCTCTCCCCAATTAACACACCGCCCCACTCCAGGCTTGGATATGAGGATGCGAATCCTATCAACTGGTCAAACAACTCTGCAACCAAGACCAACTTTTCTATATTCATTTATATTCTCCATCCTTTATTTTCTTTCTTTTATTTCTATCACTTACATCTCTTCCTCTGTCTTTGAGGTATTGTTTTTTAAATGACGTTTTGGTAATTAAACATAACGGTAGGCAAAGAACATTGCCAAGTAAATTATTTATAGTATCAACCCCATTAATTAGATAAGTGATAAAGATGGCCAGATGCTCACTGAGGTTATTTTACATACTTGCGATTGTTTCACTACTTGCCGTTATACCCGTCGGATTAACAATTGCCCAAAATACAACTAGAGCAGTTAATTTCACACTCACTCCAGAAACTACTTACGTAGTAACCAAGCCTGATGGAACTACACCTAACTTGCTCAGTTTCAGAATTACTAACACTGGAACAGAAGCAAGCCAGTATTATATCAATTTCACAATGGATAGTAACATTACCCTAGATGCTCCAGGACTATATACCTCACCCTGGCCTAGCACTCCACTTGGTCCCACTCAATCCACTCTAATTACTTTTACTGTACGCGCTATGCCTAATGCTGAGAATAAAACTCATGCCATAACAGTAAGAGTAAATAGCACAGGCTCCAGTTCTGTCGTCAGAACAACTACCCTATATCTAATTGTCGAATTGGCGCCAGGTGTTGAAGTTGAGGCTCCACCAATTCAAAAAGGGATTAATTCTCAGGAACTCTGTTTTTACTTTAACGTTACCAATAGAGGCAACGGCATGGATAGTTTTAACCTTAAAGCCCGTTCAACTATGGAATCTTGGGGCTGGACAGTCCGTATTGAAAGTTCAGGTGCGGTTTACTTCTTAGCAAATGTCCCTAGAGGCGCAAAACAGATAGTACGCGTTTATCTCACAATACCCGAAGATGCATCTATGCAGCATCCTTCTTGTACCATATATCTTACTGCAAACTCATCTCATGATACAAGCATAATGGACGAGAAATCAACTACCGCGTTGCTTTTGCAAACTCACATAATCGCAGTAGAAGCCACAAGCGAACTCGAAAAATCTGTGATGCCCGACCAATCTGCTGTATTCAGCATGAATGTAATTAACCTGGGAAATGGTCAAGAAGATGTTTCTCTATCATACCAGTGGGTTGACCAACCTCCCGGCTGGCCACTCCCTCAGATATCACCATCTACATTAAAACTCAATCTTGATTATAAGGGTACACAGAACGGGATTAGAGGTGCATCCATCGAAGTTAAAGTGCCCAAAGCAACCCCTAGAGCAACTTATGAGATTCAATTTATCGCAACCTCGCTTGCCAATAGTTCTGTCTTCCGTTCAATTACCTACAAAATAAGCGTTGCAGCCTACTATGGTGTAAACATGAGCATCCCAGAAGAAGCGAGAAGAGTTTCAGGTACCGTAGGAGGAACTGTTGAATTTGCAATCAATGTATCAAATGAAGGGAACGGCGCAGATATGGTTCTCTTTGGCGTCGAAGATTTACCTCAAGGCTGGTCTCATGAAATTCTACTAGGTTCAAACTCAGTAACAGGCGTCTCATTATCATATCTGGAATCTCGACAAATTAAACTTGTAGTGCATATCTCTGATAACTTATCTCTTGCACGCATAGGAACTTATTCTTTTAATTTCACGGTTACTTCTCAGGGTAATTCGTCTAAGATTGTAAGAAATGTATTTGTCGTTGATGTTGTGCAAAAGCACGGCTTGGAGTTTAGAGTAGAATCGAATTTTTCGGTTGTTAATCCATTTGCAGGTTATGCAAAAGCGGTATTCAAGATGCTTATTAAGAATACAGGGAATGGTCCTGACGATTATGATCTAGTCTTGGCTCCGGGCATTTCAAAATCATGGGGTTCTATTCCTATGATGCAAGCACATGTTCAGGCTGACGATACTCAACAAGTGCTCCTTACCATTTCTGTTCCTACACATGCCGAAAAAGGCGAGTATGTAATTACGGTATATGCAATTTGTTCAAGCGACCCACTTATCAACCAATCGATATCAGTTACTGTAAGAGTAGTTAAATGCGACCTTGCAATCCAACCTGCGATCGTGGGTATAGATGATACAATCGAACAACAGGTATCTGTCCAACATGGTAAACAACTCACTTTGTGGGTAAATGTTAACAATACCGGAGAAGAAACTTTAGAGAACGTTACCGTTCAATTTTTGGATGGAGATGTTCCGATTGGGTATTCGAATATCTCTTCAATATCGCCAAAAGAGATAGTAAAGGCATCTATTACTTGGCTTGCAACAGGTTATACAAACCATCGAATTAGCGCTGTTGTAGACCCTTATGGTGTCTTTCCAGAAATGGTTGAATCAGATAATAGTGCAAAAGTCGAAATCCTAGTTCTCGAAGAACAAACCAACGATAACAATATTAGTGAAGAAACACCCTGGCTTGCAATTATTGCAGTTCTTATTCTAATCTCTGCAGTGGTAGCGGTTGCTTTGTTCTTTGTAATTAGAGCAAAAAAAGCGGAAAAAAGTAAGAAAGTAGATGAAGAATTATATATAAGCATATATGGCAAAACCCCTGATGGACGAGTTGTAGAAAATGTAAGACCTGTCCAACAACCTCAACAAGAAGTATACTCATCTCCAGTTGTTGATGTCAACTCTGAAGAATATAGGCGCATTTATGGCACACCAACTCAGCAGTCTGCTTATACGCCTTATCCTACTTACAACCAAATGCAGGCAAGCACACAACCATACCAAACACAACCAAGCCAACAAGGACAAAGTTATTCATCAGGATACACTACTCAACAATCAGGTGCATATGGACAATACCAGTCTTATGATTCTTATAATACCTATCCCACTTATACACCGCAACAAACGCAGAATTATCCAAACTACACACAAGACAACACACAGAGACAAGGTCCGAGGATTGTAAAATAAAATCGAAACATAAATGAAATTGAATTTTTATATCGTAATATTTGATGGAGAAAATATCGAATAAAGGTAGCAATCGTTCCTTGAAAATTCTTGCTAAGTTGTTTAACAAGAAAATATACGGCATTCTTGAGATATTCTTCGGTGGTTTTGTATTTGTATTTTTTCTCATCGTTACCTATGAAGATGTAAGAATTCGAGGAATCACAGGTGCGATAATATTCTGGCTTGGAACTGCTTTCTTTGCTTTTCTTCTCATGCTCGACGGTTTCTTGAATTATTTTAGAGAAAGAAGCAAACAAAAACATGCTCCTTAAGAGAAATATAAATCAAAGCAAAATGCTATTCTCTATAGAATATGGCAGATAAAGGAGAAATTCTTGGCTCTCTTAGAGTTCTTGGACTTGAATTCTGGGGAGTATCCATAGGCTTGGGATATATTGGCTGGTCAGTTGCAAGCAACTCTTTCTATCCGACAACAAAATTTATTCTTGCCTCAATTATCTTAGGTCCTCTTTTAGGTTCATTCACTTTTCTTATCAATAATTCATTCGATAAAAAATTTGATTCTCAAAATCCAAGAAAAATAGGTTCTCCGATAGTTTCAGGAAAGTTATCTACAAAAAACGCCCTCAATCTTTCATTCCTCTCAGCACTTTTTGCAGTTTTGTTTTCCTTTTTCTTAGGCATACAGTTCTTTTTCCTATCCCTATGTATGATTATCATTGCCTATATCTATTCTGCATATCCCATAAGGTTAAAAGAACGACCAGGCTTGGACTTGCTCTCTACCTCAGTTGGCTTGGGTATTCTCTGTCCTCTTGCAGGGTATTCAATTGAGCAATCTATCGTGAAGTTTCCAACTTGGTATCTTTTGGCTATTTTTCTTATAATGGCAGGGCTGTATCCTCCAACCACAGTTGCAGACCATAATACAGATATCCTTGCAGGCGTACGAACCTTTGCAGTCTATTTCGGAAAGAAAAAGGCAATTTTCATAGGCGTTTTTCTGTTTGCATTTGGACATTTAATCATAGTTATTGAGAGTTTGTTTGGTTATGTACTTTCACCTCAAATTTTAACATATACGTGGACATCTTATCTTCTCTCACCAATTGCTTATTTTTTCATGCTGAAATTTAATTCTCACGACGATATAATAAAGTTTCTTTTTGCAATAACCATTCTTGAAATTCCAGGTCCTCTTTTTTTATCTGCCCTGAATGCTCGAGTATTCGTTCCGTAAAGATTTTACCTATCTATTCTTATATGTAGATGGAGGTTTTAAGATGGAACTGAAAAGTATAAAGATAGAAAAACCAGCAGATGTAAATATGATTTTAGGAATGGCTCATTTTATAAAAACAGTAGAAGATTTGCACGAGGCGCTTGTAAATTCTGTTCCTTCGATAAAATTTGGGATTGCATTTTCAGAAGCGACCAAGCCATGCCTCGTACGCCTGGAAGGTAACGATGAAAGATTGAAAGATTTGGCTGCTAAGAACATCATGAATATAAGCGCAGGACATTCTTTCCTAATTTTCATAAAAGACGCATTTCCAATAAATGTACTCAATGCAATTAAAAGAGTGCCAGAAGTTGTCAATATCTTTTGTGCAACAGCAAACGAAGTCGAGGTAATAGTTGCAGAAACTAATCAAGGAAGGGCCATACTTGGCGTAGTAGATGGTTACATGCCTAAAGGGATAGAGTCCGAAGAAGATAAAAGAACGAGAAAGAGTTTCTTAAGACAGATAGGTTACAAACTTTAGTAAGAATGAAGACTAACAATCTTCCCATCTAAATTGTCCTTCATAGAATTTAGCAAGGATTTCATAGGGAATATTTTCTATCCCAACGATATTATATTTTTTCTTCACCTCTTCTACGATATTCTTACCCAGGCTAAGTTCAGGTAACTTTCTTTTCAAAAGTTCTTCTGCAGTTCTATATTCTCTTGATATCTCTACCGTCCAAATTCCATTCTCAATATAAGGCTTGGATAAGGCTTTTTCTGACATTTTCCATTTCTTTATGAAACTTTCAGAATTGCCCTTTCCATATTCAGGGCCATGATGTTTCTTTGCATTCGAATATTCCCAACATTCAAGTTCGAATATAAGCATTATATCATTCTCTGCAAAATATTTACTTCTTATTGGTTTGAAGCCGTTTTCTTCGAGAACATTCCTTATACATTTTTCTGCTCTTCTTAACTGTGAAAATAGATTGTCTGCAACGATATTTGGTTTACCTGTAGTTATAGCAACTATCCTAGTCCCTCTCTGCTTAATCTTCCTGTCTAATTCTTCTCTGCTCATCTTCTTTTCTTTAGGATAGAAGAACTCCAATTTAGGCGTTTCGTAATACCTTTCACATGCATAAGTGAATATTAGAAAATTATCCAGAGAAACAGGCGATGCTACATTTCTCTTTATATCTACGGGGTCTATGAATATCAGAGGGTCTGTAAATCTAGAATAGTATCTCTCATCGATTTTATCTATAGACAACTTAGTACCTTTTCTAAATCTTCTACAATTTTCTATAACATTCGAAAAACTACCAAATTTTATTATGAAAAGTTCACAAAGATATCCCGAGAATCCCTGCACCTCTGCCTCGGCACCATAAATTCCGAGACCTTTAAGAAACCTCTTTAGCAAAAGCACATCGTCTATTTTTTCATTGGGAAGATGTTTTTTTACATATTCTGTATGAAAAGGAGTTCTATCGACAGCGCTCATTAACTCGGTTGTTGTCTCAAGAGCATAGCAAGGTACTAAATCAACCTCAAAACCTTCGAACTTTCCATGAACATAAGGATGCTCTGCGTATCTCTCTTCACCACCCCCTAAAACTGCTCGCCCAATCTCCAAGCCATAACGTTCGAGTTCTTCTCTACTCATAGAAACAGGAAATGCCATGAAAATGTCGACATCAGGGTTCTTCATGTATGTTCCTTTAGCAACAGAGCCTACAAGTATCGGTTTTATGCATACACCTTTTATTTCTGCATGAAATTTAACTAAATCTATAAGTTTCTTTACCGCTTCAACTACCCTTTTTTGTTCATCTTCAGAGGGTTTTATCTTAGACAATACTTCTTTCTCAATCTTTTTCCTTATTTCTTCATTCGTAATTTCAACCCCTACCTAAAATTTTTCTATATACCTTAAACATATAATTAAATGATTATTGACTTATCAAATCTACTTTTATTTCGGTCTTCATATCTACATTTTTTGAGTATGCATCAGGGATATCAATTATTGCACACATGTTATTCTTTGCAGGACCTGGATTTACAAATACAGTCTTTCCATCTCGTTCAACACCTACTGATTCATGAATATGGCCTGATATGAATAGGATAGGTTGGTATTCCTTTACTATACGCAACAAAGAGACCGAGCCCAAGCCTGAACCCCTGCTTGGAATACTGTCTAAATGCCCTTTTGCAGGTGTGTGCGAAACTATAATTGCACGAGGAACAATTACTTTCTTAAGTTCGTTATATATCTCCTCTTCTTCGAGTTCAAAGGGTGTACCGAACGGTGTAGAAATCGAACCGCCCAAGCCCACAAACTCAAAGTCTTTGTATTTCTCTCTTGAAAAATGCAGGCATTTTGCCTTGCTTTTCTTTATTTCTTCGATAACATTCGGGGGGTCGCAATTCCCAGGTACGGCAAATTTAGGTAATGGTATAGCATCTAAGAATTTTCTTGCCCAAGACGGAGGACCAAAGTTTGTTATGTCCCCTGATATGGTTACAATTTCAGGCTTGAACATATCGAGCCATTCACGAACTGCATACTTTACAGATTCAGAACCATGTATATCGGTAATTGCCAATATCCTCATATTGGATGCTTATCATTTTTGAGATATATTAAATGTTTCATTCTTTTTTATGGAGTATCCCGAAATTACTTCCTCTCGGAGAAAAGTAAAAGTTCTCCAGAGTTTAGAGCACGAAAATTATTTCGCAGGATTTTGTTACTCATTGAATCGCCTCGCAAAGACACAAAGCAGCTATATTAATAAGGAGGAGTGTGTATAGTAGTAATATGATGAAGATGACTGATAGTTTCAAAGCATCTCTGCACAGCATATCTCTACTTCAAGTCTATACCTTGATAAAACTGTATACGATGTGGTTAGAGTGTGTCAATAGCAGAATCTTTCATTCATCGCCACCAACAATTGGGGGTCTATGTGAAAAAATTAAAGAACTCTCACAGAAGCTATACGGGAACAAAAATAAAATCTCGTACAGTGACGCAGGAAACTTTTCTCAATGGATTCTTAAACCACTAAAAGATGTTGGACTTGTTTATTGGAAAGATATTCTTCAAGAAAAGGACCTTCCAAAAGGGCTTTGTCTCCCTACACCCAAAACCATGGAGTTTATAAGGGAACTTAACAAAGAGGGAGGAGGCTCGAATTATGGAGAGAGATTCTGGGATAAAATACAAAACGCTTTTATAAAGTTAGATGAGATATGTATGAGAAAGAGTGACCAAAATTGTAACCGTGTATCCAACACGATGGCAAATCTTAAAGCATTTTTGGAGAAGGTTCGACGATTGGAAAGCAGAGGTAAAGATATTGATGTTGTTGATTATCTCTACAGTACTCTCCTATATTTTTGTGATCAAGGATATTTCCCTGCTGTGGAAAATGTAGAGATAGATATTGCTGAAAATGCAGGTGAAAACAAACTCGTCCTAAAGGTCCTCAAACTCCATGTCAATCCATCGAGAATGAACTCGATTGGGGATAGAATTGATGAAAATGAAATAAAGGAAAAATTAAAGAATATGAATGTTAAGGTAAATTTAGACTGCAATAATAAAGTTGTAGAAATTAGAGGTAGAACATGGAGTGAAGTAATGGAGGTAGGAAGATGTCTGATGGAAAAGAAAGAGAAGAAATAGATGATGAGGCGTTTCGTATACTTTGCACGGCATTAGATTTAGCATGGGCTGAGATAGAAGAGGCATATCGTGAGAGGTTACTAGAAGCAGAGAAAAAGATAATATCTCTTACAAATATTGCCTCTACATTAAACGAAGATAGAAAAAGTGAAATTCGAGAGATACTACAGAAAGAACCGTGGGAAGTGTGTGCTGTAGAGTTATGTAGAATAGCAGATGAAGTTGGTGTAGGGTGTTGTGCTACGCGTGCTGGTGGTAGTGGTAGATTTATAGGAGAAGAATTTCCTGTTAAAAGAGTGAGGGATGCAATAGCAAAACTAAAACAACGGTTGTTTTAGTATGGGAAAAATCGAAGATATTTTGAAAGACCCGAAATATGTCAATGGTGTAAGACTGCTTGAGGCAGCAGGACAAGAGATGGAAATGTTAGACTATGGTGCGGCAAGAGATATTCTTGCTCGGGCACTTCAATTTTTTCAACAAAAAGATGTGCCTGAAATGGTAGCATATATCTATCTCGAAATGGCATTTTGTTCTCTTAACTTGTGCGAAATTGATAAGGAAATTGATTACTACAATAAAGCCCTTGACATCTGCAAAAGGGTTAAAGAGGTAAGGGGCGAGGCAGAGGCTTACAATAATCTCAGTAATGCGTATTTATATTTAGGAAAATATGATGAGGCGATTAAATACTCCAATAATGCCCTGTATATATGCAAGCAAATAAAAGATGTAAGTGGCGAGGCATATGCTTACAATAATCTCGGTAAGGTGTATCTCTGTTTAGGTAAATATGAAATGGCGATTGAATACTTCAACAATGCCCTGGCTATATACCAGCAAATAAGAGATGTAAGTGGCGAGGCAAAGGCTTACAATAATCTCGGTCATGCTTATTTCTGTTTAGATAAGTATGATGAGGCGATTAAATACTACGAGGAAGCCCTGAAAATCTTCACAGAGATAAAAGATGTAAGTGGCGAGGCAAGCGCTTACCTTTGTCTTAGTAGTGCGTATGGCATTTTAGGAAAGTATGATGAGATGATTAATTACTCCAATAATGCCCTGGATATATACCAGCAAATAAAAGATGTAAGTGGCGAGGCAAGTGCTTACATTAATCTTAGTAGTGCTTATGGCAATTTAGGAAAGTATGATGAGACGATTAAGTACTCCAATAATGCCCTGGATATATACCAGCAAATAAGAGATGTAAGTGGCGAGGCAAAGGCTTACCTTTGTCTTAGTAGTGCGTATGGCAATTTAGGAAAGTATGATGAGGCGGTTAAATACTCCAATAATGCCCTGAAAATCTACAAGGAAATAAAAGATGTAAGGGGCGAGGCAGAGGCACGCATTAATCTTGGGGAGGCTTATGGCAATTTAGGAAAGTATGATGAGACGATTAAGTACTCCAATAATGCCCTGGATATATACCAGCAAATAAGAGATGTAAGGGGCGAGGCAAAGGCTTACATTAATCTCGGTAATGCGTATCTATATTTAGGAAAGTATGAAAAGGCGATTGAATACTTCAACAATGCCCTGGAAATCTGCAAACAGATAAAAGATGTAAGGGGCGAGGCGAGCGCTTACAATAATCTCGGTAATGCGTATTTATATTTAGGAAAGTATGATGAGGCGATTAAATACTCCAATAATGCCCTGTATATATGCAAGCAAATAAAAGATGTAAGTGGCGAGGCAAGGGTTTACAATAATCTCGGTAATGCGTATTTCTGTTTAGGAAAGGATGATTTAGGAAAGTATGATAAGGCGATAGCTTCCTACGATACAGCCCTGTATATATGCAAGCAAATAAAAGATGTAAGTGGCGAGGCGAGCGCTTACAATAATCTCGCTAATGCGTATCTCCGTTTAGGTAAAGATGAAATGGCGATTGGATACTTCAACAATGCCCTGGCTATATACCAGCAAATAAGAGATATAAGTGGCGAGGCAAAGGCTTACAACAATCTCGGTATGGCATATCAAAACTTAGGTAAGTATAAGAAAGCAATTGAAAACTACAATAAAGCCCTGAAAATCTGCAAACAGATAGAAGATGTAAATGGCGAGGCGAAGGTTTACACTAGTCTCAGTCTTGCGTATCGGAAGTTAGGCAAGTATGAAGATGGGATTGAGTATGGGTTGAATGCAATAGGGTGTTGTGAGAAGATAAAAGGAGAGTTAAAAGTAGAGACGCATCAGATAAGTTTTTTTGGTACGGTGGACGAGATATATATGTGGGTTGTGAAGTTGTGTATTGAGCATGGGAGGGATGAGACAGCATTAGATATAATAGAGCGGAGTAAATCGCGAGCATTTATATCGAAGATGCTGGGTAGAAAAGATATAAAACCCACGAAAGAAAGTGAGGAATTGAGGAAGTTAATAGAAGAGCGAAAAGAGTTGCGTAAGAAAATAGAGGAACTGGCATTGCATAGGGAGTCAGAGAGTAAAAGAATTCCGAAAGACGAGAGAATGAGGGCAATAAAAGAGACGAGGATAGAAGAAACGAGTAAAGAGATAGATAAGTTGAAAGTAAGATACAACCAAGTGATTGAACGAATCCATGAAGTTGATCCGAAATATTATTGTATGGTAGAAGTGCCGCACGTAAATATTAAGGAAGTAAAAGAGAGGCTTGGGGAAGATATAGGATTAGTTGATTTTTATTATGTGAGTAGAGATGAGGTAGGTGTTGTATTTTTAGACAAGAATAGGATAAAGAGTGGAATAAAGAAATTTGAAGAAAAGAAGGTGGATGAAATTCTAGATAGCATGAAGGCTATGGCAAAGGGAAATATTGCGAAATCGTGGAGTGAAGTTGAAGTTAAGGCAAAAGAACTGATTCCGGATAACATTTTAGAGATGATTTTAGAGAAGAAAGAGATATGGATATGTGCGCATCAGAAGTTACACTTTTTCCCGTTTGCGGCGTTAAGATGCGACGATGGAAAGTATCTAATAGAAAAGGTAAGGATAAGGGAATATCCGTCTGTAACTTTTAGTATGATAATGGATGGGATGGATAGAAAAAGGGTGTATGGTGGTGAGAGGGTAGTGATTGGGAATCCGACAGGAGATTTGACGAATGCAGAAGAAGAGGCTACGATTATTGCAAACATCGTGGAAGCGGCGAAATATACGCCAAGGGATGTGGGCGGGAATATATCAGTTCAACTTGGAAGTGATAAATTAAAGAGTAGTAGTCTGTATCACTATGCAGGTCATGTAGTATATGATTCGAGAAGTCCGTGGTTATCAGGTATGTTGTTTGGAGACCGTGTTCTGAGTGCAGATGATATTATGGACATGCGTGTAAATAATGAGGTAGTAGTGTTGAGCGGATGTGAAAGTGGAAGGGGTGAGACGAGAACCGGGGACGAGATTGTGGGGCTAAGCCGAGCGATGATGTATGCAGGGACAAAAGCAATAGTTGCAACATTGTGGGAGATTAAAGACGTTTCGACTGCAAAATTCATGGAATGCATATATGAAGAGTTCTGGAATAATAGATGTGATTTGGCAGATGCGGTTCGCAATGCACAGTTAAAATTTATCCAACGTAAGGTAAGTGAGGGTTGGAGCCACCCATATTACTGGGCAGGTTTCGTAGTTCTTGGCGAGAAAAGGATATAAAGGAAAATTGTAAAATTTTACCCTCACTCTTATAAGAAGTCGCATAACTAAGTAAAACATGCAGCTTTTGCTGCAGGAGGTGAAAAAATGCGAAGAAATAGAAGAGCAAACACAACCATCAGTGCATTAGCAGGGCTTGGTGCCACGATAATAACCCTTCTTCTTGTAGGATATGCGACACTCCCAAATTTGTCAGAAAAAAGCACAAACCCAAAAGCAAAATGCACACCCAACGAAAATACAGATGACCTGAGCAGAGATGTGATAGGACCTAGAGTAATTCAGACCTGTAGTCCAGAACCCGTAATCTGGCATGAACATATCCAAATAAGATGCAATGCCACGATCTACCTCAAAGGACATGCACCCGCGGAATTCGAAATTTTCAATTCCTCAATAGAATTAAATGTAACGGAACATGGCAGGACCACATCATATTCAGCGATATTAATGGGTCCCAAAGAAATCGTGATTTCGTTTGTTACGCAAAAAAACCCAGGCAGCGGGCATCTGGTTTATGAACCAACTTCCGCCGGTACTTATGTCGTTTTCACAGAGACGATATCAATGCCAGAAGCGGGCTACTACGAAAATTTTACTTTCGTGGTATCTGCAATCCCAAAAACACAAGCAAACATGGCAGTGAAATGTCTCGAGATAACTTCGCTTCCCATCGACGCCGATTTGCTCTGGAGTGAGACTGCCGACACCTTTGTAAATATCGATGGGCCATACCGGAATGCGACAAGTATTCATGCGAAAATCAATGCTACGGCGGGGAAAAGAGTGGAAGTGCAATTCTTTAGATTCGAAAATCCCCTTGATGTGAAGGTTGAATTGCGATTCGAAATACTGGCTCCTTTGAACCCCGTCCTGTTTATGGAATATAGTTGGCGACTAAATTACACTGCTGGAATTAACGGTAGCAATTCAACACGAGTCATATGGATTAACGACGGAAATATCGTTAGTAGCAGCGCGACATATATACTGACTCCAGGGGGCTGCCTCGAAGTTACAGTAATATTACTGATGGATTTGGCTACAGATGATAACAGAGCAGCTGTAAGCATACTCGAAACCTGGAAGTTGATTCATGAGTAAGGACCGATTTTTTTCTCTATATTTTTTTCTTACTTATTCCCTCTTAAGCATTCGCTATTGGTATTTGCTAAGATAATAACATCTGCATCCTTTACCCTTTCTTCTAAAGATGGCAATTCTTTAATCGTGCCATATTTTACAACTTCCAAGCCTTTTTCCTTCAATAAATTCGCTAATCCATTTAAGATTTCGTCCGGCACCCCGAGAGGCTCTATAATCGATATCTTCATATTTTACCAAAATGAAATATCCTCATAAAATCATTTATGCTTTATTTTAAAATATCAGCTGGGATTTTGCTTGTGTAGTATCCGCAAATTATTTCGCAAGAATTTGTTATTCATTGAATCATTTCGCAAAGAATCAAAGTAAATTAGCAGGATAGCTTTTTCTGAAACCTGCCTC
>Ga0123519_10010358_pt1 | contig 13897 bp, 12 predicted proteins | sample YelNatPaOPRAMG02_FD_87396 | JGI IMG/M metagenome (GOLD analysis project Ga0123519, IMG submission 87396) | Hot spring microbial communities from Yellowstone National Park - Yellowstone National Park OP-RAMG-02 (version 2) | ecosystem: Environmental > Aquatic > Thermal springs > Hot (42-90C) ...
ATATGTTTTTGTTTCGTTCATCTTTGCCTCCTTGGTTTTATTTTCTTTTGTTTTCTTTTTTCCTTTTCCTCATTTCTTAATATTTTATCTAATTCAATTTACACACTTTATTATACATTACCACTTCTATCTGGGTCATTTATAGTTGATTTTAAAAATTGGTATAATTTTATTATGCCAAAGTATTTTGGAACAGATGGAATAAGAGGAATTCCTTTTGATTTTCCGCTTGAGCCAGAGTTTATAAAAAAGATAGGTTATTCTATAGCGAAAAAACTTAAAAAATCGAGGAAAAGCGTTTTTATAGCAAGGGATACAAGAGAAAGCGGGGAAAAAATAACGGATTTGCTTGCTCAAGGAATAGTTAAACATTCAATTGATGTTATAGATTTAGGAGTTATAACCACTCCTTCCTTTTCTTATATATTATCTAAAAACAATGTCTCATTCGGTATAATGGTCTCGGCAAGCCATAATCCGCCTGAGTTTAACGGAATAAAAGTTTTAAATCATAAGGGGGAAAAGATATCCGAGGAGACAGAGGAAGAGATTGAAAAAATAATAGATACGACAAAAAATCTGGATTATGGAAAAGCAAATATAAAAAAGTTGGATTTAATGGGCCTTTATATTGACTATGTTCATTCTTTATTTAATGGAATTTTAAAAGATAAAAAGATAGTCGTTGATTGTTCTAATGGGGCATCTTATAAAATAGCGCCTGAAATTTTTAAAAAGACGGGTGCTCGTTTCTATTTAATCGGTGATAAACCGAATGGGAAGAATATAAATGTTGGTTGCGGGGCGCTGGAAACGAATAAGATGAGGGAGATGGTTAAAGAGAAAAACGCTTTCTGCGGGATAAGTTATGATGGGGACTCGGATAGATGTATTATAAGCGATGAGAATGGAAATATTATAGACGGGGACGATGTTATATCTTTTCTTTCTGTCTGTTATAAAAAAAATAATCTTCTTAATAATAATACTGTAGTTTTAACTCATATGTCCAATTATGGGGTCTTTGAGTTTTTGAAAACTAACGGAATAAAGGTTTTATCGGTTGATGTTGGGGATAGAAATGTAAGTCATACTATGGACAGGAATAAAGCGGTGATAGGAGGGGAGCCGAGCGGGCATATAATAATAAAAAAATATCTTCCAACAGGCGATGGAATTATAACCTCGCTTGAGTTTCTTTCCTGCGTTATAAAAAGCGGGATTAAGGTTTCAGATGTTAAAAAGATATGGAGGAGATTTCCAAGCAATTTAAGGTCTTACAGAGTAAGTTCAAAGCCGGATATCAAAGCGCTTAAAGGTTTTGATAAAAAGATTAAAGAAATAGAGAAGGAAATAAATGGAAGGATATTTATAAGATACTCTGGAACCGAGCCGGTTATAAGAATTTTAATTGAAGCCGATAAAGATTTAGATTATTTAAATAAACTTTCTGAGGAGATATTTTCTTTTTATCTTAATTTAACCCAGAAAAGTTTATCAAATAAGGGTTCACTGAAAAAGTATATTTGAAATAGAAGCATTAGAAGAGATAGAGGTTATAGAAGTAATAGAAGTTATAGAAGAATGAAAAAAATCCCCCTTTCTTCCCCCTTTACAAAAGGGGGAAATAAGAGGGGGATTTACTTCTCACCTCTCACTTTCTCACTTTTGGCGATTAGCAAATCCTGCCTGCCGTCAGGCAGGCGCCCGCTACTGCTCACTTTACAATCATTTCGTTAGGGTTTTTTAGCGAACCCTAATAAGGAGGGGAGATGTCAGAAGTTAAACTTGGAGTAAATATAGATCATATAGCCACTTTAAGACAGGCGCGACTGATAGGAAATCCAGATCCTGTGGAAGCGGCAAGAGTCGCTTTAACATCAGGAGCAGATATGATAGTTATGCATATAAGAGGTGATAGAAGACATACTCAGGAAGAGGATCTTCAAAGGATGAGAAAAGAAGTAAGAGGTTTTATTCACCTTGAGATGTCGCCAAACGAGGAGATGAGAAATATCGCCATTAGATATAAACCTGATTCTGTATGCATAGTTCCTGAAAAGCCAGATGAACTTACAACCGAGGGCGGACTCAATTTTAAAGATAGACCAATGCTTAAAGAGATAGAAAAGACCATAAAGGTTCTTTCTGATAAAGGAATAGGAGTCAGTTTGTTTCTCGATCCTAACGCTGACGATATAAGAGTTGGCTATAAAATGGGCGCCGATACAATAGAGATATGCACCAAGACATACTCAGAGAGCTGGGGTAAAAAAAATCAGGATAAAGAGCTTGAAAGAATTCAACTCGCCTCCTATTTAGTTAAAGAACTTAATATGGAATTACACTCTGGACACGGGCTTGATTATTACAATGTTAAGCCGATAGCAAAAATAGAGGGAATGGAGTGTTTGAATATCGGCTTTTCAATAATCTCAAGGGCTATTTTTGTCGGGCTCAAGGATGCCGTGTCTCAAATGAAGGAGATTATAAGTTAGGAGTTTTAATGTGCGGAATAGTTGGATATGTAGGTGAAAAACATAAAACATATGAGGTTCTTTTAAAAGGACTCAAACGACTTGAGTATCGTGGTTATGACTCCTGCGGCATAGCTATGATATCGGATGATGGCTCTGTTTTTTTAGAAAGGGTTAAGGGAAGGGTGGAAGTTCTTGGCGAGAAAATCTCAAAAAATAGATATCCTGATATTTCCTGCGGAATAGCTCATACGAGATGGGCGACTCACGGAATTCCAAGCGAAGATAACGCTCATCCGCATACGGACTGCGATAAGGCAATAGTTGTGGTTCATAACGGGATAATCGAAAATTATATTGAGCTTAAAGAGGAGTTAAAGTCGCATAATTTCAGTTCTGATACCGATACCGAGGTCGTAGCGCATTTAATTGAGGAAAATATAAAGGAATTATCAAAAGGTTTGAAATCAAAACAGACATCAATGCTTCAGCCCCTTTTTTTTCAGGCATTTTTAAAGACATTGAGGAAATTAAAAGGAAGTTTCGCCATAGCAGCCGTCTGGGATAAATCTCCCGGCGTTATACTTTCTGCGAGAAGGTTCAGTCCGCTTGTAATAGGAAAAGGAGAAAGCGAAAATTTTTTGAGTTCAGATGTATCCGGCTTCCTTGAATACACAAATAAGGTCTATTTTGTGGATGACGATGAGGTCGTCTTTATGGATAAAAATAATGTGGCGTTTTTCGATTTTGAGGGAAAGAAAAAAAATAAGGATTTTAAAAAGATTGACTGGGATATAAAAATGGCTGAAAAGGGCGGATACAGGCATTTTATGCTCAAGGAAATATTTGAGCAGGATAGCGGTTTTGAAAATACAATCTCAAGAAGAGTTCTTCCGCTTGGCGATTATATTGTAAAAGAACTTGAAATGAGACCCGATGTGATTAAATCGTTTTCATCTATTAATTTTATCGCCTGTGGAACCGCCTACCACGCCGCTTATGTCGGCAGATACATATTTGAAAGATTGGGGATAAGAGCAGAAATTGATCTTGCAAGCGAGTTTCCATCGAGAGCCAACATAATAGATAAAAAATCGCTTGTAATAGCAGTCAGCCAGTCGGGCGAGACGGCTGATACTCTTGAAGCGATAAGAGCTGCTAAGAAAAACGGAAATAAAGTCCTTTCTATAACCAATACGCTTGGCTCAACCATATCAAGAGAATCGGATTATGTCATATACACACACTGTGGGCCCGAGATAGCCGTCGCTTCGACGAAGGCGTTTACGGCTCAGCTTGCCGCTATATATATAATAGCCATAAATTTTGCCTATCTTAGAGATAATATACTTATTACAAAAGCGAGAGAACTCGCCAATGAACTAATAGAGATTCCTAAACTGATAAGGGAAACATTTGGATGCGAGAAGTTTGTAAAAGAGATTGTGGATAAATTAAACGATAAAAATGATTATCTTTTTATAGCAAGAGGGATAAACTATCCTATAGCTCTTGAGGGAGCGCTTAAATTGAAAGAGATATCATATCTTCATGCTGAGGGCTACGCCGCTGGTGAGATGAAACACGGTCCCATAGCCATAATAAGCGAGGGTATGCCCGTAATTGCTATAGCCACATCCCAGAGCGATCTTGATTTAATAAAAGGAAATATTTCAGAGACAAAGGCGAGAGGCGGTTTCGTTATAGCCGTGGTGGATGATGATTCAGAGAAGGTTGTAAAGCCGGACTATTATATAAAAGTTCCCAGAACTTCTGAGTTTTTTTCGCCCGCACTCAGCGTTATCCCGCTTCAGTTATTCGCTTATTACGCGGCTTTGAACAGAAAAAGGGATATAGACAAACCGAGAAACCTTGCTAAGAGCGTTACCGTTAGATGAAAACCGGAATAGATATTGTTGAAGTAAAAAAAATAAAAAGACATATTTCTAAAAAAAATTTTATTTTAAAGATTTTTTCAGATAGAGAAATAAATTATTGCGAAAAATTTAAAAATAAAGCTGAAAGATATTCCGCTAAATTCGCTGCGAAAGAGGCAGTTATAAAGGCGTTCAAGTCGGATAATAACGATTTTAATTTTAATTTAAGAGATATAGAGATACTCAATAATGAAAATGGCGCTCCTTATGTTTTTATAGATGGTCTTAAGATAAAAGGAAGTTTGAGCGTTTCACATACCTCTTCATACGCTCTTGCCGTTTTCATTCTTGAAAAATATTATGAGGACGATAAAGATAGATAAAAAACTTGTAAAAAAATATCTTCCTTTAAGAAGCGATTTTTCAAATAAATACGATTTCGGAAGGGTTCTTGTGGTTTCGGGTTCGTATGATATGAGTGGCGCCTGTGTTCTTTGTTCTAAGGCGGTTTTAAGAAGTGGAGCGGGGCTTGTTACGGGGATTATTACAAAAAATATGAAGCCGCTTGTCTCGAGTGTTTTGGCTGAGGCGATATTCTACGCTGAAGGTAACGGCGATTATATAGACGAAGATTGTCTTAATAAAGCTATTGAACTTCATAAAGAAAAAAAATTTGATATGATGCTAATTGGTCCCGGAGTTGGGAATAATCCAGAGGTTTCAAAGACAATAATAAATTTTATAAAAGAACTAAAAATTCCATCTGTTATAGATGCAGATGCAATCAATTCTTTATCAAAAGAAAAAGATATTTCATTTTTAAAAGAAATTCCATCAATAATTACGCCGCATACCGGTGAGGCGAAGCGATTGTCTGCAGCCGGGGATATGGCTCTGGATATTTCAAGACGAAGCGGTGGGATTGTTGTTTTGAAGGATTTTAAGACAGTTGTTAGCAATGGAAATAAGGAATTTATAATGAATAATCCAAACTCCGGTCTTTCAAAAGGTGGAAGCGGTGATGTTTTAAGCGGAATTATAGCGGGGATTTGGGCTCAGAGTGGGAAGAAAAATGGTTTTTCGCGAGAGACAGCACTTTATTCGGCTTTGTGCGGGGTTTATATACACTCTCTTTGCGGTTTGAGGGCTTCTAAAAAACTTTCTAAATACTCTGTTTTAGCAAGCGATATAATAGAAGAAATCCCAGAGGTTTTTAAAGATCTTGAATAAAGATTTTGAATTATAAATTATGAATTTTGGATTATGAATGAAAATTTTTTGTTGATTTTTTTAGTAGCGAAATTTTTAAAAATTAGTAAAATAAGTTTATATGAAAATTAAAGGGGAAGTTTATGGATAATATGTTTGATGATACTATTAAAAAGTTGGAAACAGAGGCTTTTATTAAAGAAAATCTTCAAGAATTAGATAAAGTTTTTAAATTAATTCCAAAAGATGCTAATTTATACTATCGCCGTGGGGCATTATATGCTCAAATTGAAGAGTATAGAAAAGCAATTGATGATTTGACTAAAGCAATCGAGTTAGATCCAAATATGGTAGAGGCATATAAAATTCGTGGAAATATTTATAATGTCTTGCAAAAATATCATAAATCAATAAGAGATTTTAGTAAAGCAATTAAGTTAAACCCAAATGATGTTGAAATTTATCGTGAACGTGGAATTGCATATTATGCAACAAAGCAATATATTAAAGCAATTGCTGATTTTACTAAAACGATTGAGTTAGATCCTCTTAATGCTGAGGCTTATTTTGGACTTGGAAATGTATATAAAGAAACCAAACAATATGATAAAGCGATTAATAGTTTTAGCAAAGCAGTTGAAATAGATCCAAAATTTTTTGAAGCATATATTATTCGGGCAAATACATACAGTGAACTAAAGCAGTATGATAAAGCAATTGCTGATTACAACAAAGCAATTGGGATAGAACCAAAAGAGCCTTCCGTGTATATCTTGCGTGGGGTTATGTATAATGAATTGAAACAATATGATAAGGTAGTTGAAGATTACACCAAGTTAATTGAGTTAGATCCCGAAGAGCCAGATTTTTATCATTATCGTGGAGTTGCTTATTATAATTTAAAAGAATATGAAAAAGCGATTGCTGATTTTACTAAAGCAATTGAATTAGGTCCAGAATATCCTGATGTATATGAAGACCGCGGACTTGTCTATAAAAAATTAGGTTTAGAAGATAAAGCCCAAAAGGACTTTGAGATGTATGAAAAATTAAAAGAGGAATAGAGAGTTTTAAAAAAATTTCAATGCAATAATCTGAAGGTTTAATATTTAAAAAATTTGATTGCTTTATTACCTAATCTGTTTGCATAAGTTTAATCGTATCTATAAATCCCCCTTTTATTCCCACATTTCTATGGACATATAGGGGAATTTCCCCCTCACCCTGCCCTCTCCCCTTTGGGGAGAGGAAAATAAGGTGAGGGGGGTCTTTAAATCCCTCTTTCATCCCCTCCGACGTTACGTCGGAGGGGAATAAAAAAACCTAAATTTTTTATTAAATCTGGATTTGAGTTTAACTGCTGAAATAAATATACCAACTTCAAATTTTGTAAAATCTTTATATGAAAGAGTCGGAATTGATTAAAAAAATAATAAAGATTTTTAATAAGACCGATAGAAATATTATCCTTGGACCGGGGGATGATACCGCGGTTCTTGAGATGGGTGATAAAAATAATTTTTATCTTTTAACTGTTGATGAGATGGTTGAAAATACCCATTTTATTCTTGATTTTTTGAAACCAGAAGAAGTTGCTTCAAAACTTGTGAGAATGAATGTAAGCGATATATATTCTATGGGGAAAGCAAAGCCCTGTTATTGTCTTGTAAGCGGCGGGCTTAATTATGAGAAAATAAATGATTTGTGGGTTTCCTCATTTTTAAAATCGCTTAAAAAAGAGTTGGACAGATTCTCTATAATAAATATCGGTGGAAATCTTACGAAAAGTAAAGAAATCTTTTTCTCTATGACGCTTATTGGAAAGATTGATAAAAATAAGATAATTAAAAGGACTGGAGCAAAAGCTGGGGATTTTTTATGCTGTATTGGAAACTGTGGAAACAGCAGAGCCGCGGTTGATATAATGACTTCCAAGAAAAGGAACGACTTAAACAAAATTGAAGAGAAAATTCTTAAATCTTTTATAAAACCTGAGATTTATGTATCTGAGATAAGGATACTTTCTGATTATGCGAGCGCTATGATTGATAACTCTGACGGGCTTTTTAGAAGCGCCCAGATTTTAGCCGAAATGAATAAAATAAAAATTGAGATGGATTTTAATGAACTTATTAAACTATGCGATATAAATTTAGTTAAATGGGCTTATGAAAATAAAAAAGACCCGGTGGAATATTCGCTTTTTGGGGGTGAGGATTATAATCCGATTTTCAGTGTTCCCCCGGATAAACTTGTAATTCTTTCGAAAAAAATAAAAAATATTAAAGTTGTTGGCAAGATTAGAGAGGGAAGAGGTTTGAAAATAAACGGTTATTATGGAAAAATTAAAAATTTTGAGCACTTTTAAAACTAAAAATTCTGAAGATACAATTAAAAAGGCGTTTGAGTTTACAGAAAAACTTGTAGGTGGAGATTTTCTTTTGCTTTCAGGGGAGATTGGAAGCGGTAAGACAACCTTTTTAAACGGGGTTCTTAAAGCGCTTGGCTCTCGTAAAAAGGTTATAAGTTCAAGTTTCTCGCTTATGTCTTTTTATAAAGCCCGAAAATTCAATCTAATTCATTTTGATTTTTACAGAATAGAAGGTAGATTTTCTATAATGGAAGTTATAGAGTATCTAAGTCAGGATAATATAGTGGCGATAGAATGGCCTTACGATATAAAAAAATATTCTTTATTTAAACCTTATCTGATTGATATAAAAATGCTTAAAGGTGATAATAGATTTATAAGGGTATATAAATATGAATAAAATAACGGTTGGAATATCTTCTTATTCTTCTTTTTTGAAACTTTCTTTGAGCGATGGGAAGAGGTTTATAAATTTCTCTAATAAAGGAATTAATTCCGAAGAGATTATGATTGAAAAAATTTCAGAGCTTTCAAAAAAACTTAACTCCGACTTCAAGAAAATAGAGAAAATATGCATAGTTCGTGGACCCGGAAGATTTACAGGAATAAGAATAAGTTATTCTTTCGCGAGGGTTTATAACGCTATTTCCAGGGCTCAAGTTTACGGAGTAAGCGTATTTGAACTTTTAACTTATAATGTTTTAAATAAATATCAGAGGGATTGCGAGATAAGAGTTGTTTTAAACGCATTTAAGGATGAGTATTATCTTGCTGGTTTTAAGATAAGGAAAGGGGTTATTGAAAGCAATTTAAAGCCGGTATGGGATTCAAAGGAAGGAATACTTAAAAAACTTAAAGGTTTTAAGGGAATAGTCATCACAGATTATGAGGATAATCCTTATACTTACGAGTTTTTAAATGTTTTTGAGAAAGCGCCGATTGAGATCTCTAAAGTTATTGAAGAAAATATTATAAAAGCGGCCCTTTATTTTAGGAATAAGGAAATAAAACCGATATATTTAAAGCCCGCTAAATTTGAACTTTTATGATAAGGGAAGCTTCAATCAAAGATATAGAAAAGATTTCCGAGATAGAAAAAGAGTGGGAGAATTATCCTTTGTGGGGGGTAAATGGATTTGAAAAGGAGTTTGAAAAAAAATATTCCAAAACTTTTGTTTATGAGGATAATGGCATTTGGGGGTTTGTAAATATATGGGATCTTGGCGAGGAAATTGAGATAAATACGATAGCGGTGGATAAAAATAAAGTGAAAAGGGGAATAGGAAGCGCCCTTTTAGATTATATCATAGATTATTCTTATAAAAGAAAAGCGAAAAGGATTTTGCTTGAGGTAAATGAAGAAAACCTTAAAGCCATAAAACTTTATCAGAAAAAAGGTTTTGTTATTTATAATAAAAGAAAAAAATACTATGATTTAAAGTATGATGCGCTTTTGATGAAAAAGGAGATTATATGAAGAAAATTGTATTTTTTGTTTTTTTTATTCCAGTTATGGGTTATGCATCTAAATACTCGGATTTTGTTGACGCTCTTTATTATGAAAAGATTGGCGAGTATAAAAAAAGTTTTGATTTAATAAATAAAATAGCCCAGAAGGATAATGATGTATATCTTTATAAATACCTTTATAATATAGCGAGCAAGGCATCTATGTCAAATGAACTTAAGAATTTATCAGCCAGGATTGTTGAGATTGATTCAACAACGGCAGATAACTGGGTAATTTACGGTAATACCCTTGCAGGCGAGGGGAGAAAGGATGAAGCGATAAAAGCGTACAATAAGGCGATAGAACTTGATCCGGAAAACATAGACGCATATTATCAGTTAGCGGTTCTTTCAAGCGATAATATAAACGAAGCGGAAAGGTATTTTAAAAAGATAATAGAAATAGACCCGTCTTTTAAAACCGATTCGTATTACAATATAGCGGTTCTTTATTCTCTAAAAAAAGATGAAAAGAAGATGAAAGAAAATATTGAACTTTCAATAAAAGCGGATCCGTATAATTTAAAGCCCTATTATTTTCTCGCTATGTACTATGAGGAAAAAGGCAATAAGGATCTTGCCATCTCGTCTTATAAACGACTTCTGGATATAGAGCCAACGGCTGATGTGTCAAACAGAATAGCCGAACTTTATCTATCCATAAAGGATTACGACAAAGCCAACGATTACTTTTTAAAAACGCTTGAGATTGATCCAGATAATTCCAAGGCATTGTGGTGGCTTTCGCTTATTAACGAGAATAAAAAGGATTATAAGAAGGCGAGGGAATATTTATCAAGAATAAAAAACTGGGAAGAGGATGTGGACTCGGTTTTAAAAATGAGTTATTTCAGTATAATGGACGGAGATATGGCTTCAGCGGTTGGGATTTTAAAAAACGCTAATAAAAAATGGCCCGGAAATCCTGAAATAGCGTATTATCTTGCTCTCGGGCTTATGGACCAGCAGAATAAAGAAAATGATAAGGAAATAAAATCTTTATTTGAAATGGTCGTATCGTCCAATCCTGATAATTATGAGGCGAGGTATAATCTTTCGGTTGTCTGCGAGAGATTAAATGATGTAGATTGCTTTGAGAAAAATTTCAGAGAGCTTCTTAGAAGAAATCCTAACGACCATTCGGTTCTTAATTATTTAGGTTACTCTCTTATAGATAGAGGGCTTAAGTTGGATGAAGCGATTTCTATGGTTGAGAAAGCGGTTTCGCTTGATAGCGAAAACTCGGCATATCTTGACTCGCTTGCCTGGGGCTATTATAAAAAAGGAGATTATCAGAAGGCGATTGAGTATATGGAAAAGTCAATAAATTATCTATTTAAATATAACAGAGAAAAAGATCCTCTTATGTATGAGCATTATGCGGATATACTTGTTAAGTTAGGGAATTATCCAAAGGCGTATGATAATTATAAAGAGGCGGTTTTAAATGGCGCTTCTCCTTCTGTTAATTTAAAAGCTATGAGTATAATAAAAGATGTAGATCCGTATTATTTGCTTGCTCAAACGCCGTTTTCAATCCCTGAGTTTAAAACAAACTATGAGTTTATCCTGGAGTTTAACTCAAGTTACAGAAAATTATTAAAAAGGAAAAATATTAAGTTTTCTTTCAACGCTCTTATGCAATCTGTGCTTGATGAGAAATACCTTTCAATATCGGTTCTTGGACCTCTTTACACTCCTGTTTTAAGTTTAGATCTTTATAAGGATAAATATAATTTCAAGTCCGAGATATCGGATGAGAGAATCAGCAATGTCGATATAGAGGGATATTCTGTTCTGATATGTTCTTTAATCAGATGGTATATCCAGTCGGCATATTACGCCGATTTTAAAGGAAAATTAAAAAATATTAAATATATGGATAAATTTTATGTATATGAAAATGTATTTAAAAAGGGAGATAGAATAAAGATGAGTATGAAATCCAATCCATTTTCTTTTGATTATATTGAATATATCTGTGATGATACGGAATTTATTGTAAATTTATCCGATTTTAAAGTGGTTAAACCCGGGTATTCTGGTTCGTTTGTTTATTATATCCCGCATTCTTTTGAGTTTAAATTTGACAAAACATCTATTAAATTAAATATTGAAAAGATAGATATCAAAACTCCGTAGCGTTATCTTTAGACAAAGCAGACGTTACCCCCGCCTTCCGACGTCACGTTGGGGCAGGTAACGTCGGAAGGGATGAAAGGGGGATTTATAAATGTAGTTAAAGTTAAGTAGAATATGTTTTAGAAAAATTAAGTGTAGCGTATAAAATCTAATGAAAATTCAGGTATTTAGAAATAATTTTTTGAAATTGGATTCTGTTTCGGCTGTGACTTTTTCCCTGTCGGTAGAAGTTATTGATGAGATTAAGTCAATAATATCTGTTATGCTTCCTGGATCGTTTCTATTTCCCCTGATTCTTTGAGGGGGGAGATACGGAGAGTCGGTTTCCGTAAGCAGATTCTCTGTTCCTGTGAATTTAACTGTTTCTCTTAATTCGTTGTTTTTAGGATAGCTCAGTGTGGCGTTTATTCCTAAATAAAAGCCCATATCTATGGCTTTTTTAGCGTCGCTCAGAGTTCCGGAAAATGAGTGGATAACGGCCTGTTTTTTGTGCCTTCCTTTAATAAACGAAAAAAATTCCTGATAAGCGTCATTTCCATTCTTAGAATTTCTTATATGGAAAACTATTGGTTTTAAGAGTTTGTTTGCTAACTCTATCTGAGGTTCTAAAAGCGATAACTGCTCTTTAAGTTTATCGGGATAATACCACAGATCCAGCCCCGCCTCGCCAAGAGCCACGCATTTTTCCAGTTTAAGATATTTTTCCAATTCAATTAAATTCTCATTGCTTAACTCTTCGGTGTAGTGAGGATGTATCCCGAAAGAGAATAAGAAATTATCTTGGTATTTCTCAACCAGTTTGAAATTCCGCCACTCATCTTTTGAACAGAGTATTTCAAGAAATATATCTATCCCTGAGGAAATGGACTTTTCTATTATTTTATCCCTGTCTGAATCAAATTTGCTATCAGTTAAATGTGTGTGTGAATCTATCATCTTAAAATTGTAACAGGTTAGTCTCCTTAAAAAACAATTGACATATTCATCTATTACTCTTTAGTCATTTGCCTTTAACTTTTTTAAAATCCCCTTTTCATCCCTCCCGACGTATCGTCGGGGGGGACTAGGGGGGATTTCAATTCTCACTCACTTTTCACATTTCACTTCTTATCTGCTTATTTCTCCCCTTTTCACTTTTTTACTCTCTTTTATCTAACTGAACTATTACTTAAGATTTCTGTTTTGCTTTCCAGCTTAGGTAACTCTGCATAAAATCGTCTAATTTCCCGTTTAACACATCTTCAACCTGAGATGTCTCGTAATCGGTTCTTAAATCCTTTACAAGCTGATAGGGCATAAAAACATAAGAGCGTATCTGATAACCCCAGCCGATATCTCCCTTTTCATCGTATCTTCTTTCCATTTGTGCTCTCTTTTTATCCATCTCTATTTCATATAACTTTGCTTTAAGCATTTTTAAAGCGTTTAATCTGTTTTGATGCTGCGACCTTTCAACCTGACAGGCGACCACTATTCCCGTAGGTATATGCCTTATTCTGACCGCTGTTTCAACTTTATTTACATTCTGTCCGCCGTGTCCGCCGGATCTGTATGTCTCCATCTCTATATCTTTGTCTTCTATTTTTATATCTATATCTTCTTCTATATCGGCAAGAACATCCACGCTTGCGAAGGAAGTGTGTCTTCTTTTATTGGCGTCGAAGGGCGAGATTCTTACAAGTCGGTGAACTCCTATCTCGCTTTTAAGATAGCCGTAGGCATATTTACCTTTAACAAAGGCGGTCATACTTTTTATTCCCGCTTCATCTCCGTTAAGTATGTCGGTTATAACAAACTGAAATCCTTTGGAACTCGCCCATTTCGCATACATTCTCATAATCATGCTTGCCCAGTCGCAGGCTTCTGTGCCGCCGGCTCCTGCGTGTATGGAGATAATCGCATCGCTTTTATCTAAAGGATCGGATAGTTTTAATTCGAATTCTAATCTTTTAAGTTCGCGTTCAAGACCTATTAACTCCTCCATTAAAACGCCCAGTTCTTCCTTATCATTCGCTTCTTTCGTAAGTCCCAGATGCACCATAAAATCTTCAAGCCTGCTTTCGGCTTTTGAGATAGTTTCCAGTTTGGATTTTATCTCATTCATTTCCTTTATCGCTGTTTGAGCCGTTTTCTGGTCGTTCCAGAAATCGTTTGAGTTGGATCTTGTCTCAATTTCTTTGAGTTTTTCTTTCTTTTCATCAATAGAATAAATGTTTTTTATTTCAGTATAAAGTTTCTTTAATTCTTCTATTTTATTTTCAGCATCCTTAAATTCAATGTTGGGCGACATAGGATTATTTTACAAAATTTAA
>Ga0123519_10010360_pt1 | contig 13896 bp, 12 predicted proteins | sample YelNatPaOPRAMG02_FD_87396 | JGI IMG/M metagenome (GOLD analysis project Ga0123519, IMG submission 87396) | Hot spring microbial communities from Yellowstone National Park - Yellowstone National Park OP-RAMG-02 (version 2) | ecosystem: Environmental > Aquatic > Thermal springs > Hot (42-90C) ...
AAAAGTTCCAACAAGCCCTATGTTTTTATCATTATTTAATATTTCAACCTGTTTTTCAAATCTTTTGGGTAATGAGCAATCATTACCATCCATGCGCGCAATATATTTACCATTTGCCATCTTTAATGCTTTATTTAAGGATTTTGTTAACCCTTGATTTTCTTGATTTACTATTACTAATCTCTTGTCATTAAATGAATTAAGGATATCTAAAGTTTTATCTGTTGAGCCATCATTAATAATTATAAATTCAAAATCATTAAAAGTTTGCAAGAGAATACTTTTAACAGCAGTTTCTATATATCTTTCTTCATTGTAAACCGACATTATAACACTTATTGTCGGGTTATTAAATTTAATTTTCTCTTTAAGCATTAATTTTTTTCGCTTAATATTTTTTTATAATATTCTAACAATTTATTAACAGTTATTTTGGGATCTAATTGCATAATTCTTTCTTTGGCCGAATTACCTATTTTAATTTTATCCTGCTCGCTTAATTCTAAAACTTTTTTTATTGTTTTTAATAAGTCATTTTTATCATAAGGTTTGCATAAAAATCCATTTTTTCCCTCTTCTATGATTTGTTCAAAACTTGCCCCCCTTGTTCCAACAACAACTTTGCCCATTGCCATTGATTCAAGACACGTATTAGGTAAATTATCTATTCTTGAAGGAAGTACAACAGCAATGCTTTCTTTAATAACAGGATATAAAATAGAATGTTTTAATGGAGAATAAAAAACAGTTCTTTCTTTGTATTCTTTAGCATTTTTAATTATTAAACTGCTTATCATTTTGCTATGTTCATTTTCTGATGAACCAATAAATACAAAAAACAATTCATTATTTTTAAGAATTTCATATATTATTTCTGCTATTTCTTTACATCCTTTCATTGCACCAATTGTGCCGTAAAATAATAAATATTTTTTATCTTTAAGATTATTGTTATAAAAACTATAGTCCATTTCTGTATTTTCTAAATAAAATGGAGGTTCTATTACATCTACCTTTTTTTTAATGGCATTCTGAACAATATTGGCAATAATATTGCTAGGACAATATATTCCTAATGCATTAGTTAAAGCTTTTCTTTCTAAGTATTCTATTAGCAATTGCTTGATTGTAAGTTTTTTTTCGTAAGCTTTTCTCCATAAAGGTTCAAAGCTTGATATTCTAACAACAGAAGGAATTTCTTTTATTGCAAAAAGGTTTACGGCATTATAACTGGTTGCCTGAACAATATCTATTTTTTGTTTTTTATTTTCCTCTATTAATTTTATCCATAAAGATTTAGATAAGGATATCTGAGACAGGGCTCCCGACAGGTTTTTAAAAGTTATTTTGTCTAAGATTTTAATTGTTTTTGATATTCTTTTTTTTACTTTTATAATTTTTATTCCATCAAAACAAGAATATTCATCTGCATTTGAACTTATAAATATAATGGGCTCTTGATCAAAATCATATTTTAAACTTTTTGCTGTCCTAAATAAATAATTTCCTAAGCCTCCATAAAAGTCGGCTTCACTAATAAATTCGGTTGTTAAAAATGCTATTCTCATATATTCTATTATTTTGGTGGTTCTTTAAAAACAGAATAAAATTATTAAATTAGCCATTTTGTCAAATGATTTTTTTTGATTCATATAAATCTAGCCAAATAAAAAGTATCAATAATACCCATAAAATTCCCGAATTGTCTTTATTCTCATTATGTGTATCTAAAAGCATTCTAATGGTTTTTTCTTCAAAATAATGCCTCCATGCTGAATTTGAATCTAGCAGCTTTTCTTTTAAAATTTTTCTTGCTAAGCCATTTTCGTAAAAAAATCTTTTTCGTGGCGGAGCAAAGCCTTGTTTTTTTCTGTAAACGAATTTTGAGCCATAATATTTTAATAATATTTTTTTTAACAGATATTTGCCCTGCCATCCATTTTTATTATCATATCTAATTTTTAAACTTTCTGGTATTTGTGTAAATAACTCAGCAACCTTTAAATCAATAAGTGGGGTTCTAACCTCTAATCCATGAAACATGCTTGCTATATCTACTTTTGTTAAAATATCAGAAGATAAAAAGCTGTGATAATCAAGATATTGTGCATAAGACAACCTATTAAATTTTTGAGCATATTTAGAGGCTTCTTCAAAATATTTCCATTGTGTATTTAAAATATATACATAATCATTTTTCCACATCCTTCTTCTAATTTCCTCGTTTGTACATATCATTCCTTGTTTTTGCCAAATATTGTAATCATACTTTTTTTTATTATTAAAATAGGAAAATATACCTCTTACAAAAGATTTATATGCACTAATCAGATGTAATGCTTTTAGCATTCTTTTGGCTTGTTTAAAATGGTCTAAAATCATCCATGAGATATATGATTGATATCCTGCAAAGCCTTCGTCACCGCCATCTCCAGAAAGAACCATTGGTACATTTTGTCGGGCTAGCCTAGAAACATACCATGTGGGCACAGTTGAACAATCACCAAATGGCTCTCCATAATGAAGAACAAGTTGAGGCAACATTTCTAAAGACAAATCATCTACAATTTCTGTATATAAATTTATACCATTTTTTTCTGCAACAACTTTTGCGAAAGATATTTCCGAAATACTTTCATCATCAAATCCAATGGTAAAAGCCTTTATATTTTTGCCCAAAATCTTACTCATAAACGTTGCAACTAAAGTTGAATCTATTCCTCCCGACAAAAAAACACCAAAGGGTACATCTGATACAAGGTGTGCCTTTACCGAATCTTTTATTACTTCTTCTCCATATTCTATCCATTCTTTTTCTTTTATTTTATTCTTTGACTCACTAAAATTTATATCCCAATATTTTATAGGACCATAAATTGTTCCATTAAAATCAATTTCCATAAAATGTGCCGGGGGAAGTTTTAAAATATTATTGTATATTGAATAAGGAGTTGGCACATATTGATATCGCAAATATAAGTCTATAGCTTCTAAATTTATAGACGGTACTTCATCATAAACATTTAATAATGCACGATGCTCAGAAGCAAAAGCAAAATATTCTTTACCTAATCGGTACAATAATGGTTTAATGCCAAAATGATCTCGTGCCATAAATAATTTATTTTTATTAAAATCGGCAATTGCAAAAGCAAACATTCCTCTAAATTTTAATACACATTCTCTTCCCCATTCTTCATAGGAATGTATAATAACCTCTGTATCGGATTGACTCTTAAAAATATGCCCTTTTTTAATAAGTTCAATCTTTAATTCGTTAAAGTTATATAATTCGCCGTTATAAGAAATCCATATAGACTGATTTTCATTTGACATGGGTTGTTTGCCTGTTTTTAAATCTATAATTGCAAGCCGCGTATGACCAATTGCAATATTCTGTGTTTCGTAAATTCCCTGGTCGTCGGGTCCACGATGAGACAAGGCTTTAGTCATTTTTATTATCTCATCCTTATATCTTTGTATGCCATTATATCTTAAAATTCCAGCAATGCCACACATTCTTTTTATACCTTTTTAATTAATAGATTTAGTTCTTTATCAAAAAAAGCTTCGGGAATGTCGGGATATACATTTACAAGAATATTTTTATATTTATTTTCGTTTTTAATATATTTTCCTATTCCATGTTTTTTCTTAAATTCAAAAAGCGAACTAACAACATTCAAATTAGCTATTGGTCCAATAGCTAATTCTATTTCATGGTAACTAAAACCTCTTCCCTGCCTTAAAAAAGTTTCCATATTTTCATCCGACAAGACTTTATATCTTTGGGAAAAATTTTCTCTTTTACTAAAACATGAATACCTGAACGCCAGTTCATCTGGAAGCCAATGAAAAAAAGGAAGCAACGATGTATGGTTATCATAAAACCAGAGCCTATTAGGCGTTTCTATAATTCCTAAAATTCCGTCTTTTTTTAATATCTCCCATGCTTTTGTTAAAGATTCTATTCGTTCGGATATTGTCATGTGTTCTAAGGATGCAAAAAAAAGAATATAATCAAAATTTTCTTTATTAAAATATTTGTCTATATATTTTGAATTTATTACAAACAATTTTGAATCAACTCCATAAATTCGGCATCTGTCAATGGCTACCTTTATTGCCCCTTCATCAATATCTATGCCATAAACAATTGCTCCCTGTTCTGCCAATGCAACAGTAGAAGAACCTGTTCCACATCCGATTTCTAAAACAGAAGCACCATCTAATTTCTTAACAGAATCAAGCCAAGGGATAATATACTTTCTATCTAATTCCAGCCTGTTATATAAATGGTCCTCAAGATCTTTTTGGTATGAAGATAAAGAATAATTTTCTTTTGCGCGCCAGCCCGTGTGATAATTATTTGATATTGAAATTTCAAGTTCTTTATATTGTTGAGAACTAATTTTAATATGCCTCTGTAAGTAATATTCTGGTATTTTATATTGAGGCCTCAGGCTATTTATAATTTTTGCTATTAAAAATTTAATAATAATCTTTATTTTTTTCATTAATTTTTATTATTAACTTTTATAAAATTATTCTTTTTGTTGCAACTGCATATAAATGAGGCAAATATTTCGTTTTATCATTATCTTTTTTCTGCTTAATAAAGCATTCTATTACTTTTTTTATTCTTCTAAAAATTCCATGAATAATCATTTTTAAAGAATAATCCATAAACGAAACCTTTTTTCTGCTTAACTCTAAAAAGTCAATTCCACTGCACTTTTTTACAACAAGCTGATTTTTTTCTAATAATATTCTTAATGAATTAGAGTCAAAAGAATTAACATGTTGAACCTTATGAAACAAAGTATCACAAAAAGGACAATATATCATATTCTTATTTAAATCTTCATTATTGGGGGTTGTAAAAAAAATTATCCCGTCTTTTTTAATTATTCTCCTAAATTCAACAATCAATTGTTTTAGGTTTTCTTCCTGTAAATGTTCTATAGTTTCTATACAGGTAATAATATCAAAAAAGTCATCTGGAAATGGTAGAGGGAATTCTTGTATTATAACCGCACCTTTGAAGTTAGAAAGATTTTTAAATTTTTCATTAACTTTATTAATTGCCTCAAAAGAAAAATCTACTCCATAAATGAGTGCATTGTTATTTTTAAGTAAATATTCAAGTAAATAACCAACACCGCATCCATAATCCAATACATTGCCTTGAATCTTTGTTATTTTAGAAATAGCAGATATAATTCCCTGCCCCACCTGATAAGAAAAATATTCTTTCTGCAAATACGGATTTGCACTGCACCATTCCCAATATTTTTTAATTGTTTCTGGGGTCCATTGATTTATTCTTTGAATATCTGGCATAAATATTTTTTATCCTTCTCTTTGAATATTCCAGTCACAATACATTGCTATTTTCCCCGATCTTCCTAACGGAGTTTGTGTTATATATGAATCTGTTTCCTGAACCAAAAATCTAAGCTCTTCATTAGCATCATATATACCAAAATTTGGATGCCATAACACAGCTCTTATGCCATAAGTTGTAGGTAATAAGATTTCCTTAGGGAATCTTACCTCTGCATGATACAAGCCTTTGGAATCTGGTATTTTTAATTTTAAATCTGAAGGGCTTGTTGAAAAAATAATATCTCCCATTCTATCAAGAAGCCCAACACTTAATTGCAAATTCTCGCTATGTTTATTTATTAAAAATTCCAAAACAATACATAAGGCATCGGTTGTAGTAACATACTCAGATATTTTTCCATCAATATTTTTAATATATATTCTTTTAAAAAATGCATTTGCATTAGCAGATGTTTCCCTCTTCCATTCTAATTTAGAGGTTGCCCCCTTGCTAAGATAAAGTTCTGTAACTTCTGATGGCTTGCCAACAGAAATAATCTTTCCCTTTTCTAATAATACTGCACTGTTGCATAATCTTTGAATACTAGACATATTATGACTTACAAAAAGAACTGTTCTGCCTCCTTTTGATACTTCATCCATTTTACCAAGACATTTTTTTTGAAAGGCTGCATCGCCAACAGCCAGAACTTCATCAACCAATAAAATCTCCGGCTCTAAATGGGCTGCAACTGCAAAGGCAAGCCTCATATACATTCCACTGGAATATCTTTTAACCGGTGTTTCTATAAAATCCTGAAGTTCAGAAAATTCAACTATTTCTTTAAACTTTCTTGTAATTTCTAATCTGTTCATTCCCAAAATTGCACCATATAAATATATGTTTTCGTGGCCTGTTAGCTCGGGATGAAAGCCGGTTCCAACTTCAAGCAAACTTCCTACCCTTCCTTTTAATTCAATAATACCTTCTGTTGGTTGGGTGATTCTGGCAAGAATTTTTAGTAAAGTGCTTTTTCCTGCTCCATTTCTGCCAATGATACCAACAACATCTCCTTTACAAATATCCAAAGACACATCCTTTAATGCCCATATTTCCTGTGGCAAATCATTTTTCTGATATGGTATAGAAGATATCCTATTGACAGGTTTTTTAATTAAATTTGCAATAGACTCTCTTATAGTTTTATATGGCTGTCTTTGGCCAAGTTTATACTTTTTTGAAATATTATTTATTTTAATTACAATATCATTCATTTTTTATATTCATTTCAATTAAATGATGTCGGCAAAATATTTCTCCATTTTGCGGAAATAAAATAATCCACCTATTAAAATAACAAAAATTATTATTGTTGAAATTAAAAGCATTTTCCAATCAACCGGCATATGTCCCAAAAGGCATGCTTTATATGCCTCCAAAACACCCGCCATAGGATTGAAAGCCATAATCCATCTGTTTTTATTGCCAATCATGCTTGAAGGATATATTACAGGAGATAAAAAAAGCCATATTTGAATTAAAAAAGGCACAGTATATCTAATATCCCTATATTTAACATTAAGAGCAGAAAGCCATAAACCAACTCCAATAGCACATAAAAAAGTAAGAAAAATCAATAAAGGAAACAATAAAATGTTTATATTGGGAAAAACATTAAAAAATATCATCATTATTCCAAGCAATAATATTGCAATAAAAAAATCTAATATTCCACTAAGAGCAGCCGAAGCAGGAATAATTATTCGTGGGAAATAAATTTTTGTTATTAAATTTACATTTCCAACCAAACTATTTGATGATGCCGAAACAGCATTAGCAAAATAAGTCCATGGAACCAAACCAGCATAAACAAAAACAGGATATGCAATCCCATCAGAAGGCATTTTTGCAAGTTTCCCAAAAAATAAACTAAAAATAAGCATAAAAAATAAAGGTTGTATAATTGCCCACAATCCACCCAAAATTGTCTGGCTATATCTTACTTTAATGTCTCTTTTTGTTAAAAAGTATAATATTTCCCTATAATTCCAGATTTCTTTAAAATTTATTGGAATCCATCCTTTAGATGGCTTTATAATTATTAGGGATGACTCATTATTATTTGGTTTCATGTTTTTAATAATTAAAAAGTTAATCTAAATTATTATTTTATCTTAAGAATTAATTAAAGGTCAAGAATATTTTATTTATTATCAATAAGATAAAATCTTTACTTTTAATTAAATATTAAATACAATGCGATTTTATATTAATTCATAAAAAATTAAATAATATTAATTAACCTCTTGACTTTTAAAAAAAATCATGATTTAATAATAAAAAATATAATGAGAGGTATTTACAAAAAACAGGAAAAATAAATGAATGTGCTAGCAATAGGTTCTCATCCAGATGATATTGAATTTGGTTGTGGCGGAACGCTTTACAAATTAAAGAAGCAGGGTCATAATATTTTTATGCACGTTCTTACAACAGGTAGCGCTGGTGGTGCCTTTGACATTAGAAAAAAAGAACAAGCACAATCTGCAAAATTAATTGGTGTAAAAGAAATTTTTTGGGGAAATTTTACAGATACAAAACTTCCTTTTTATGAAAATATTATTCAGGAAATTGAACTGGTAGTAAAAAAGGTTGCACCTTCATTTGTTTTTGTGCATTATGGAAAAGACACACATCAGGATCACCGACATGTTTGTGAATGTACTGTTGTTGCAACAAGAAATACCCCAAATGTTTTGTTTTACGAAGGACCTACTAGTATCAATTTTGAACCGAGCATTTTTGTTGAAATTGGTGATTTTATGAAATACAAAATTAAGACTCTTGCCTGTCACAAATCTCAAATTATGAAAACAAATATAAAGCATCAATCAATATTAGAAATTGCAAAGGCGACTGCGATATTTAGAGGAACACAAAGCAGGGTTCAATATGCAGAAGGGTTTGTACCTTTAAGAATGTTTATTTTTAAAAATGAATAAAAAGCTTATATTCGTTATTTTTCAAAAGTTACTTTTTTTTTCTGTCTTAATTTTTCTATTACTACCTGTTACAAGAAAATGGGCCGAAAGCTCTACTATTTATAATTTTAATTTATTATACTGTATTTATTTGGTATTTCTTAGCTTTATAATCTCATTTATAATTAATCCTTTTTTAATTAAATTATCGCACTCAATAGGACTCTTAGATCATCCAGATGAAGCAAGAAAACACCATAAAAAACCTGTTGCTCTTTCTGGTGGTTCATCAATTTATTTGGCCTTTATTGCAACAATGCTTTTTAATTTCCATTTCTCTTTAGAAGTAAAGGCAATACTTATAGCAAGCTCTTTAATCTTTTTTGTTGGATTGGCAGATGACAGGTGGGGATTATCGGCAAATTTTAGATTAGCCATTCAACTTATCGCTTCGTTTATTGTTATTTTATATGGAGTAAGGGTAACCTTTGTTCCCGATTTTCTTGGTGGTATTGTAACAGAAACAATTATAACTATAATATGGTTAATAGGAATTACAAATTCTATGAATTTTATTGATGGTATGGATGGAGTTGCTTCTGGAAGTGGCGTAATATATGGAATATTTTTTGCAATAGTAGCCTTTTTTACAAAGCAATATTATTTGCTCTTTTTTTCCTGTGCTCTTGTTGGAAGTTGTTTAGGGTTTTTGCCTTTTAATTTTAGAAAGAAAAAATCTGCCGATGCGTTTTTGGGCGACAGTGGTAGCACATTTTTAGGATTTCTTTTAGCATGTTTTGCTATTCTTGGCAACTGGGGAGAAAGCATAATTGATATAATAGTGCCTATATTTATTTTAAGTGTTCTTATTTTTGATATGACATTAACAACTATTTATAGGATTTCTAAAGGTCAGGTTAAAACATTTAATCAATGGATTCATTATACTGGCAGAGATCATTTACATCACAGATTGGCAGATTTAACTGGTTCCAAATACTGGGCCACATGGTTATTTTGGGCAATATCTGTTTCTTTTGGAATAGAGGCTTTAGCAATTCTGTTTGCCAATGTTTCTGTTTCTTTGCTTATTTTGGCTCACTCTATCTTAACCTTTGTTATTATTGGCATTTTGCTTGTTATAAAAGGACCCAATGCTAATTCAAACCAATCAAATGGAATTAACATAGAAAGGACATAACTATGGAAAAAACAAAAGATTTATCTAATTTGAATACTTATATTGAGGGTTCTCCTACGATGATAACATTAGAGTATATCTACTCAAAAAATTCTCTATCTCCAATTTCTAGTCAAAAAGACTACGAACAAAAATATAATGAATTATTAAAAAAACTTAAAGATATTCTTTATTCTAAATTAAAAGGAAACGCAATATTAAATGCCAGAGACATACCTCTTACACAAATATTTTCAATTTCGGAGATGATAATTTATGCTATTAACAAATCCAAAGATATTATGTTAAGCGTAATGAAGCCTAAATATAGCGACGACTTTCTTGCCTGTCATTCACTTAATGTGGCATTTTTGAGCTGTATGGTAGCAATGGGAATGAAGCTTGAATATAAGGAACTCACAGAAATTGGCGTTGCTGCACTTCTTCATGACATTGGAATGACAAAACTGGATTCTGATTGTTATCTTAAAAAAGATTCTCTATCATACTCAGACAGAAAAGATATAGAAAAGCATCCAATTTTAGGATGGCAGTTTTTTGAAAAACTTAAATCAGAACTGCCATGGTTACTAAGAGTTATAATAGAAGAACACAAAAGAGAACAAGGAAAAGGATACCCCGAAGATATTCAAAACGACCTTCATATTTATTCCAAAATAATAGGCTTATGTGATTCCTTTGAAGCTCTTACACATGAGAGAATATACCGTAAAGCTTTTCATCCTGCCGATGCGATTAAAGCAATTATAGAATCAAAAGAAATGGTTTTTGCAAAAAATGTTTTACGAGCAATGCTGGATTCGCTTTCTATGTTTCCGGTTGGTAGTCTTGTTCAACTTAATAATAAAAAATCGGCAATTGTTATTCAAAGTATTTTTCATTCTCCAATAAGACCAATAGTAATGGTTTTATCGGAAGATAATAAAGAAGAAGAGGTTATAGATCTTTCTAAAGAAAATAATCTTTATATTACTGGAATTATTTATAATGATCAATATCAGGTTCCAAAAGATTTAAAAATTTCTTAATTCATGTAGCTTTTGATATTAATTCATTTAATTATCTTTATCCATTTGGATAATATTTTTATAGTTTACTTAAATGATAGAAAAATATTTAAACGAAATTATTGCCTCAAAAAAAATTAACGAAAAGAATCTTACCCTATTTCAATGGAACAAATTATTTAATAAGGCTAAAAACCAAGGCCTTGCACCAATTTTTTATATTTATTTTCGCGAGTCAAATGTTATTCCCCAATTTATTTTGCTGCAGGCAAAAAAAGAATATGAAGATGCATTAATTTACAAGGATTATAGTATCTCTCTTTTAAAAGAAATGGCTTTTGATTTATGTAATGCAGGAAAAATAATATTGATTAAGGGAATTGCTTTATACGAGGACATTTATAAAGAGCCTTTAATGAGAACCATGAGTGATATAGATCTTTATATACCAAATTTAAATGAAAAAGAAATACAAAAAATTCTAAAAAAATATGGATTTACTAATTATAAAAATTACAAATACTTGTATAGTAATAATCACATATTTATAGATATTCATACAGATCTTTGGGGCATAAGAAGAATAGAAGCAAGAAAATATTTATGTTCACAAATTGAAGAATCATATCTGCCCAGTAAACTTATACAGGGTTTTTATCTTCTTTCTAATCAACTAACTGCAATATATTCTGCATATCATTGTGTAAAACACAATTTTTATAAAAAAATATGGATATTTGATATAGTACTAGAACATAAGAAAGGATATTTTAATGATGTTGATATAAAAAAAATACCTTATGTTGGCTTTGTTTTAAACTATCTTCAAAATGAAAAAATAATAAATAATGATTTTATATTATCAGGCAATTTGCCAAAAGTAAAAAAAATTATTTTTAATAAAATTGCCTCAAGAAACAACATATCTTGCCTTGGAGAAATTGCTCTTGCCCTATCGTGTCCTTCTTTAGTCAAAACTTTTTTATATTTAGTAAAAACACTTTTTCCGTCAAAAAGTATTTTAATTGAGATGTATGGGAAAAAACCATTTTGTTTCTTATTTTTAATTAGAATATTTAATCTTATCAAATATTTTGGTGAATTTATTTTATGCCCTCAAAAATAATTACTATTTGCATTGCTGAGATTTTTTTTACCTTTCAACTTAATGATTTAAAAATGGCAAAAAAAATACTGTATCGTTATAAATATTTTATCTCAAATATTTCTGGTAGAAATTTTATGGTAAGGTGCATTTTTTCTAAAAAGCCATTTGATTCATTTAATAAAAAAATTTCTTTGGAACAAAATAAAAACCATTGGCATGCAAAAAGATATGATTTTGAGCTTTTATGGAATTCTAAAAATGGTATTGCTAAGTTATTCCCATCTATTTATTCCTTTGATGCGATATTAAGAATTCTTCTTGCAAATAGACTTATGCTTAAAAATGGGGTTCTTGTTCATGGAGCGTCTTTAGTAAAAAATAACAATGCTTTTTCTTTTTTAGGACCTTCTGGAAGTGGAAAAACCACAATATGTAAGATTGCTCACTCAGATATCATATTAAGTGACGAAATTACTGCAATAAAAATTAACAAAAAAATTCAAAAAGCCTTTGTTTATAGCACGCCTTTTTGGGGAGAAATGAAAAAAGGGAATTCTCCTAATAAAAGTTTTAGATTAGAATATTTATTTTTCATAAAAAAGAATAAAAGCCTAAAATTATTGCCAATTTCTTTTAATGATGCAATTTTAAATTTTTTAAAATGTGTATGTATATTTGGAAATAATATAAAAGAAATAAAAAGAGCCTTTCAAATTTCAACTAAAATATTGTTGTCCGTTAATTATGCAAAACTTTATTTCCCTAAAAGCAAGTTAGACTGGAAAACAATATTTAATTTTTCTAAATATGGAACAATTAAACAAAAAAATGTTTCTTGAATCGCTAAACAAGTTTGGTTTTTGTGATGTTATTATAAATGGAAAAAGCATGTGGCCTTTTATTTTGCCAAAAGATAAAATTCATATTGTAAAAATTCAATCACAGCCTTCTTTTGGAGATGTGGTTGCATTTTTTTCTAAAGAACAATTAATTATTCATAGAATAATAAACATTGAATCTTTGTTTAGTAAGAAAATAACAAATTTTAAAGTATGTGGCGATTCTTCTTATGGTTCAACAGGAATAATTAGTTCATCTCAAATTATTGGTAAGGCTTTATACTTAATAAGAAACAACAAAAAGCATACCCTATGGTTAAAATCCCCAGGTAAATTTATTGCAATTTTTTGTGGAATATTTTTACGAGCAATTTTATCTTTAAAATTTAAAATTTTATCTAATTAATAAATTTAACAATTAATAAATATAGGCAATATTTACCTACTTGAGGCAAAATGAAAAAATAAAGATCCTTTTTAATAATTTAGGATAGTAAAGATAATAAAAAAATTAATTGAAAAATTGACATTAATATCATCTAAATAATGTATTCCCTTTATTATTAAATACAATATCTTGAATTTATTCTTAATTTCCATCTTTTAATAGTTTTTTAGACATTGACATAGAAAAAAAGGAATTATATAATTTGGTATATATTTTGCAAATCATATATTAATGGATTTAAAAAAAAATAGGATGTAAAATATATGAAAAGATTTTATATTGTAATTAATTGTCTGTTAGCAGTCTTTTTATTAGTTGTTTTTTCTTCTAATTGCGTAAAACGCGTTTCTCCCCCATCCACACAAAATGACGCTCAAACATCTATAAGCAAAGAAGAGTTTGTAAAACTTTATGGTGGCCAAAATCTCCCCACTGTAAAAAAAGCAACAAGAACCCCTATTTTATATCCTGGAGACGAAATTTCTATAGCAATTTACGATAAACTACCTGTTAGTCAGGAAAAGAGAATAGAAATGAAAAGAATAAGTGACGAAGGAACAATTTTTCTACTTCCTGCAAAAGAAATATCTATAGGTGGATTAACATTAACCGAGGCCGAAAAAAGAATAGAAAATAAACTCAGTCAATTTATTGTTTCTCCTTTTGTTGAAATAACAATAATGAGACGTGCATTTGAACCCAGAGTTTATATTTTTGGCGAAGTAGGAAAAAACGGAACAGTAATGTTAAAAGAAGGAGACCGATTACTTGATGTAATATCTTCTGCCGGTGGTTGTACCGAAAATGCTTATAGACGTTCTATTAAAATTATAAGAATTCATGAAAATAATGTTTCTATGATATCTTTAAATTTATATGATATTATGAATCAAGGAAAAATAGAACAAAATATCTTAATGCAGGATCAGGACGTGGTATTTGTGCCAAGAAGATTTTATACCAATTTTAGAGAAGTTATGAGT
>Ga0123519_10010361_pt1 | contig 13893 bp, 13 predicted proteins | sample YelNatPaOPRAMG02_FD_87396 | JGI IMG/M metagenome (GOLD analysis project Ga0123519, IMG submission 87396) | Hot spring microbial communities from Yellowstone National Park - Yellowstone National Park OP-RAMG-02 (version 2) | ecosystem: Environmental > Aquatic > Thermal springs > Hot (42-90C) ...
ATATTTTTATTTTTTAAATTATATATTTATTTAAAAAATAAAAAAAGGAGAAGTTTCTTCTCCTTTAAATATTACAATGATAAAATAGATATGAAAAGAATTTATTTTTTTTCTTGTATTCTGGTTGATTTACCTTTGGCTCTTCTTAAATAATATAGTTTTGCCCTTCTTACTCTGCCCCTTTTAATAAGCTTTATTTCTGATATTAAAGGCGAATGAAGTGGAAATGTTCTTTCTACAAAAACATTTTCTGATGCTTTGCGTAACGTAAATGTTGTACCCATTCCACTCCCACGTTTTTTAATAACTATTCCAGAAAATGTTTGCAACCTTTCTTTATCACCTTCGCGGACTTTTAATGATACAGAAATTGTATCTCCCGGACTAAACTTAACTTCGTTGTTAGTTAATAATTTTTTCTCTGTTTGTTTCATCACCTCAAATATACTCACATTTACCTCCTAAATTAAAATTAATTTCTTATTAAAATTACAATTTGCCCAAACAAATTAATTTATATTTTTTTAATATATTTTTTCCACAAATCGGGTCTTCTTTGTTTTGTTATTCTTTCCGATTGCTCTTTTTGCCATTTACGTATTTTCTCGTGATGCCCCGATAAAAGTATATCTGGCACTTTCATGCCTTCAAATTCATAAGGCCTTGTATATTGTGGCGGAGAAAGCAATCCGTTAAAAAATGAATCTTTTGATGCACTTTCGTTGTTGCCTAAAACACCTGGTATTAATCTTGTAACGGCATCAACAACTACCATTGCGGGAATTTCTCCTCCACTTAATATATAATCTCCAATACATATTTCCATATCAACGTATTTGTCTATTACCCTTTGATCTATACCTTTATAATGACCGCATATAAGAATTAAAGAGTCTTCTTTACTTAGCATTTCCGCATGTTCATGAGTAAATAATAACCCTTGTGCAGAAAGACATATTACTTTTGGGTTTTTCTCCTTTAATTTATTTTTGCTTTCTTTAATTGCACAAACAAGAGGCTCTGGTTTTAAAAGCATTCCCGGTTGGCCTCCATAAGGAATATCATCTACTGTTTTGTGCCTATCTTTTGCAAAATCCCTAAAATTTACAATATTAATTTGTATAAGACCTTTATCAACAGCTCTTTTAATAATACTGCTGTTAAATGGCCCATTAAACATTTCTGGAAATAAAGTTAATATCTCAAAGAACATTTTATTTCTTATTGTTAAATTATTTCTTCTAACATTGAACCTATAATTTCTATTGTTCCTTTATCAAGATTAATTGAATTTATTACATCCTTATTTAATGGAAGCAATATCTTTGTTTTATCGTTCTTTTCTATTTCAAGAGAATCTATAGTTGGAAATTTTATTGCATTAGTAACTAAACCGATAACATTTCCAGTATCTTTGTTTATTACTTTCAATCCCGTTAGTTCAAATAAATAATATTTGCCTTTTGGTAAATCTGGTAATTTGTTCCTCGGATAAAAAAGATAAAACCCCTTTATTTTCTGAACATCATCAATATTTTCATATCCTCTAAATTTGCATTTAAATCCCTTTAAGGTAAAAGATTTTTTTTCTAGTATCGCCAAAATGTTATCTTCGGGAAGATTGCCAATATATAATTCTGCCGGCAATTCAATATTTTGCAATATATTTCCAAAAGCTTCCACATAGCATTCTCCATTTAAACCAACAGATTTTTTAATTATACCGATAGCAACTAATTCATTTACAGACTGCTGGTTCATTTACAAAAAAGAATTTAAAATAACTATTTTGCTTCTTTTGCTTCTTCTTTTTTTCTGTTTTTTACTCTTTTTTTACGGTCTGGAAGACGTGAAAGATTTAAATTTTCTTCACTCAAACCTTTTTTTATACCTTCAAGCTTCTCATAAAATCTGTCTTGCTTGAGTAATGTTTTTATAGTATCATTAATCACAGCACCCTTTTGTATCCAGTAAGCAACACGTTGAGTGTTAATTTTAAATTCCTTTGGCGTTGCTTGTGGATTATAATAGCCAAGAACTTCTAAAAATCTTCCATCACGAGCATTTCTGCTGTCTGATGCTACAATGCGAAATCGCGATACATTTTTACGTCCCATTCTGCTTAAACGAATTTTTACTGCCAAAAGATTCTCCTCTTTTAATGTTTTAATAAAGAATTATATTTATTAAAAAAATAATATGTTAATAATTAAACATATTATTAATTGCCGCCATCTGTCCGCGTTTGAGTCTCATTTTATTCATTCTTTTCATCATTGTTTTCATCATATCAAATTGTTTAAGGAGACGATTTACCTCTTGAACAGTTGTACCGCTCCCCTTGCTTATTCTTAAGCGCCTTCTACCATCTATTATATGAGGTTTTTCCCTTTCTTCTTTTGTCATAGAGCATATTATTGCTTCTATTCTAGAAAAAGCTTTTTCATCTATTTGAACCCCAGCAAGCTGACTGCCAATACCTGGTATCATTGAAAGTAATTCTGTTAGAGAGCCCATTTTTTTTATTTGGCGCAATTGTTCTAAAAAATCTTGAAGAGAAAAAACATTATTTTTTATTTTCTTTTCCAGCTTTTTGCTTTGTTCCAAATCAAAGTTTTGTTGTGCTTTTTCTACAAGAGTAATAATGTCTCCCATTCCCAATATTCTAGATGCCATACGTTCGGGATGAAAAAGCTCAAAGGCATCTGGCTTTTCTCCTACACCAATAAATTGAATGGGGATACCAACAACATCAAGAATAGATAAAGCCGCACCGCCACGAGCATCTCCATCCATCTTTGTAAGAATAACACCAGAATAATTTATTGCTTTGTGGAATTCATAAGCAGCATTTACGGCATCCTGTCCACTCATTGCATCTGCAACAAAGAAAGTATAATCTGGCTCAACTAATTCATTTATTTGTTTTAATTCTTCCATCATTTCTTGATCAATATGTAGCCTCCCGGCAGTATCAAAAATAACCAGAGAATACCCTTCTTTTGTTACAACAGACAAAGCCTGTTTGCAAATGTCAATGGGAGAATTATTTTTGCTAAAATATACTGGAATATTTAAAGACTTACCTAAAGATTCTAATTGATCTATAGCAGCCGCCCTGTATGTATCGCAGGCAACAAGCAATGGCCGGTGATTTTGTTGTTTTCTAAAAAATAGTGCCAGTTTTGCGCATGTTGTTGTTTTACCAGAACCTTGAAGACCTGCCAGAACTATTTTATTAAGCCTGTTTGTATGAAAAGTAATTGCACGGGAAGAACCTCCCATTAAAGAAACCATTTCATCGTAAACAATTTTTATAAATTGTTGCCCGGGAGTGATACTATCTAAAACTTCTTTACCAAGAGCCTTTGAAGTAACTTGAGAAATAAATTTTTTTACTACTTTATAATTAACATCCGCTTCTAATAGCGCACGTTTTACATCGCGCATAGCCTGAGAAATATTTTCTTCTGTCAGTTTTCCCTGGCCACGGATTTTTTTGAATAAGGTTTCAAATCTGTTTGTTAGTTCTTCAAACATAAAAAAGCAATAATGAAAAAATTTAAATCAAATAAAATTATGGAAAATATATTAAAAGTTAATAAAAGATAATTCGTGGAAGAGCTATTATACAAGATTGGGATTAAATAAAAATTTAACATATTAAATTAAAAAGTATTAATCTAATCAACCAATCATACTCTGCTTGGGTGTGCGTTGCAAGTTTACACAAAATAATAAAAACCATAACAAACAAAATATTTTGTTAAATCAATAATGAATAAAAAATTAAAATAATTTAATAATTTTTATGTGATTTGTATATATTATATATTAGGGGTTTAAAAGAGGAGGGGATTATGAAAAATAATTTTTTTACAATATTAAAATATTGTTTGTTCTTATTATTTGTATTTTGCACAGATTATCAATCTAAAAATAATAAACTTGGTTTATTATCAAATTATAATAATGATGTTTCAAATCCAATTTCTCAAAAAATTAATCTAGATTCAACTTCCAATGGTGGTACAATAACATTTCAAAATATTGGATCAGCTGGTTGGTATCCAAGCAGAAGGGATCCAGCAAGTGGTCAATGCGATGCAATAAATAATGGCTCATGTTGTATGACAAAACATTATCTTACCAGCGATTCTCTTACTCCATGGAACGAAGAATTAATTATGACGCTAAGAGGACCAATGATTGTTAAACAAATAGCAGTATATCAACCATCATCTAATAAAAATCAATGGGATCAGGTATCTTTATGGGACGATAAATCACCAACCAATTTAAAAGGTATTGCATTTAAAGGTAACAACACAGAAACAAAAGGATTTGATGGTATTGTAGGAAATCTATGTTTGGTTGATGTATCTACAAATAAAGTTTTTCCATGTGGACCCGGTAGCATTCCATATTGTCCATCTGGATCTACACAATATTATGGATGGGAAGGTTCAAAATTAATTATTGTTCTTGCCTACATGCCACATGTTTCAAGCAATGTAATAGACAATTCTAAACATTGTTCAACCGATCCATCAAATGGTTGGTATGATGCCCCATGGATTGGTTTAAGTCATGGTGAATTGGTAAGATCGGGAAAATTTGGTAGTTGTCATTGCTATGCAAAAGATCCATCACAGTGGTACCTTGCAGATGGTTGCGGGCAATTTAATGTTTTTGAAATTGTAAATGATAATAATAATTATCAAAACTTTGATGTATTTAGTACAAATTTTTTTGGATATGGTGGATATGTGGGCGAAGGGCCTTGCGGAAAAAATTGTAATGTTTCTAATCTTGATACAAGAGTTGATTTGATTAATAAATCAAACAGCACAGAAAAGATTGGTGGAGCAACTGCCTCGCCACAAAAAGGACCGGGTGCAGCTTTTAGACGACCTGCAAATGGCTATAGATACTTTATAATGCTTCTGGATGTAGATACAAGAACAGTTCAACTCGCATTAATACACCCTGCAAATGTTCCTGCTTCAATACAAACACTTTTGCCTTTATTGCCTTTGCAGGTATCACGGGAGACAATAAACAATCTTCTTGCGTTACGTTTGCCTGTGTCAAATAGTTCTGTAATACGTTAATTTATCTTGTGAACCATTATTGCTGTTATTTTTTTACCAATATCTGCAAGGCCAGAAACCATCATTACATAATCGCCTTTTTTAGCGAGTTTTATTTTCTTTATTAATTTTTCTCCATACATTAAATACTGGCTTGTATTTAGTTTTTTATTTATAAAAACTGGATATACTCCCCATAAAATACGCATTCTTCCTGCAATCTTTTTAAGAGGAGTAATGGCAAGAACAGGCGCTGCGGGTCTGTCGGAAGAAATCATTCTGGCAGTATAGCCCGATTCTGTAAAAACAAAAATACAATGCACCATCAAATCACGAGAAAGCTGAGATGTTGCATCTCCAATTGCATCCATAAGATCATTTGTTTGGGATATAGCAGGCTTGTTAAATTTTCCATGCTGAGAAAAAAACTGATAGGCTTCTGTTTCTCTTAAAATAGAATCCATAATTTCTACTGCCTCAATTGGATATTTACCAACAGCAGTTTCTCCAGATAGCATTACAGCGTCGGCTCCAAAAAGACATGCACCAGCAATGTCGGTAACCTCTGCTCTTGTTGGTTTAGAATGTTCAATCATACTTTCTAGCATTTGTGTTGCAACAATAACTGGTTTGTTGTATTTATTTGCAATTTGAATGAGCTTGTTTTGAATTAAGGGCAATTTATTTACCGGCATTTCAACTCCCAAATCTCCCCTTGCAATCATAATTCCATCTGAAGCATTTAATATTTCCTCAATATTTTTTAATGCAGATGGTTTTTCTATTTTTGCAATCACAGGTATATCGGATTTGTTTTTATTTAAAAATCTTTTTAACTCATAAATATCATCTGGCTTTTGAACAAATGAAAGCGCTATAAAATCTATGTTATTTTTAATACAAAACAAAGCATCGTTTTTATCTTTTTGTGTTAATGCTTTTATATTGATATTTGTATCTGGGAGATTCATTCCCTTTTTATTCTTCAGCAATCCCCCTCTTATTACTTTTGCTGTAAGTTTGTTTTTATTTTTATTTATTACTTTTACTTCAAGATTACCATCATCAAAAAGTATGCTATCGCCAATTTTTATATCTTTAATTATTTCTCTATGCCGAAAAGGGATTAAATTTTTTGAGCCTATAATATTTTTGGTAATAAGAGTAACAACATCCCCTTCTTTTAATAAAATTGAACCATTTTCAAATTCGCCAACTCTAATTTTTGGTCCGCATAAATCTCCTAATATAGAAATATCTTTTTTTAACTTTTGACATATTTTTCTTATAAGGTTTAATGTTTTTTGATGTTGTTCTAAACTTCCGTGAGAAAAATTTATTCTTACAATGTCTATTCCCTTTGATATGAGTTTCTTAATCATTTTTTCTGAAGAAGTTGCAGGGCCAATAGTAGCTATTATTTTTGTTCTTCTAAAATAGAGATGCTTTATGTTAAGATTTAATTCAATATTTTTATCTTTGTTTTGAATATTAGAACTTTTATACATTTTCACTCCTGATATAAATATAAAGAATATTAGTTAAGATATTCAAGAATAATAAATTAATTATTAGCATTTTGTTAAATTAAATATAAATTTAAAATTTATAGATTTTTTATATTGTTATCTTAATAATTTTTATCAATAGATAATAAAATATTTATCTAATAAAAACCTATCTTAATGCTCCTCTTTCTTTCCTCTTCTTAATTCCACAACCGTGCTCCTTTAATATGCCGAAAGTGGCGATAGTAATTTAACATAGTATTTCTCTGGCAAATCTGCGAGAAATGTTACTTAAATAAAATACAAATATATTTTTAAATTCATAAAATTTTTACTTAAAATGATTATATAGACTATTCTTAAGCGGGGAGCGTTGCAAGCGGGACGGTTTGGATTTATTTTTTATTTATTCTTTTTATTTATATTTTAAAATTTCTTCTGCCTTTTTTATATCACCAAGATTTCTAAATATAAAAGCCATTCCATTTTTCGCTTCACAATTATTTTCTTTGCACAAGCACAAAGAAAGCATAAAATATCGTGCTGCCTTTGCAAGAGAATCTATACATAAGAGAGCTTTTCCTAATAAATTGTAGTAGTCAACCACATTTGGATAAACACTGACTGCAGATTCTAAAAGTTTTATACATTCTTCATAAAATCCTTTTTTAAACAAATATTCTGCCACTTTATATGTTGCATTTATTCTTAAATTTATAGAATCTGTTGCAGTTTGTCTTAAGGGAGATTTAATTTTGCTGCAAGTCAAAAAATAATCAAAAGCCTTATCAAAATCTTTATTCTCTTCTGCTATACCCCCTAAAAGGAAAAAAGCTTCTGCTCTTGTGGAATCAAGTTTTATGGTCTTTATTAGCCATTCTTCCGACTTTTTTAAATTGTTTTGTAATTTGTAAATATGGGCAATATTAAAATGTGCCTGAACAAAAATATCTCTATTATTTTTTACAGCATCAGGCATTTTTGTTATTTTTTTGTATATTTTAAGTGCTTCTTTTTGTTTACCTAAAATAGAATAACAATCACCTAAATTTAGCATTAATGTAATTGAGTTGGGATTTTTTTTAATTTCTTCTAATATCAAGGGTTCGTTTCTTTGAGCCTTTATTTTATCAATATAAGGATCATTATATCCATAATGAAAAACTTTAATTTTAGAATGGACAATATAAGAATATCCCAATTTAAAAAGACTTGGAGCAACCTGTTCGTGAATCTTTCTTTCAAAAATTACACCATCAACATTTGGGAATATTCTTATTTGAACAAATTCTGGTCCTTTTAAACCATTTAGAATATTTTGTACACAAATTCCTGCAGCATGAAAATTTGATGAATTAAATATTTCTACCAGATATTTTTTGGAATCTTTATCAACAATATCGTCTGCATCAATCCAAAAAATCCATTTTCCTTTGCTTGCAAAAAGAGCCTTATTTCTTGGTTTACTAAAATTATTTTCCCATGGGTCAAAAATTATTTTTACTCCATATTGTTTTGCTATTTCGCATGTAGCATCATCTGAACCTGTGTCACAAATAATTATTTCGTCCATTATATCGTCAACAGATTCCAAAGCAGTTCTTATATTTTTTTCTTCGTTTTTAACAATCATATTTAAAGAGCTTCTACATTCTGTTTTTTGGCAGGCTTCACTTACTTTTTTTTTCAGTTCTAAATACCATTCTTTAGACATAAATTCATAAGAATAAAGCAAAGCAATCGCACGATATGGTTTGTTGATATAAAGATATGCATTAGCAGCGACTTTGCAATATTGTTCGGTATCATAAAGCCCCTTTTGATATCTACTATGCAAACATTTTAAATATCGTTCTGCGCCATATTTGTCTATTAATGAAGATATTGAATACTCATTAATTTTATTTGTAAATACATCAAGATTATTATTATCCTCTTCTACCTTGTTTTTTTCTTTGAACAATAAAAAAGAAAACATAATTATTACCTCTTTATGCAATTTTGCTTTGTTTTTGTGTCGTAAATAATTCTTGGTCTAATGGTAATTGTTTTTTAATAATATCTGCTATTTTAATTGCGAGCATATCTATTTCTGATATATTACAATTCTTGCTAGAATCTAAAGGAATATCTTTAATATTGCTGTTATTTTCATATTTTAGAATTCTTTTTGCCCCTCTAATACTAAAGCCATCTTCCCATAGAAGTTTTTTTATTTTAAGAATTTTTTTTATGTGTTCTTCGTTATATCTTCGTTGCTTGCCTTTTGTTCTTTCTGCTAAGATATAGTCACTAAATTCTTTTTCCCAGAATCTAATTGTATAACCAGGAATATTACAAATTCTAGAAACATCGCCAATTGAATATATTGGTTCTTTTTTTAGATTAAGCTCCATTTTTGCTCCTTTTAAAATAAAAATCAAACAGTAATATAAAATTTTAAGTTCTTCTTTAATTTTTACTGCAAATTAGAAGCCAAAAAATATTTATATCAATAGTTATTGATTTTTATAAAATTTAACTATTTTTAAGAACACCAATAAAAAGAAGGGGAAAAATTTATAATAATGAAGGAAAAAATTACCGTTTTTTGTTTTTTCTTAATGCATCTGCAATGTTTTTTATGTTTTGTTCTTTAGATTCGGAAGCAGCTTTATTTTCTTTTTGAATTCTCTCGTAAATTTCTTCTCTATTAACGGCAATGTTTTTAGGGGCTTCTATTCCAATTTTAACATGACGGCTGTCTAGCTCTACAACTTTTAAAATAATATCATCACCAATTCTTATTGATTCACCAAGTTTTCTTGTTAATACTAGCATTATTTAATCGCCTTTAATAATTGGTTCACGAATCGTGTAACGATCATCATCAATAATAATTTGTTTCCCTATTTTTTTTGTTTTATTTATAATCACAGGTCCAACAAGATTTGCCGTTGACTTTAAAGGATTTTCTGCTATTGTTACAATAACATAAAATAAAACATCTTCGGGCTTTTCTATTTGTAATTCTTCTAATTGTTCTTTTGAAATATTTGGTGAATAATCGGGTCTAAAAAGTAATGGGTTTATTATTGCAAATCTTAATTTTGAGCCGTCAACGCAAACAAGCCATTCAAAAGGTACAAAATCGGGAATTTGTACAAGAACAAATTCTTTGTTCTTTTCAAAACCCGGAATTCCATGGGGAAATGTAATAATATCTTCTTTAGAATAAACAAGCTCACTAAAAAAGTCTGCCATAATTAAGCTGCTAACCTTCTAATAATTTTTTATTATATTTAAAAATCGTTTATTGCAATTGTAATAACAAGTTATTATTAAAAAATATTGATGACGGCTTGAATATTAATGCTTATTTATAAAGTTTATTTCTTGCCGTCATCAATATTTACCGTGCATTATTATTTGAGAAGATTTAGCACGCTTTGTGGCAGAGTATTAGCCTGTGCAAGCATTGCTGTAGCAGACTGTGTTAATATCTGGTTTCTTGTAAATTGTGTTGTTTCGTATGCAAAGTCGGCATCACGAATAACAGATTCTGCTGCCTGCATATTCTGTTCCTGATTTTCCTGATTCGTAATAGCATGTTCTAATCTATTTGTTACAGCACCTAAAGCCGCACGTAATGTATTGACACTATGCAATGCATTGTCAAGAGCATCTATTGCTGCTGTTGCATCTGTTTGAGATGTAACCCATACATTGTCGGTCACGCTTATTCCAAGACTTGTACTATTGCATGAGTCAATTGTAATAAGAATTTCATCTGCATAAGAAATATTATTAGGACCAATGTGAATGATACCGCCTGTTCCCCATGGAGCAGAACCATCCAAAAGGCGCATGCTGTTAAATTGAGTGCAACTTACAATTCTGTCTATTTCTTGCCTCAAATGATCAAACTCAACCTGAATATATCCTCTTTCTAAGGATGTAAGAGTATCATTTGCCGCCTGAATGCAAAGCTCACGCATACGCTGAAGCATAGACTCAAGCTCAACGAGTGCTCCTTCTGCAATATTTACAAGAGAAACACCGTCTTGGGCATTGCGGTCACCCATTGCAAGACCTCTAACCTGTGTGCGAAGCTGTTCCGAAACACTGAGGCCAGCAGCGTCGTCTGCGGCTCTATTTATACGCAGACCCGTAGACAGCTTCTCCAATGATTTTTGCATTTGACGATCAACTGAACGCAATGCGTTTCCAGTGATCATGGCCGGGATGTTATGATTTATGCGAGGCATAGTACCCTCCTTATGGTTTTATTTACTTGTGCCTCCATGCAGTCGGTTTATTTTTACCGTAACTGCCTCCTGGTCCTCCTCTGACCATGACTTGCTTCCATGCACTTTTATAAATATGCAAACAATATGCCATTTAAAAAAGTCATAATTTTCAAATAATTTTTTATCTTTTTTAATTTTTTTCTCTTGTCAACAGGTAAAAATTTCCTCAACATCATAAATAATCCACCAGAGAAGGTTGAATTGCCCTTGCTGCCGATTTAAGGGCCGCGTTATAAACTGTTTCCATAAGAGAAAATTTTGTAGCAGCTTCTGCCATGTCTGCATCTTCTAATTCAGAACGCAGTCTATTTGATTCTGTTACCTGTAGCTCATTTCTCTCTTGAGTTGCCTCAAATCTATTTATTCTGGCACCATTTTTTGCCTGTGAATTGAGTATAGCCTGGAATATATTGTCTATATCAGAAATTGCATTTGTTATTCCAGTACGGTTATTTTGCAGCAAATTTTGACCAAACAAAATAAGATTTGTAATCATATTTGTGCCCGTCGCAGAATTAACAACGAGCTCATCACCCGGAATATTTATTGGCATTGTTATTCCCTGTTCTATTTCTCTCAAAATATCTCCCGAGTTTGATACTGTATTTCCAAAAACATCTTTTCCTCTGCCTACGCGGTCAAATGTTATTGCAAAGCCACCAGGCTGATAATTTGGTCCGCTAAAAGTTCCACCATCAGATATGTCAACAGCCAAGGCTGCATTTAAAGGAGTGATTGTACCGTTTATATAATCCACTGTATAATCAACACCCTCTACATAAGTAACTGCCCCGTTTTTTATTGTAAGCGATCCGGGAATAATGTTTGTCATTGCTGTATTATCAAATGCATTTAATATTTGAGCAGGCTGGCCCACACCTAAAATTGCGCCATTAAAATAAGCCATTTTTAATTTTTGATAATCTTCTGGTCCCGAAGCAATAGAAGATTCTATTGGAAAGGGAGCAATTTTTGTTTGTGTGCCTCCAAAAACATAATCTCCTTTATAATTTGTATTTACAAGTGCAATTAACTGTCTATATAGTTGCTCAACTTCTTTTTGTATAAACATTCTTTCTTTTGCACTTAAAGTATCGTTAGAAGCCTGCACTGCTAGTTCCCTCATTCTTTGCATAATGTTATTCATGCTAACCATTGCAGTGTCGGCAACCTGCATAAAATTAAGACCATCACTAATATTTTTGGAAAATTGCTCAAGCTGAGCCGTTGTTGTGCGCAATTTTAAATCGTTTGCAGTATCCACAGGCTGGTCAGAAGGTCTTAAAATTCTTTTCCCCGTAGAAAGTTGTTCCTGTATTTTTGACAAATCGTAATACCTGCCTGCAATAACATCCTGCATATGTTTTGTAACACTTTTTAAAGTAACTCGCATCATAAATTTCCTCTCTTCTACATCTTTATCAATGTATCAAGCATTTCACTTGTAACAGATATTAAACGAGCCGAAGCAGCAAACATATGCTGAAACTTTATTATATTAGACATTTCTTCGTCTAAAGAAACTCCTGCAATTGACTCTTGCTGAGCTTCGTATTGTTTAATTAAAAATGTTCTTGATTCTAAATTTGAAGATGCCTCGTTTCTGTTTAAACCCAGTTCACCAATAAACGAGCCATAAAAATCACCAAATGTTGCTGTGGGATTTCCCAATACATCGTTGTTCATAGTCATTGTTTTCCTTAGTTGTGCTATTGCAATTGCATTTGCATTGTCACCGGGTCCTTTAAAACTTCCATCGGTATAAGAATATTCTATGTTTAAAGGGGTTCCATCGTATCCACTATGCAGCATTTGAATTGTTCCCAATGAATAATTAATAACATAATCTGTGTTTTCAACCAAAACCGTTGATCCTGCTGTTACTCTTACAGAATTGTAAAGAATATTTCTGTGTGATAGAGAAACGGGTGGATTACCAAAAGTCAAACTAATTGGTGCTGGCTCAACAAAAGCAAGCATCTGCCCACCTGTTGCAGCAGCAATATTTCTAACATCAGAAAGAATAGAAGCAGAAAGAGAAATGTCGGAAGCGCCTGTAAAATTTGGGTCAAAAAACAAAACACCCGAATAACCTTTTAACGAAAAACCTGTAGAATGTATTTGATTAACTTTTTCTGCAAGCGCCTTTGCAAGTTCATCTAGCTTTTGCTGATAAGATGGGATTACAATATCTCTGGTATCAAAAAGCCCTTTAATCTGACCATTAAGAGGTATATATGGCTTTTTTGAATCTGCAAAACGAAGCGAAATATCGCTTATAGTTGTGCCATCGGGCAGAGTTCTTACTCCTGAGGTTTCTTCTATGTCTTGCTGATACGCAGGAGAAACTATTATGTTTCCCGCAGTTGTAACAGTAATTTGACCAAGTTCATTTTCTGTTACATCAATATCTATAAGCTTTGCAAGATCTTTTAAAAGCTTGTCTCTTTTATCGCGGCTGTCGTTTGCATTTTGTCTTGTAATTTCTACTGTTGCAATTTCCTGATTAAGATTAAATATTTCTTTAGAAATCTTATTAACCTGTTCTACGCGATCTCTTATCTCATCGTTTCTCGTATTTCTAAGATCTATTAATTCTTTTGCAAGATTATGAAAAACATCGGTAAGAATTTCGGCATTTGTTTTAACCATTGTTCGTGCAGAAAGATCTGCAGGGTTGTTTGCAAGGTTTTGCCAACTGTCAAAAAACTGGTCTAAATATTTTTGTAAACCTGTATCAGAAGGCTCGGTAAAAATATTTTCTATGCGCTGTAATGTCTGATCCATCTCTTCATAATAACCAACCTCATGATTCTGTCTTCTTATTTGTTGATCTATAAAAGTATTTCTCATTCTCTCTATATTTTTTACATTAACACCAAATCCCATTTGGCCAAAAGTAGCATCATATCGGTAGTCGGGTTCAAGATTCATTCTCTTTCTTGAATAACCCTCAACATCGGCATTGGATATATTCTGGCTTGAAATATCCATGCCTGTTTG
>Ga0123519_10010365_pt1 | contig 13891 bp, 10 predicted proteins | sample YelNatPaOPRAMG02_FD_87396 | JGI IMG/M metagenome (GOLD analysis project Ga0123519, IMG submission 87396) | Hot spring microbial communities from Yellowstone National Park - Yellowstone National Park OP-RAMG-02 (version 2) | ecosystem: Environmental > Aquatic > Thermal springs > Hot (42-90C) ...
AAAGAATTACATAGGAGTTTTTGACTACCTTTTTTCCTACTCTAACTTCCAAATCTTCCATCAAGAATTAATATCTTATTATGGTAGAATTTTGTCAAGGGAAAATTATTTCAAACTCTATTGTTGTGTATCCCTCCCCTCGCAAGGGATGCAAAGATACCGATAAAACAAAGGGAAGAGAAGATTATGAAGGATGTCTTTAATGTACTAATAAAGGCAGGGAAATATTCTGGGGTTATTTGAACCCTCAGGTTATGGGTTGAAAAAATAAGGGTGGCAACCCCCATGCTCAACATCTGTCCTAAAAGCCTCATTGTAGCAAGGATTCCAGAGGATGTTCCATAATATTTTCTTTCAACTGAACTCATTACCGCATTGGTATTTGGTGAGGAGAAAAGGGCAAAGCCAAAACCAAGAATTATCAAAACTGAAATTAAATAGTAAATTGATGTGTTTAAATTCAAGGGGATAAGAAGGAATAATCCGAGGGAAGAAATTCCCATCCCAAAGGATGCAACAACTCTTGGCTCAATTTTATCCGATAATCTTCCTGCAAGGGGGGAGAAAAGAGCCATCACAACAGGCTGGGAAACAAGAACAGTTCCAGCAATCCTTGGGCTTAAACCCTTTACATACTGAAGATATAAACTAAGAAGAAAGCCAACCGCTGATGTTGCACTGTAATTTATAAGGGCAGATAAATTGGAAAAAGAAAAGGTCTTACTCGTAGTGAAAAGTTTTATGTCTAAAACAGGTTGTTCAATAGAAGATTCTAAAATTATAAAGATTATAATTCCTGCTATTCCTGAAAAAAGGAGAATAGTTCCAAAATTTGAGGGAAGCTTGGAAAAACCATACATCAATGAGACAATCGATGCTCCATAAACAATAGAACCTTTGAAATCGAAACTCTCACCCTTTGCTCCTGCCCATTCCCCCTTTAACTTTAGCATAACAAAAATTATTATAATTATTCCAAGGGGAATGTTCACAAAGAAAACACTCCTCCATCCGAAATAGTTTGTCAAAATTCCACCAATAAAAGGACCAAGGGAAAGACCAAGATAGACAGCGGAAGAGTTAATTCCGAGAGCCCTCCCCCTTTCACCAGGAGGGAATACAGATGTTAGAAGGGCAACACCTGTTCCTAAAATCATAGAGCCTCCAATCCCCTGCAATATTCTGAAGATAATTATCTGGAATGAAGAAAATGCAATTCCTGAAAGAAGAGAGGAGAGAGTGAAAATGGTTATTCCTGTTAAAAAAACCCTTTTTCTTCCCCAAATATCTGCAATTCTTCCCATAGGAACGAGGAAAACAGAGGCAGAGAGAAGATAGGCTGTTGCAACCCAAGCAAGGAGTATTGCATTCATCTTGAATTCTCTGCCCATTGATGGTAGAGCCACATTGATGGAAGAGCCCATAAAGGGGGTCAGAAAGGATGAAATGGTAGCAATCATTAAAACAATTCTTCTTTCTGTTTTTTCTCTATCCATAAATGTCATATCAAAGATACGAAGGGAATTTTTAAAGGTTTTTATCAGAGTTTTTAAATTTTTTCAATTAAATTCTCCATAGCCCAAAGGGCTGAGCCGAGCATCCCTGCCTTGTTTCCAAGAAGAGCAGGGACAATTTTAACATTTTCAAGGGAAAATCTTATTGCCCTTTTTTCAATTTCCTCCATAACAGGTTTCATTATAAAATCTCCCGCTGATATAACCCCTCCTCCAAGAACAATAATTTCAGGATTCAAGAGATTTATCAAATTGGAAAGTCCTATTCCGAGGTAGTATCCTGCAATTCTAAAAGCCTCAACTGCATTGGTGTCCCCCTTCTTTGCAAGCTTATAAACATCTTCAGAAGTAATATCTTCATTCTTTCCTGTGAGTTTTAGATAATTTCTCACAATTTTTGATGCGGAAGCCTCTGTCTCAACACAACCCCTTCCTCCACAATTGCAGGGAAGACCATCTGGGTTAACAACAGTATGCCCAAACTCAGCTCCAAATCCTGATGAGCCATGAAATAAATTACCTTCGATTATTATGCCTGAGCCAACTCCTGTTCCAAGGGTTATATGAACCATATTTTTTACTCCAATCCCTGCTCCCTTCCTATACTCTCCCCATGCAGCCATGTTAGCGTCATTGTCAATGGTAAAGGGAATATCAATTGCCTCCTTAAAAAAATCCATAAGATTTATACCATCAAGAAATCTCATGTTTGGAGACCTTCTCAAGACCCATTCCCTCATATCTATAAAACCTGCTATACCTATTCCAACTCCCAAGGGTTTTTTAATTTTTGAATGGATCAAGTAAATTTCAGATATCTTCCTTTGAAGAGATTTCAAATCCTTTGGGGTTGGCTCGTTATGCTCATTTTTAATATTACCCTTTTCATCAATAAAGCAGGATTTAATGTAGGTTCCACCAATATCTATCCCTATCCAGCTCATGGTCTTCTTGCAATAACTGCATAATCCTGATATCCAAAAATTATTTTCCCGATAAGTTTAAAATTGTAAGAAATCCTCCTAAAAATATCATTCTCCTCAGGAATATCCTTTAACTCTTCCTTTGTTGGGGAGAGATATTTTATCTCATCAACCCTGAAACCAGATGTTTCCATAAGGAACTTTAAAGTTTCTGGATGAATGGGATTTTTATGGGTTGGATCCCTCCAGAAAACATCAGAAAGGGTGTAAAGGGAGGTGGGATTTACTGTTTCTACAATGGCAAAGGAGCCCCTTTTAAGCTTGAAATACAAAATGTCAAAAAGCTTCCTCAGAAGAATCGGTTCGAGATGCTCAACAACCTGAGATGAAAAGAAACCTCCAAGGGACTCATCCTCTTGAGAGGAAAGATGAGAAAGAATATCTTCATTTATGCATTTAAGTCCCTTCTCCCTGCAAATCCTTATCATCTCATCATTTATTTCAATCCCATAACCTTCAATCTTGTTCTCCCTGAGAAGCTCCAAAAATTCCCCCCTTCCACACCCAAAATCAAGAATATTCTCTTTCCCCCTGAAGTAATCAATATAAATTTTCTGCCTTTCCTTTATCTCCTCCTCCCATCCCCTGAATCCAGCCTCAAAAAAACGGTATCCAAGATCTTCAAATCTCCTCTCAAACCTCTCTATTTCATCAAGGGAAGGCTTCTCTTTCCCCTTAAGTAAAACAGAAAATTCCTCTATCTCCTTTTTTATACTCATAAAGGTCTGAAGAATACCCTCAATCTTTTCCTTCTGTATTTTCAGGTTTTCAATTTTCCAGTTGAGGGAATCAAAAAGTATACCGACATGATTGGAGCCGAGGGCATCCCATTCTCTATCCTTTGCATCCACCATTGGAAGAATAGATAGAAGGGTTTGCTGGACAAGGTTAAAAAAGGTTGTTTGAGAATTGCAAATTTTTTCTATTCCCTCAAGGATTGGCAATAAAAAATCAGACTCCTTTTTTCTCTTTAACTCAAGCTCCTCCTTTAATTTTCTTATAGAATCCAAAATCTTTTCTGAATCAGCAAAAAAATCTTTTAAAAAGGAATCTATTTTTTCGAGATGGGATTTAAATTTTTTTTCCTCTAACTCCCTTTCCTCTGCAAGTTTCTTTAAAATTAACGGATCCACTTTAATTCTTTAAAATCTGGTCTGATTTTTCCTCTTTATCCTCTTTACCTGATAGAGCTTTCTTAAAACTCTTTATTCCCTCTCCAAGACCTCTTCCAATCTCAGGGAGTCTCTTAGCTCCGAATAGGAGGAGGACTATCAGAAGGATAAGCAAAATCTCAGGAAGACCTAAGGTTCTGAACATTTATTACCTCCAAATTTTGAATAATTTTTTTTCATCTTTTTAATTATATCTCCAAATTACACCTTTTGAAAGGAAAATTTTTGAATTATGGTAGCTCCTCCTTAAATTTAGAGTATTCTTCCACTATTTTCCCCATTATCTCCTCCACAGAGAGAAGTTCATTTATCATTCCAGCAACTTGACCAACTTCAAGCTCTCCCTCCTCCAGGTCTCCATCCCTTATCCCCCTCATTGCCCTCAATTCCCCATGGAGGGAAAGGAGCTCATCTTCTTTCACCCCCTCCTCTTCAGCTTTTTTTAACCTTAGAGAAAATGCATTTTTCAAAGCCCTTGTTGGTAAAATCTTACGCATAATAATTATTGTGTCTGTATCCGATGCCTCTATTACTTTCCTCTTATAATTCTCATGGGCACAGCTCTCCTTTGAAATAGCAAACCTTGTCCCTATCTGAACACCCTCTGCTCCAAGGGAAAAGGCAGCAAGCATCCCTCTCCCATCTGCAATTCCACCTGCTGCAATAACAGGAACTTTAACAGCAGAAACAACCTGGGGAACGAGAACCATTGTGGTTAGCTCATCTTTCCCATTATGCCCCCCTGCCTCATAACCCTCTGCAACAATACAATCAACCCCTCCTGATTCAGCCTTTTTAGCCTGTCTTACATTGGATACAACATGGGCTACCTTTATTCCTTCCTTTTTTAGCCTTTCTGTTGTTGCTGTTGGATCCCCTGCAGATGTGAAAACAATCTTAACCCCTTTTCTAATTACTGTTTCAATGTGCTCTCTCGAATATTTAAAGGAAAGGGGTATATTAACTCCCCATGGTTTTTCTGTTAAGGAGTTCATTTCGTCAATTGCCCTTTCGAGCTCCTCAGGTCTCTTGGAGCCTGAGCCAAGAAGTCCAAGTCCACCTGAATTGGAGACGGCAGAGGCAAGACGGGGGCATGCAACCCAGATCATACCACCCTGAATAATTGGATACTTTATTGAAAAAAGTTCAGATACCCTTGTTTTTATTCCCTTCTCAAACATAATAAAAAATTTTACCCTATTTTAAAGGAATTCCAAAGCTTGACTCAAAGGAATAATAAATTTATAAATTCCAATGATGGAAGAATTAACTCCTTTAATGAAACAGTACAATGAGATAAAGAAGGAATTTCCTGACGCAATACTTCTATTCAGACTTGGTGATTTCTATGAGATGTTTGGGGATGATGCAATCAAGGGCTCAAAAATCCTTAACATAGCCCTTACAACAAGGGAGAGGGGGAAAGAGAATCCAATACCTATGTGCGGAGTCCCCTATCACTCAGTGGATGTTTATATTTCGAGGCTTCTAAAAGCTGGTCTGAAAGTTGCTGTTTGTGAGCAGATGGAAGAGCCGGGGCTTTCAAGGGGACCTGTTAGAAGGGAGGTTACCAAAATATTAACTCCTGGAACTGCAGTGGAGATAGAGGATGTCCCTTCGGAGTTCCTCAGAATATCTTCAGTAATGATGGGTAAGGATAAAATTGCGATTTCTTATATTGATCTTCAAAGCTGGGAAGCAAATGTATCTGAACTGGATTTTGAAAGCAAGATTAAGATAGAAGATGTAATTGCCCAAATAAATCCTAAAGAGATAATCGTTCCTAAATCTCAAGCAAATGAAATCTCAAACCTTCTTTTTTCTGAGAATGGTTTTACCTTTACTGAACTCGATGATTCCTACTTTGACCCCTTCAAGGGTGAGATAGCATTAAAGAATCATCTTGGAGTATCAAGCCTTGATGGAATAGGCCTTACAGGAAAACCCTTTTTAATCTCAACTCTTTATGCCCTATTGCAATATTTGAAAGAACTGAGAAGGGATGAACTCAGTTTTCTCAGAAGAGTATCCCTCCGTAATTTTACTGATTTCATGATTCTTGATTCGGTTTGTATAAAGAATCTTGAGTTAATTAGGAACATAAGGGATGGAGGGAAAGAAGGTTCCCTCTATGGGATCCTCGATATTACAAAGACCTCAATGGGAAGTAGATTGTTGAAAGAATGGATAATCCATCCCCTCCTATCAAAGGAGCAGATTGAAAAAAGGCTTGATGCGGTTGAGGAATTTTTATCCAATACCTCAAAAAGAAGGGAATTAAGGAGAATTCTCGATGGAATCCAGGATATTGAAAGGCTCCTTTCAAAACTTATCTTAAATGCTACCAATCCAAGGGACATAATTGCTTTAAAAAATTCAATCTCCTCCCTTCCATTAATAAAAAATTTGTTATTGGATCTCAAATCGGAGCTTTTGAGGGAAAAAATTTCTGATTGGGATTCCCTCGAGGATATAAGGGATAAAATTGAAAGGGCTATTTCCGATGACCCTCCATCTATAATCACAGAGGGAGGAATCATTAAGGATGGATTTGACAATTCTGTTGACGAGCTTAGAAAACTCTCAAGGGAAGGGAAGGAATACATTGCAAGACTTGAAAGGAAGGAGAGGGAAAGGACTGGAATAAGCTCATTGAAAATCAAATACAACAAGGTTTTTGGCTACTCAATTGAGGTTACAAAACCGAATCTCCATCTTGTTCCTCAGGATTATATAAGAAAACAGACCCTTGTAAATGCTGAAAGATTCATAACCATGGAGTTAAAGGAATTGGAGGAAAAGATTTTGACTGCTGAGGAGAGGGTTAAGGAAATTGAGTACGAGCTATTTTTGAAAATAAGGGATGAGCTCAGGAATGAGAGGGAAAGGATTCAGAAGATGGCAAAAATCATTGCAGAGATTGATTGCCTCTCAACCCTTGCTGAGGTTGCCTTTCTAAGAAAATACTCAAAACCAAAGATCCATGAGGGGGACAAGATTTTGATCCAGGATGGAAGACATCCTGTTATTGAGGTATTAAGAAGCGATGAACCCTTTATTCCCAACGATACTGAGCTTGACTGCGAGGATAACCAAATTTTGATAATAACAGGTCCCAACATGGGTGGAAAGTCAACATATCTAAGGCAGGTTGCATTGATAACAATTCTTGCCCAGATGGGTTCCTTTGTTCCTGCTAAATATGCAGAAATAGGTATGGTTGATAGAATATTCACAAGAATAGGAGCAACAGATTATCTTGTTGCTGGTAAATCAACTTTCCTTGTTGAGATGCACGAGACAGCTTCAATCCTTCACAATGCAACAAAAAAAAGCCTTGTTTTACTGGATGAGGTGGGAAGGGGGACATCAACCTTTGATGGGATTTCAATTGCATGGGCGGTAATAGAATTCATTCACGAAAAGATTTTATGCAGAACTTTATTTGCAACCCATTACCACGAACTTACAGAGCTAACCCAAACATTGAAAAGGGCAAAAAACTTTCATGTCTCAGTGAAAGAGACAAAGGATGAGGTCATATTTTTGAGGAAGATTAAAGAGGGTCCATCAGACAGAAGTTTCGGGATTCAGGTTGCAAAACTCGCAGGTTTGCCAAAGGATGTAATTTCAAGGGCAAGGGACATTCTCATTGACCTCGAAAGAAAGGAAAGGGAAGAGATAAGAATAAGGAAGTCGGAAAGATTTAAGAGAGTAATGGATATTAATCAGATCCCCCTTTTCCCTGAAATTTTTGAGGATGAAAAAATAAAGAGAATAAGGGAAAGGATAAGCTCCATTGATATAAATAATCTAACCCCCCTTCAGGCACTTTTGATATTGAATGAGCTTAAGAATGAATTAGATAGGGAATAGCTACTACTAAAAAACCCATCGAATGGGTGAAATGACCCAATTCTAATTGAAGCCTTCCTAAAATATGGCTTCCAATCAAATTTTTTACTCTGGCACACAAATTGCTAATAATATAATGATGCCTTATAATATTCCGATGAGCTGGAGAGCAAAGGTTCTAATGATAATTTGTGGGACAGTTATAATTCTTTTCGTCTCTGTATCAATTTTTAACCTTAGCATTGTAAATAGCGTCTCAAATTCCCTTTTAAGGGAAAACATTACCCTCCTTACATCCATTATTGAAAATGCCCTCACCTCTCCTATGATGGAAGGGAAAGTTGAGATGGTTCAAAGAATAATATCCAACATACCCCATAACACTGACATAATTAGCTTTAAAGTAATATCCAGCGAGGGGAAAATATTGAGTGCCTCTTCTCCCCAGGAGATCGGCCATGATGCAGGTTTGGAGTTAAAGGAAAGTATTACTGAGGCTCAAGAAAAGGGGATACCCTTTTTCTCCTTCAAAAAAGTCCCTGTTTTTCTCCAGGTAAAAGCCATAAAGAATGAGCCGAGATGCTATGGCTGTCATTCTCCTTCTAAAAAGATAAATGGTTTCCTTGCAATTCAGGTTGATTACCAAAAAGCCCAGACTCTTCTAAAGGAAAATATCAAAAGGAGTGCATTAGTCCTTTTCTTTTCCTTACTTTTTATAATTTTCCTTATAACCTTTGTCCTCGACAGACTTGTAAACAAACCTATCTTTGCAATTCTTGAAAAGATGAAGGAGGTGGAGAGGGGAGATCTAAATATAAAAATAGATGTGAAGGGAAAGGATGAAATTGCAACTCTGGCAAAAGGTTTTAACGGAATGGTTGAAAAGCTCAAAAGATCGATAATGGAAAGGGAGAGAGCCCACAGTGAAGATTTGAGAAAGGCTGAGCACCTTGCAACAATTGGAGAACTTGCAGCAGGTTTAGCCCATGAGATAAAGAATCCTTTAACAGGAATAAAAGGAGCAATTGAAGTAATTCTTGAGGAGGAAAAGGGAAAGAACAGGGAGATACTATCAGAAATTCTCAATCAGATAAATAGAACGAGTGATGTTATCCAGAACTTTCTCTCCTATGCAAGGCCTAAGGAACCTGTATTTACATTGACAAGCATACAGAAAATAATTGAGGATAGTATTACCATTTCAAAATATTATGCCCTCGGAAAAAACATTGATATAGAGAGCATATGCCCTTCAAACATCAAGAATGTTTACCTTGATCCTGATCAGATTCAGGAAGTCCTTGTAAACTTGCTCATCAATTCAATAGATTCAATAGAGAGGAAAGGGAAAATAGAAATAAGGGCATGTCCAAGAGAAGATGGTTTAGAAATAAGAATAAGGGACAATGGAAAGGGGATAAACGATGAAATACTTCCATTTATTTTTAAACCCTTCTTCACTACAAAGCCAAAGGGGAGTGGTCTTGGTCTATCCATCTCAAAAAGGCTTATTGAAAACCATAAGGGTAATATCACCATAGAAAGCAAAGAGGGGAGTGGTACTGTTGTGAGGGTTTTCCTTCCTTATCTCAATGAAAGGGGTGATATTATAGAATGAAAAAGAAAAAAATCTTAATAGTTGATGATGAGCATCTTATAAGATGGTCCTTCTCAAAAAAATTGGAGAGCTGGGGCTACTTCCCTGAAACAGCCTCCAATGGAAAAGAAGCAATCACTTTAATGAACAATTTCAATCCTGATCTCGTCCTTCTTGACTTAAATCTTCCTGACATAAATGGCATTCAGTTACTCAAAGAAATTAAATCCCTCAATGCTTCAATTCCAGTTATTATAATAACTGCATATGGAACGATTGAGCAAGCTGTTAAAGCCATAAGGGAGGGAGCTTACGATTTCATAACAAAACCTGTTAATTACGAAAATCTCCAGAATACAATTAAAAATGCCCTGGAAATCCAGACCCTAAAAGAAGAAATAACCTTTTACAAGGAAAGGGAGAAAAAGGAAAGTTCCTTAGAAAAGATAGTTGGAGAATCAAAGGCATTAAAGGATGCTATGGAGCTTGCATTAAAAGGAGCTAAAAGTGAGGTTTCTGTAATTTTACTCCTCGGAGAAAGTGGAACCGGAAAGGAACTCTTTGCAAGATACATTCATTACAATTCCAGCAGGGCAAATGGTCCCTTTGTTGCTATTAACTGCTCTGCAATTCCTGAGAATCTCCTTGAAAGTGAGTTGTTCGGGCATGAAAGGGGAGCATTTACTGATGCAAAGACGCAGAAAAAAGGACTTTTTGAAATTGCTGATGGAGGGACAATATTCCTTGATGAAATTGGAGAGATGCCCCTTTCCCTGCAAAGTAAAATTTTAAGAGTTTTTGAAGAGAGCTCCTTCAGAAGGATTGGAGGGGTTCAGGACATAAAGGTTGATGTCAGAATAATATCTGCATCAAATCAGAATTTAGAAATAGCTTGCGAAGAGGGTAGATTTAGATGGGATCTCTATTACAGGCTTAATGTTTTTCCAATTTATCTCCCACCCCTAAGGGAAAGAAAGGAGGATATATTACCCTTAACAAAACACTTCATTGAAATTTACAATTTAAAGTTCAGAAAAAATATAAAAGGTGTAACAAAGGAAGCAGAGGAGCTCCTTTTAAAGTACAACTGGTATGGAAATGTGAGGGAACTCAGAAATGTAATTGAGAGGGCAATGATCCTTGAAAATTCTGATTTCCTCACCCCAGCGAACCTTTACTTGCCAGTATTAAAGAGCTCTTTATCAAAAAGTGAGATAATTTCAAAGCTTTTGGAATCTGGTTTAAAACTTGAAGATATGGAAAAAGCTATGATAGAAGAGGCTTTGAGAAAGTGTAATGGAAATCAGAGGAAGGCTGCTGAAATCCTTGGTATTGGAAGGGATGCTCTGAGATACAAAATTAAGAAATTTAAGATAGATGGGGAGAAATTTAAAGAAAGGGTGAAATCACGCCAAAAAGTAGCGAAATAACCCAATTTGACATATTTGCTAAGAAAAAATACCTTTAAATAGTAATTTTCTCTTCTGGCATGCTTTTTGATAGTATTTTTAAATGAGAGGTTTGAATCAATTCTTAAATGTAGTTAAAATAAAATCGAGAGAAGGAGGTTTATATGAGTAAAAGGAAGTTTCTTCTGCTTATTTCTTTCTTTTTTGCCTCCGCTATTCTCCTTTTCTTTCCATTCCTTTTGACCCCAGGCAAAGCTTCAGCTCAGGGAGAATATGCTGGAATTGAGCAGTGCGCCATGTGCCATGAGGATCTTGTAAAATCCTTTAAGGATTCCATTCACGGGAAGAAGGGATTTGAACTTCGTTCAGACAAAGCCTGTGAAACCTGTCATGGTCCTGCATTAGCCCATGTTGAGGCTGGAGGAGACAAAACAAAGATAAAATCCGTAAAGGCTCTTTCCTCTGAAGAGAAATCCGACATTTGCCTCCAGTGCCATGAAAGAGGAAGACAGATGCTATGGAATGGAGGTGTCCATGAATCAAGGGGTCTGAGCTGTCTTACTTGCCATTCTGTTCACAATCCAAAAGCTGAAAAATCTCAGCTCATTTCTAAGGAACCAGAACTCTGCTTCAACTGTCACAAGAAGAACAAAGCCCAAATCCTCAGAGCATCCCATCACCCAATAAGAGAAGGTAAGATGAATTGCTCTGATTGTCACAATCCCCATGGAACCCAGACTGAAAAACTTATCTCTGCCAATTCCATAACTGAAAAGTGCTATGAATGCCATACTGAAAAGAGAGGTCCCTTCCTATGGGAACATGTTCCAGTTAGGGAAGATTGCTCCAACTGCCATGACCCCCATGGTTCCAATCACCAGAAAATGTTGAATGCTAAGATGCCCTTCCTCTGCCAGAGATGCCACTCAGATACAAGACATCCCGGAACTATCTATGATCAAACCCAGATTGTCTCCAACAGGCTATTCAACAGATCCTGCACCAACTGCCACTCAACCATTCATGGTTCTAATCATCCATCAGGTAAAACATTCTTAAGATAAGGAGGTTTGAAAATGAGAAAAACGATTTCAATTTTATCAATATTTTTAATGACCTTTGTTTTGTTTACCATAGCAATTCTTGCTGAGGAAAAGGATGAGACAAAAGTAACGGGTAAAATAGTCTCTGGAGCCCAGGATATTAAAGTTGATGCAAAGTCCTCAAAATTCTTTGAGTATAGAGATGTTCCAATGGGTTTCACCTTTGGAGTTTTCAATGTCAGCATAGAAAAAGGGAACAGATACTTAAATTTCAACCTCTCCAACCTGAGACAGAAGGATGGAAGATACAATCTCAATTTCGGTGAGTATGGAAAGTTCGATGTGAATTTCCTCTGGGACAAAACACCCCACAGATTCAGCTTCGACGGAAAGACCCTTTATGTTGGAAGAGAGGAAGGTGGTGTTTATTTCTATAATTTATCAGACCAGGTTCAGCTTAGTGCTCAGAGTGCTCAAAATATTACTGAAACCCGTAAGCTAATTTCAAACTTCTTAACAGGTGCCCACGAAATTGGTCTTGAGTTAATAAGAAATAAAGGGGTTCTCGATATAAAATTCAGTCCATCAGTTCCCCTGACTTTAAGAGTAAATGCGAAAAGGGAAACAAGGAATGGGACAAGACCCTTTGGAGCATCCTTTGGATTTAACCATGTTGTTGAGGTTCCTGAACCGATTGATTACAAAACAACAAATCTTGATTTCAATGCTGAGTATTCAAAGAAATGGGGAACAATTTTAGCAGGTTTTTCTTACTCCAATTTCGAAAATAATTTGCAAACCCTTGTATGGGACAATCCCTTCCGATTGACAGACAACCCTGCAGGCTCCTATATTAACGGTGATTCGAGTGCCTTTGGAAGATTGGCTCTTTCACCCAGCAACTCCGCAAATCAGTTTTACTTCAAGGGTTCCTTTAAACCTCTAAAGAATACAAGGATTAATGGCTCAATCTCCTTTGGGACATTTAATCAGGATGAAAAGCTCCTCCCTTACACAATAAACACTGTTCTTACAACTTATTATTCAGGTGCTCTTAGTTCTCCAAGGGATACCGCAAAAGCAAAGGCTGATATAACCTCAATCGATCTCACTCTTAACACAAGAATAATAAAAAATCTTTACCTCAATGCGGGATTCAATTCTTACGATTTTAAAAACAAAACTGAAGAATTAAACCTTCCTGGTTATACAAGATTTGATCAGGCTTGGGAACCTGCTGTATCCGTTGAGCCTTACAGCTTCAAGAGATCAAAGTATTACGGAGATCTCACTTTCAATTTCCTTAAGAGCACATCCCTCAAATTTGGATTTTCATCTTCAAGTATTGAAAGAGAACTTGGAGAGGAAGATGAGGGGAAAACTGAAGAGACCCTCTACCATGCCTCAATTGACTCAAATCCTACTGACTGGCTCCTTCTCAGATTATCCTATCTGAATTCTTCAAGGGAATGGTCCCTTGATGATGTAAAAAAGATATATCCAACCTTCAACTTCAAGAGATACCATGAAGCCTCAAGGGATAGAGAGGGTTTAAATCTCCTTGTTTCAATTTCTCCTCTCTCAAATCTTGACCTATCTGCTTCCTACATGCAGGGTAAGGATGATTATAAGAAATCCGATTATGGCTTGAGAAATCAGGATTTCTCAAATTATTCCTTTGATCTCTCCTATTCCCTCAAGAACGGAAGCTCCTTCTATGCCTTCTACTCCAATGAAGTTTACAAAGGAAATCAGAGATCAAGACAATCGGGAGCAACTTATTCAACCGATCCAAGGGACGACTGGTCTGCAGAGTTGAAGGACAAAATAGATTCCTACGGAGCTGGAATAAATGCAGTTGTCAAAAAGGATAAAATCAATCTTGACCTTTCTTATATCTACTCAAAGGCAGATGGAACATCATTCCTTGAATCACCTCCTGGAAGAACTGCTGGTCCTGATCTTGCTGTAAACTTCACAAAGAAAATAGATGCCACAACCCTTCAGAGTATTAGGGCTAAACTCCTTTGGAAAATTCAACCTCGAGTGGCAATGGCAATTGGTTACTGGTATGAGCAGTATGACCTTGAGGACATAACAAGGAATGATTTGAAGGTGGATATGCTCCTAACAGGAATGGCAATTTATCTTGGTGCCCTTGAACCTTCTTACAAATACCATGTTGGATTTGTGAAATTTATCTACTCCTTCTAAGATTCTTGGAAATATCGGGGCAGGGGTTACCCCCTGCCCTTTTTTTTATTTATCCACCTATCTCTCTCATCCCCCTTTTTATCTCTTTAAAACATCCCTTTTCT
>Ga0123519_10010367_pt1 | contig 13888 bp, 12 predicted proteins | sample YelNatPaOPRAMG02_FD_87396 | JGI IMG/M metagenome (GOLD analysis project Ga0123519, IMG submission 87396) | Hot spring microbial communities from Yellowstone National Park - Yellowstone National Park OP-RAMG-02 (version 2) | ecosystem: Environmental > Aquatic > Thermal springs > Hot (42-90C) ...
GGTTTGCACTTGCCGAAGTCGCAAATAATTTGGGTGCAAATGTTACTTTAATTTCAGGTCCTGTTAATTTATCTTGTTCTACCAAAATACATAGAGTTGATGTAACAACAGCAGAAGAAATGTATAATAAAGTTGTTGAAAATTATTCTGCACAAGATATATTCATTATGGCAGCAGCCGTTGCTGACTTTACACCTTTAAACAAATCTATTAATAAAATTAAAAAAAATCAAATCCAAAATAACCTTGTCCTTGAATTAGTACCGACAAAAGATATTTTGCTTACTTTGGGAAAAATCAAAAAAGAAGAACAAATTTTAGTTGGATTTGCATTAGAAACTGATGATGAAATTGAAAATGGAATAAAAAAACTACAACAAAAAAATGCAGACTTAATAGTTATTAATTCTGCTATGATTAAAGATTCAGCTTTCCAAAGTGATAATAATCAGGTTGTAATTATTAATAAATATGGCAAACGTTTTGATTATGATAAATTGCCTAAAAAAGAAGTTGCTTTTAATATTTTACAAAAAATTGCAGAATTACAAGAGTACGAAAAAAATAAATAAAATCCAATTTAAACCGATATATATATATATAAAAAAAGAAAAAAATGGCACAAGTGCAAGATTTAAAAGAATCAGAGTTATGGATTAATAGAGCAGATGAGTTTTTAAAAAATGAAGAGTTAGACAAAGCAATTGAATGTTACACAAGAGCATTGGACTTCAACACCCGTTCATCAACAGCTTATTTCAAGCGGGGTTCAATTTTTGCACAAATAAAAGATTATGCAAAAGCAATCCAAGATTTGAATAATGCAATTATTTTAAATCCCGATTTTTCTTTTGCTTATTTTAAGCGGGGTTCTGTTTATTTCGATGCTAAACAAATTGACGCTGCTTTTGAAAATTTTAACAAAGCAATTGAAATAAATCCCAATTTATCTTTTGCTTTTTTTAAAAGAGGTCTATGCTATTTAGCTTACAAACAATATGATAACGCATTAGATGATTTTAACCATACAATTTTATTGAATTCCAACTATGGTCAAGCATATTTTCAAAGAGCAAATATATATTTTTCTAAACAAGAATACCAAAGAGCAATTGAAGATTACAATAAAGCAATTCATTTTGAACCAGAAAATGATAAAGCTTATTTATCTCGTGGAATAGCACTTTCAAATTTAAAGCAGTACGCATTAGCCATAAATGATTTTACAACGGCTATTGAAAAAAAACCTAATATCCCTACGGGTTACAATTATAGAGGAATGATGTACATAAAAACAAAAGATTATCATTCTGCTTTAAAAGATTTTCAAAAATTGATTGAGTTGAATCCCGAAAGTTATGATGCTTACAATAATTTAGGTGTTACCTACCTTTCAATGAAAGAATATGCGGCGGCAATCGATAACTTTTCTACGGCATTATCTTTCAATCCAAATTCGGCTCAATTATATTTCAATCGGGGCAATTCCTATTTCTATTTAAAAAAATTTAATGAGGCTTTATCTGATTATAATAATGCAATTTATCTGAATCCAGAAATGTATTTAGCTTATTTTTCAAAAGGCAATGTTTATTTTAACAAACAAAACTTTCACGACGCTATTAAAGAATATAGCAAAGCAATTGCAATTAATCCGAAATTTTTTAATGCTTATATTAGCCGTGGTAATTCTTTTATGAATATTAAATATTATGGTAAAGCACAAGAAGACTTTACTTTGGCAATCGAACTTAAGCCGGACAACTTCCTCGGATTTTTAAATCGTGGATTTGCTTTTAAAGAAGATAAAAAAATTGACCATGCCGCTCGTGATTTTAATCAATTTTTACGATTAGCACCTGGCAACACAAAAACAGCAGTACAAATTCGTAAATGGTTAAAATCTATAAATTATCCAACTGATTAATTGTATTAAATTTTTCTAATTAGTCAAAATTATGTAATTTAAATTTTTAGCAATTAATAATATAAAAAAAATGGAAAATTTTCAAGTATCCGGCAATATTGTAGATTTGTTAAACGAACAAATTTTCTCAGGAACAATTTATATTGAAAATGGAAAAATTGTAAAAATTGAGAAAGACAGGAAGACTTATAAAAATTATATACTACCCGGCTTCATAGATGCACATATACACATTGAAAGTTCAATGTTGCCTCCAAGTGAATTTGCTCGTTTAGCTTCAATTCATGGAACTGTCGCAACAGTATCAGACCCACACGAAATTGCAAATGTACTCGGAGTAGATGGCGTTATCTTTATGTTAGAAAATGCAAGCAAAATTCCTTTTAAATTTTATTTCGGTGTTCCATCTTGTGTACCTGCAACTAATTTTGAAACTTCTGGTGGTAAAATTGGAGTGAATGAAATTAAATTTTTGTTTGAAAATTACAATCTGAAATATTTAAGTGAAATGATGAACTATCCTGGTGTCATCAATTCTTTTCCTGATGTATTAGAAAAAATAGCACTTGCAAAAAAATTCAATAGACCTATTGATGGTCATGCACCCGGATTAAAAGGCGATGAGGTAAAGAAATATATCCAAACAGGTATTACAACCGATCACGAGTGCTATTCTTACGAAGAAGCTTTACATAAAGCAAAATTAGGAATGAAAATTCTTATTCGTGAAGGCAGTGCCGCTAAAAATTTTGAAGCCCTTGCACCTTTGATTTCAGAAATGCCTGAAATGTGTATGTTCTGCACAGACGATGCACATCCCGACCATTTGATTGAAAAACATATTAAAGATATTGTCCTACGAGCTTTCGATTTAGGATATGATGTTATGAATGTTTTAAAAATTGCTTCATTAAACCCAATTCAACATTATAAATTAGATGTAGGTCTCTTGCAAGTCGGCGACCCCGCTGATTTTATTGTTATTGATAATTTCCAATATTTTAATATATTGAAAACTTATGTTAATGGTAATTTAATTGCTGAAAACGGTAAATCTACCCTAACTTTTGTAAAATCCAAAACAATTAATAATTTTAATGCGGTTCCTAAAATACCGAATGATTTTAAATATTTATCAAAAGAAAAAGAAATTAAAGTCATAAAATCTTACGATGGCGAACTCATTACAGATGTAATTTTACATAAGCCCGAAATAAAAGATAATGATATTCAAACTAATTTAAATAAGGATATTTTGAAAATTTCAGTGGTAAATCGTTATACAAATTCTGCACCAGCTATAGCTTTGATAAATGGAATTGGACTAAAAAAAGGAGCTATTGCAACAAGTGTTGCACACGATTCGCATAATATCATTGCTGTTGGTATAGACAATGATTCGCTTGCCAAAGTTGTAAACGCCATCATCGAATCAAAAGGCGGAATGGCAGTTTATGATGGAAAAGATATTTTCAAACTCGAATTACCCATCGCTGGACTTATGTCTAATCTTCCTGCTTCTGAAGTCGCAAATCAATACAAAATCCTTGATACAAAAGCCAAAGAATTAGGTTCAACACTTTCTGCTCCTTTTATGACTTTATCTTTTATGGCTCTTTTGGTTATTCCTAAAATTAAATTAAGCGATAAAGGACTTTTTAATAGTGAAACTTTTCAATTTATTTATCAATAAGAGGCAAAAATGAGATTTCTTTTTTATTCTTTGCTAATATTTTTTGCGTTAAATATGTTTGCTCTTAGTCAAAATGAAAATTCTCAAAACAATAAAACAGCAATTATTACTGGACTTTATTTGTGGAATGATTGGGAAAAAGAAACAAATTGGGAACTTCCAAAAGATTATGAAATAAATCAAGATAGCCTCAATATTCTAAAAAATTTAATTAGTAAGAATAATGTTAAATTTTTGATATTTGCAGGTTCTTGGTGTGGAGATTCAAAAAGCGAATTACCAAAAATTATTTTGATTTTTCAGAAAATAGGATTACAAAATAGCAATTATCAACTTTATGGTGTGGATAGAGAAAAGCTTGAACCAACAATGCATTCTGCTGAATTTAATATTGAAAAAGTTCCAACTTTGGTTGTATTAGAAAATAACAAAGAGATTGGTCGTATTGTTGAATATCCTAAGCAAAATTGGATTGATGATTTAATCCAAATCATTGTTAATCATTAACTCATTTTCTCTTAAATTATAATTGCTGTTTTTCACACTTTTGTAAAAAACAGCAATTTTTTAGTAATTAATCTAATACTTAATTTGAAATTTAATCCTTAATTCTTTTTCACAAAAGGATTTGGGATATAAGGCGGCTTTGGGCTATCTTTGTCAATTGGATTAATTTCTAAATCTTCAAAAACAATTGAAGGAGTAATAATACTTGCACCTATATAAGGGTCTCCCCCACTCATAAAAGAAGAAACAACAGATGTCGCAAGATAATTTAGCACATAATTTTCTTTTCCGACATAGATAATATCTTTAAAAGATTGAGGAGATAAAGAATTAATTTGAACACTTCTAATTAGTTCTTCTTTTCCGTTAGGATAAACTTTATATGCTTCCAACACTGGTATAGTCCCTTGGTCAGCAAAATATGATATTTGACCATAAGTTAAACTCATAAGTGATGTAGAAAAAATATTTTGGTCTACCACCTTTTTAATCAAAATTCCATATTGCAAATCTCTTTTTTTAACTAAATCTAAAAATTTTGATTTCAAATCTTTTTCAGGAGTAGCTTTCATTGGGTCTGGAAATATAAATAAATTACTAAAAAGAGGTGCGCCATTACGCTTATGTCCATTTGAAGTTAGAACTCTTTTTATTGGAGTTCTGTCAGATAATAAAGTTTTTAAGAAACCATTTTCAACTAATGTCGTCCTTTCAGGAATAACTCCATCATCATCTACTTGATAATACCCAAGAAGGTCAGAATTTCTGTATTTAGATTCATTCGGCGAATCAAAAACAGAAATAAATTCAGGAAGAACTCTCCCCCCTATTTTTTTCTGAAAGCTTGTTGTTTTAGCGTTCATACCAAACGAAAAACCTTCACTTAAAGGTTGTCTTTGAGCAACTAAATTTGGTGCAAAACTTTGAGCAAACACTTCGGCAGCAGCTTGACCTTCAAATAAAACAGGACCATTATAAGTTTCGTCTAATGTTGGAGATTGCTCCTGCGCCGTTAAGTTACTGCAGATTGCATTAACACCTTTTGTTAAAGAATCTACCGGAGGCAAATTCGCTGGGTTTTTGCTGTATGCCGAAAAATATTGTATCAAAGGTATTCCAGATTTATTTTGAGTATATGCAGTTGCCTCAAATCCTGAAAAATAATTATCTTTGATATATTCCACCCCTTCACTATTAACATAATATATCCTATTCGGTAGATATTCAAAATTTACTTCCGAAACTTCAATAGAAGGATAATTTTTAAATATGTCGCTTAATTTTTTTGTAATATCTGCATATTGATTTAAATCAAAATTTGAGAAATTTACAGTATCTATTGTAACTTTAATAGGGATCTTTGAAAAATCAGGAATAGTATCTTTACGAACTATATTTTTTAGTATAGCAATTTTTTTAGTAAAAATTTCTGAATTTCTTTTGTATGCGGCATCAGTTGCAAGCCAAAGTTCATGTCGTAGAACATCATAATTTAACTCATCAGGAATTTCTCTATTTTGAAAAGTTTCTTCGTCATCTGTACTTCCAAAGAAAGAAAATCCGACATCAAAGAAATTGGTATTATCTAAATTATAATTCCCCACCCTAACGCCAACAGTTAATATATTGCTTTCATTAGATGTGTTACTTACTAATGCACCAAGAATTGCTTTTGCCGAATAGTTCTTAGAAACTCGCAAAGTATATTCAATATAGTAGGGTTTATCCAAAGATTCCAATTTCAAATGTTTCATTGAACGAGCTAATTCATCTTTCATCGCCTTAATAACTTCATCAGATTGTACATTTGATGCAGATACAATTGAGAATGAAATAATAAAAATTAGAACATATTGAATAAATTTCATAAGTTTTTTCATAATTTTCTCCTTATGGTGCTGATAAAATTGGTGGTTTAGATTGTGATTTCATTTTCTTTTGAACCTCAATACGTGAGACTAAAATTGTTGGTGATGAAGCACTCACAGGTACACCACCTGATTCAGCACCACAAATTCCGTTAAAAGTATCCATATTATTACCAACAGCAACAATATTAGCAAAAGTTGAAAGTGGAGTTCCAATTAAATCAACTCCACGGACCAATTCATCAGGACGACCATCTACAAATACTTTGTAAACTACAAGTGGAGTAACATTAAAAGCATTAGGTATTGTTCTATTTGTAAAGGTAAATCCACCGGAAACCTCTTCAAATAACAGACCATATTCTTTACCTTGTTTTTCGGCAATTTTTCTTAAATCAGTGCGAAGTTCATCTATTGTTTCTGTTTTCGTAGCATTAACAATCAAATTAGATTGTCTTGTAACAGGTGAATAACCTGCTTGTTTCCGTCCATGACCATTGGAATGAGGGAATCCCTCAATTGGAGTACGAGACATTAAAAAATTTTTAAAAATTCCATCTTCAACAACATCGACTTTTTGAGCTTTCACTCCTTCATCATCATATTGATAAAATCCTGCAAGAAGATGCCCGTTGAGTTCTCTTTTCGTTGGGTCAAAAGTGATAGACATAAAATCAGGCAAGATTTTGGTTCCAACCGATTTTTTAAATGTTTGACTTGAATTAGGATCTTTTTCACGGAACCCTTCTACACGATGACCAAAAATTTCGTGGAAGAATACTCCTGCGGCTCTTCCTGAAAGAATTGCAGGTCCTGTATATGTCTCCGCATAAGGTGCTTCTCGTAATTTGCCTAACAAATCAACAATTTTATCTATTGAGGCGCTAATTGTAATTTCATCGGGAAGTGAGTCGGGTGAATATGCAAAATAACTTTGATATAACGGTAATGTCATCCCATCATCAGCTTTTGTTGAAGCGGTTACAAATATATAAAAATAATTTTCATAAGTTTGTATTTTTGTTCCTTCGCTTGTAACTATTGTCTTGCAACGTGAATTTCCAATCAATGAAACCGAAGAATTCAAAATCCATTTGTAAGGCAAAAATTTTGCTGAAAGGCGATTAAGCATCGGCACAAAATCCGATGGATTTACTTTATATAAAAAGCCGTTCTCAATAGCAACAACAGGATTTTCTTTACTAAAATCTGCCGATGTATCATCTTCTTTTACTTTTACTTTAGAATTTGTTAAAGCTTTTTCATATCTTTCAATAGCATCTTTATAAGCCCGGTCTGTTGCAAACCAAATTTGATCTTTAATTGCGGCTTCGTCGTCTTTAAAAGTTAAAGGTATTCTCCCAAAACTCGAAGAAAAATTGAGTGGGTTGCCCCGAATTAAATGGGTATTATCAAAATCGTAATTACCAACACGAATTTGGATATCGAGAATTCTTGAACTATCAACGCTTGAATTATCAACAACTCCCAATGTACTCGAAATCCTTGTATTACGATTGTCCGATATATAATACGAAAGGAAGTATGGTGGATATTGCTGTGATTTCAATGATTGCATAGTTCTTGCAATTTCACTATCGCAAATTTGCATTATCTTCGTTTCTCCCGTATTTTGCGAATTTGCTTTAGAAATTGGCAAAATAAGAGCAAATAAAATTATTAAGAACATAGCTCTTCTATCTAAGATATTTGCTGACATAACTCTATTAAAACTCCATTAGTTGACTTTGGATGTAAAAATGAAATAAGCATATTATGCGCTCCTGTTTCCGCTTGTTCATTGATTAAGCTAAAATCAAGATTTTTTAATCTGTGTAATTCATCATTCACGTCATCGGTTTCAAAAGCGATATGATGAATACCTTCCCCTTTTTTTTCAATAAATTTAGCAATTGGTGAACTTTCGTCTGTTGCTTGTGTAAGTTCTATTCTAACTTCTCCGACTTTAAATGAAGCAACCTTGACCTTTTGTTTAACAACTGTTTCATAATGAATTTCTGTAACTTGCAATAAATTTTTAAATGTTTGTAATGAAACATCTAAATCTTTTACTGCAATTCCGATGTGGTTAATTGATTTAATCATTGTTGACCTACTTTTTATTTATTATATTATGTAAATTTAACAAATCTTCTTGTGAATTTACACCTTGCAATTCATCAAATTCTGCAATTGGAAATGCAAATACATTTTTGTTCCAAGATTTAAAAATTGCAATTATATCAGTTAAATAGTATTCTTGTTGAGCATTATTATTATTTAAATTTTTTAAAGCCTCAAAAAGCAAATTGCTTTGAACAAGATATATCCCTGAATTAATCTCGTTGATTTGCTTTTCTAAATCGCTTGCATCTTTTTCTTCAACAATCTTCTGAAAATTTTTATTTGCATCTCTAATAATTCTACCATACCCAAATGGATTTACAGTAAAACAACTTAGCACAGATAAATCAGCAGAAAAAGAATTGTGCAATTCCAAAAATTTTTGTATTGTCGTTGCATTGATTAAAGGAACATCTCCCGAAAGTATTAATATATTCCCGTCAAAAAAATTAAGAGCTTCTCGTGTTTGATTAACTGCATGCCCTGTACCTAATTGTTGCTCCTGAATAACATACTCAATATTTATTTGATTAGAATAATAATCTTGTAAAAATTTAACAACTTTCTCTTTTTGATGTCCGATAATTGGAATAATTTTAAAAGGCTCAAACTTAATTGATAAATCTAGAACATAAGAAAGCAAAGGTTTTTGATTAAGTAAAGCTAATACTTTTGGCAATTCGGGATTATTCATTCTTTTTCCCTTGCCTGCCGCAAGAATAACAACTGAAAGATTATTTCTTGGCATAATTAAGAATTTAAATTAAGTATTAATTGTTCATAAGATGTTTTGGGGTAACTTTATGAGAAATAGATTTAATATTGTTATCTTTATCAACAAGAACTATTGTCGGTTGAAATGAATCTAATTCTTTTTCATCAACCAAAGCATAGCTAATGATAATAATTTCATCGCCAACTGCTACTTTCCGAGCTGCCGCACCATTCAAGCAAATATCACGTTTTCCAAAATCCCCTTCAATCACATAAGTTTCAAAACGCTCACCGTTATTAATATTTACAACAGCAACTTGTTCGTTTTCGATTATTTTTGCGGCTTCCATAAGTTCTTTATCAATGGTAATGCTACCTTCATAATATAAATTTGCTTCAGTAACTGTCGCACGATGTATTTTAGATTTAAATAATATTCTTTGCATTGCTAACTCATTGATACTGGCTTATAAACGAAATAGATAAAAAATATTTTATAATATTTTACAATAATATTTAAAAATATTAATTAATAAAAGTTTTAACAATAAAAAATCACCCGCCGAATATATTAACAATAATTAATTTTTATTTTTTAAATAAATTTATATATTAATTAAATAATTCTTTATAATTTTGTATTACAGAATAATTATAAAGATAATAATTAATTTTTATTCATAATTTATTTATAGGAGAATGAATTTTATGCGGAAAATTGCAATTATTGACGATGAAATTCAAATAGTCAATGAAATTAAAGATATGTTCGAAAAAGAGGGATATGTAGTAGTATTTGCACAAAACGTTCCTGATGCTTTAAATTTAATTGACAATGAAAAACCAGATTTGATAATATTAGACGTAATGATGCAAGAATCAGACGATGGACTTTACTTAGCAAACAAATTCCGTCAAAAAGGTTATTATGCCCCAATAATAATGTTAGCTTGTATCTCAAAGGTTACAGGATTTTCGTTCGGTAAAAGTGAATCTTTGCCAGTAGATGAGTTTTTATTAAAACCTGTAAATCCTGAATTATTATTAGAAAAAGCAAAACGTTTATTAAATTAAATAAAAGGAAAACCAATGTTAGGAAGTGAATTAAGTGATTTAAACATTGAAATTTCAGAGTTAGTGGAAAAACATGGTAATGGGCGACAATCTCTATTACCAATATTACAAGAAATTCAAAAAAGACACGGTCATATTTCTGGTCATGCTCAGCAAGAAGTTGCTCGTTTATTGGATATTCATCCCGTTGAAGTTAATGGAGTTGTTTCGTTTTATGCTTTTTTAAAAACAGGTATTCGGGCAAAATACAATATTCGTTTATGCAAAACAATCTCCTGCGAATTAGCAAATAAAGCATCTATCGCAAAAACTTTAGAAAGAGAATTAGGCATTAAATTTGGTGAAACAACAAAAGACGAACGCTATTCTCTTGAATACATAAATTGCTTGGGAATGTGCGACCAAGGTCCTGCAATGTTAATCAACAACGAAGTTTACACAAGTTTAACACCACACAAAGTTATTGAAATTTTAAATAATTTGAAATAGTTGAGGAGAAAAAGATGCCAATTTTAAATAAACCCATAGTCTTTGCCAAAGAAAATTTTGGAGATGGCTTTGAAAAAGGGCTTAAAATGAAGCCAATAGATATTGTTCTTGCTGTTCGTGAATCTGGATTAAAAGGACGTGGTGGTGCTGGTTTCCCAACAGGTACTAAATGGATGTTGGCGGCTACTGCTATTGCTGAAAAGAAATTCGTCGTTTGCAATGCTGACGAAGGTGAACCTGGAACTTTCAAAGATAGAGTTCTCTTAACAGAATTTACTGAACAAGTTCTTCAAGGAATTATTTTATGTGGTTATGCAATTAGAGCACAAGTAGGCTATATTTATCTTCGTGGTGAATATGAATATATGGTAAGTCAAATCAATAATGCTATTCAAAAATTAAAAAACGAAAACAAATTAGGGAAGAACATTCTTGGCAAAGGTTTTGATTTTGAGATTGAATTACGATTAGGTTCAGGAGCTTATGTTTGTGGTGAAGAATCTGCTTTAATCGAATCGCTCGAGGGAAATCGTGGCGAACCGAGAAATCGCCCTCCTTATCCTGTAAACACTGGATTTATGGGCTACCCTACTGTTGTTAATAATGTTGAAACTCTTGCTACAATACCAGCTATTTTAAATTTAGGTTCCGATTGGTACAGAAATATTGGAACAGATAAATCTCGTGGCTCTAAATTAATCTCTGTTTCAGGCGATGTTGAATTCCCAGGTGTATATGAAATTCCTTTTGGAACTAAAATCAAAGATATGCTTGAATTAGTTGGTGCAAAAGATACAAAAGCAATTCAAATCGGCGGTGCTTCGGGAACTTGTATTTCTGCAAAAGAATTAAATAGAAATTTGTCTTTTGAAGACTTACCAACAGGCGGTTCCATCATTGTATTTAATAATTCACGCAATATGCTTAAAATACTTAAAAACTTTATGGAATTTTTTGTTGAAGAATCTTGCGGTCAATGTACACCTTGCCGCATTGGTAACAAAAAATTATTAGATGGTGTTAATATGATTGAAAAAGGTGAATGCTCTGTTGCATACTTAAAGGAATTGCTTTCTTTAGGAGAAACTATGAGAATTACTTCTAAATGTGGTTTAGGTCAATCAAGCCCAAATCCATTTATTTCAATATTAACTACTTTTGGTGATGAAATTTTAGCAACATATTAATTGGAGAAAATAAATGACTGATGGTAATTATGTTTCAAGAACACCGGTTTCGCAACAACCTTTAAAAATTGAACAATCGAGTCCACACGATATTGGTGGTCTTGTTGAAATTGAAATTAATAGCAAAAAATTTAAAGTTCCTTTTGGAATTACTATTTTGGAAGCTTGCAAATTATTTGATATTCATGTCCCAACTTTATGTCATCATGAAGATTTATGTATTGCGGGAGTATGTAGAATTTGCTCTGTTGAAGTTGAAGGAATGAGAACTTTACAAGCTTCTTGTTCATTCCCTATTACTCAATCAATAAAAATTCACACTTCAAGCGAAAAAGTAAGAAAATCTCGCAGACATATCCTCGATTTATTACTTAGCGAACATTATGGCGAATGTTATTCTTGCGTTCGTAATAATAATTGTGAATTACAAAAACTTGCAAAAGAATATGGTGTTGATTTTTACCGTTTCGGACACGTTAAAGAACCATATTATGATATAGATAAATCAAGTTATTCTATCGTTAGAGATATGAATAAATGTATCTTATGCCGTCGTTGTGTTCGTACTTGCATTGACTTACAAGAAGTTGGAGTATTAGAAGCTCTAAATCGTGGCTATGATACTAAGATTACTACATTCTTAGATAAACCTATTTCCGAAGTTATTTGTATAAATTGTGGTCAATGTATTAATCGTTGCCCCACTGGTGCATTACGTACTAATGACCCATCTGATATTATTTGGGAAGCTATTGATAATCCTAAAAAGCATGTGGTTATCCAAACTGCACCTTCACCTCGTGCCGCAATTGGTGAAGAATTTGGTTTGCCTGCTGGTAATTCTTTAACAAGAGAATTAAACACTGCTTTAAAGATGATAGGATTTGATAGAGTTTTCGATACTAACTTTACGGCAGACTTAACAATTATGGAGGAAGGCACTGAATTACTTAATCGTTTAAAAGCTGCTATCGTGGATAAAGACGAAAGTGTAAAACTTCCTCAATTTACTTCTTGTTCACCAGGTTGGGTAAAATATTGTGAACATTTTTATCCTGACTTTTTATCTCATCTTTCAACTGCTAAATCACCACAACAAATGTTTGGAGCAGTTATTAAAACATTTTATGCGCAAGAAGAAAACATTGACCCTGCTGACATAGTAACTGTTGCTTTAATGCCTTGCTCTGCTAAAAAATTTGAATGTAATCGTCCTGAAATGGTTGATTCCGGATTTAAAGATGTAGATTTTGGGTTAACTACTCGTGAACTTGCACAAATGATTAAAGAAGCTGGTATCAATTTGCCAGATTTACCAAAATCTAACTTTGACGAACCTTTTGGTGAAGCATCTGGCGCTGGACTAATTTTTGGTGCTACCGGTGGTGTTATGGAAGCCGCTTTACGTTCTGTTTATGAAATTGTTACTGGTCGTACTGTTCCTTTCGACAATTTAGTAATTTCTCCTTGTCGTGGAATGGAAGGCGTTCGTGAAGCTTCTATCAAATTGGAAAATGTTAAAGACGAATGGAAGTTCTTAGAAGGTGTCGAATTAAAATTTATGATTGCTCATGGCACTGCTAATGCTAAAAAAGTTATGGAAAAATTGAAAAAAGGAGAACTCAAAGATGTTCATTTCGTTGAAATTATGGGTTGCCCTGGTGGTTGCCTCGGTGGTGGTGGACAACCAATTCCTACTTCTCCTGAAATTCGTCAAAAACGTGCCGAAGCTATTTATAAAGAAGAAGCCGAGTTACCTATTCGTAAGTCGCACGAAAATCCTCACGTAGTTTACTTATATTCTAAATTCTTGACCGAAGGTCCTTGTGGACACCTTTCACACAAACTTTTACATACAACTTATACAAAACGTGGTAATTATATAGCATAGACCCTATAAAGTATCCATCTCTTATAATCTCATAAAGAAGGCTGTCTAAAAACAGCCTTCTTTATGCTTTATGTTTTTTCCATAAAATTTAATATAAATTCATTTGTTATTGCTTAATTCTTGAAGGAAGAATTGTAGGTATAACTCTTATTGCCGGTAGATTCTGAACATTTACAAGAGGAATATCAGCATGAAATTTGCTATTAATATATTTAATGATTTCATTTGTTATAACTCCATAGCCTTTTGAACTTGGATGAATCCCATCAAGACCAAACATCTCTCCTGATATATATTGTGTTGTTAAACTGGAAGAACCTGGTATAGAATAACCATTGGTAAACATTGAATTGAGAATAGCATTCATATCTATCACAAAAACTTTATCGGGAAAGACAAGTTCAAATTGCTTTA
>Ga0123519_10010377_pt1 | contig 13880 bp, 13 predicted proteins | sample YelNatPaOPRAMG02_FD_87396 | JGI IMG/M metagenome (GOLD analysis project Ga0123519, IMG submission 87396) | Hot spring microbial communities from Yellowstone National Park - Yellowstone National Park OP-RAMG-02 (version 2) | ecosystem: Environmental > Aquatic > Thermal springs > Hot (42-90C) ...
CAATAATTATTTAGCATATCCTTGATGCTTTGTTAAGAGGGAAGTTATGGTATATTACGAAGATATAGGCGGAGAGGGTGGGATTCGAACCCACGGCGCCCGAAATCGAGCGCAACGGTTTTCAAAACCGTCCCATTCGACCGCTCTGGCACCTCTCCTCTTTGAATTGTGGACAAGCACTAATAATCCGTCCTAAAAACATTTCACCGGGAGAACATCCTCATCATTAGGCGCCTCGATGCAGAGATAAAGGTTTGACCTTTTCTGCTACATCTACCGCATCCCCCGGCGAAAAGACTCGGTAAGTCATTCAGACACAGGCTACATTCTGCTTACTCTTTGCTAAAGAGGTCCTGTGCCCGTTTGAAATTGTTCTCCCAGAGAGAGCGGACTTTGTCTAACTCTTTTTTCAGATTTTCCATCCACTCATCGAGCATCTTTCGTGACTCTTCTTGAGCGGCGAGATTCTGGGAGACGAAGGTGGTAAGCATCTTGTGCGTTTGATTTTGCACAAGTGTCATCGCTTCGAAACTCGCCATAAACTGGTTCCTCGCGAAGTTGAGGAAGTCTTGGGCGAGTTTCTTCCAGTTCCAGTCGCCCACTACTTGCGGGAATGTTCCCATTGGCTTCTCCTGCTTCTCTGCCATAAAGAATCCCTCCAAAAAACCAAACCTCGAGCCTTTTTAATATGGCTCTCTGCTCAAAAGCCAGTCTTTGATGCCGACGAAACTACTTCTTTTTCGTACTCTCTTTCTGCGAACGAGGCAACAGCCACTCCGCGATTTTTGGACAAACCTCCTTCTGTGAGCGAGAACCAACAAAGATGCCGATATGACCTGTATTGAAGGAGAGCATTTGTTTGTCCTTGCTTGGAATAGAATCCGTAAATGGACGAGACGACGAAGGCGGCACGAGATGGTCAAACTCCGCAAAAACATTCAGAACGGGCATCTTCAAGTTGTTCAAGTCAGCGTGTCTGCCTCCAAGATAAAACCTGTTCTTTGCCAGCAGGTTCTGCTGGTAAATATCTTTGATGAACTTACGGAACGCTTCGCCTGCCTGGTCGGGAGAATCGAAAATCCAGCGCTCCATTCTTACGAAATTGGTCACAAAGTTCTCGTCTTCAAGATTCTCAAGGAAATCCACATATTTGTGGAACATCAATCTAAACGGATTAAGAAGAAGAAAAGCGAAATTCAGGAAATCTCCTGAAACATTACCCATAACATCTACCAGTTTGTCTACATTCATACTGCTTGACCAAACATTGAGTAACCCTTGGTCAGTGTCGCAATCGAATGGTGAAACGACAGTTACGAGGTTTTTGACTTTCTCTGGGAAGAGAGTGGAATATATGATGCAGAATGTTCCGCCCTGGCAGATTCCGAAGAGTGTGATTGAACTGGTTCCAGCCTGTTTGCGAACGAAATCGACGCATTCGTCCATATAACCCAAAATGTAGTCTTCAAGAGTCAGAAATCTATCTGCTCTTGTTGGATATCCCCAATCAATGAGATAAACATCAAAGCCTGCGTTAAGGAGATTCTTTATCATACTCCTGTCGGGCTGTAAATCAAGCATATAATAACGATTTACAAGAGCATATACGACAAGAATCGGTATGGGCGCAGGGTCTTTCACCATTGGGCGATAGTGCAGGAGTTTCACTTTGTCTACGGTGTAAACCACATCTGCGGGTGTTGTCCCGACATCAATATTAGTCATTCGACTCAAAGTATCAATACTCTTTTTTACTCTCTCGTAGAGTTGATACATAAGCCCTGTCATAGTTGTAGAAGTAACCTTTTCCTCCAAGGGTTTACTCTCCTAAAAACTTTACTACTTAACTCTCTCATTATTAGTTTTCAACTGTTTGAGTCTCTTTTTGAGGAAGAAGACCTCTTTCTGCAACTCGTCAACTTCAGCACGAGTCGGCATCAAGAGATTACTCAATATCCAGTCGAGTAACTCTCGCCTGTTCTTGGTAAAATCGAGCATCGTGTCGAGTACAAGAGCCAACATCTCTTTGAAAGACGCGGACCTGAACATCTCGTTATAATGCTTTTCAGCGGTTGATATAACCAGTTCATAGAATTTTCTGAATGTTTGCGCTCCTTTCTCCTGCTCGTAGATTCGCGGCATCTGCTCTGCTACTACCTCCATCGCCTCAAGCCAACGAGATTGCAGCATAAGATAAAAATCGTTCATTGCTGCGAGGAAGCGGAATCCAGAATCGACAGCGTGCAGGAACAATTCAGTAGGGACACGCGCAGGTCCCACCTGAGGAATATGTAAAGGTTTTCCTACTGTCTCGTCATAGGCTTTTTTCCAACCTTCATAAACCTCTTTCCATCGCCCGAGGTCTCTTCCGCCTAATGTGCTGCCGATGCTTTCAAGTGCTCTTTCGAAAGACTCTAACCAAAGCCTCGTAACCTTGCTGACTGCACTTGATGTATCGCTGAAAGGTGTCCGTAGGAGGTTGATTTGTTCGGGGGTTATAAATGCTTCAAGAATGGTTTTTATAGGAGAGACAAGCGGTTGCGCCAGCACCTGTTTGAAAATATCTTGGGAAGTTTTACGCCAGTGTTCCGTTATGTTCCGAATGTTGTCCGCGGTACCAGGAACATTCATTGCGCGCTCTAAATCAATCCAGAAGCGTAGTAGGCTTGCCTGCAATTTCGCAGCGTTAAGGATTCCGAACAGCGTATCCCTGTGAAAAGCCCATTCTGATGCTGCGAAAATACTACCGAGGAGCGCCTCGTTCAACCGCTTGATGTCTTCTGGGGTAAAACCTTCTCCTTTTGCCAGAGGCTCGAAAGTTTGCGCTAATTCTTCAGATATGCGCTTCCACATATCCATCCATTGCGCGCCGATACCACCCATCGCGTCAAACATTCCACCCAACATATCGTTTTTCTCTGCCATATTTCCAACTCCACACAGATTACATATACATCCCGCCGTTTAATGCGAGCACCTGTCCTGTTATATAACCTGACAGATCATCGCACAGAAACAAAACGGCATTCGCTATCTCTTCGGGTTTCGCAAATCGTCTCATCGGTATCATCGCTATTATCTTTTCCTTCACATCAGGCGGTATAACAGCCGTCATCTCAGTCTCAACAAAACCGGGTGCGATGGCGTTGACGGTGATTCCGTTACGCGCGACTTCTCTTGCAAGCGCCTTTGTGAATCCAATGATTCCTGCTTTTGAGGCTGCGTAATTTACCTGCCCGATATTGCCCATCTGGCCGACTACGGATGCCATACTGATTATGCGCCCCCAATTTTTTGATGCCATAGTCGGCAAGAACGCGCTTGTGCAATAAAATACGCTGTCAAGGTTCACAGATATAACATCTCTCCACATCTTAGCGTCCATATTTTTGAAGAGTTTGTCTCTCGTTATTCCTGCGTTATTGATGAGAATGTCAACAGTGCCCATCTTGGCAAGTACATCGTCTCTCATTTTGTTTACGCTTTCAAGAGAAGAAACATCGCATTGGAAGAACTCAGCCTTGCGTCCAAGTGCTCTTATTTCTTCAAGGGTTCCAACCGCTTTGTCTTCAGGAACGATATCCGTAACCGCGATGTTAGCACCTGCTTTTGCGAGCGCAAGAGCAATCGCTTTTCCTATTCCTCTGGCAGCCCCTGTAACTACTGCGACCTTGTTGTTAAGACTCACCTTTCCCCTCCTATAAGAATCGAAAAGAAACATAGTCTAGGCTATAGACCAATCTTTGTCAAGATTTTTTCATTTTAACCCTGAAAATTTAGAACGATTTCTACGCTATCTGTCTTCTTTGATTGTCAAGTTCTGCTTTACAATGCTCGCGCCGTTTTTTTATAATTCGCTATTTCGCAGCGTTAGGAATGCAACTTTGTTGAATCCCATAAGACGAATGGCAATAGTTTTAAGAAATTACCTGGCTAAACTCCGTCTATTTAACCGCAACATCCGATTCTTTTTAATCAGCGGATTCCTTTCAAGTTTAGGTATGAGTTTCTACGGTACTCTTTTCAACCTATACCTGAAAGAGAGCAAATTCTCTACCGAGTTTGTCGGACAAATGCTATTCTTCTCAACACTCGGTGGCTTGCTCTTCGCTCTTCCAGCAGGCGTTATCTCTACCAGAACAAACCAAAAACTCTTCCTCATCATTAACAGTTTTTTGTATGTTTTGTCAAGTGCACTATCCGTTCTATTCCCTATTCAAAACGGAATCCTAATCTGCGTCTTCATTGCAGGCATTGCTTCGACATTTTCTGGTATAGTCTCCGCTCCGTTGATTATGGCAAACACAACCGATAAAGAACGTACATATGTCTTCAGTCTCCAGTTCGCAGTAGGACTTGCAGGCGGAGCCATAGGTTCGAGCCTGTCAGGATTCCTTTCTGAACTCTTAAAAGGACAGGGAGAGTCTCTCGCTTACGGTTACCGCTTAACTATACTCGGCGGATGCGCAATAGCCGCAGTAGGACTCGTTCCCCTTGTCTTCCTCAAAATCCAGCCACTGAAACCTGAGGATAAACTCACCATCAGCATAGCAAGTATCCGCTCCCTCAACTTGCGCTTCTCTCTCAAGTTCCTCGCGTCACGAGCGCTCATTGGGCTCGGAGCAGGACTCACGATTCCATTCCTGAACATCTATTTTCGGGATGTTTATCACTCGAAGCCTTCGAACATCGGAATATACTGGTCGCTATCAAATGGTGCTATGCTCATAGGCGCACTCCTCGCTCCTCTGCTCTCCGACAAATTAGGCAAAGTCAAACTCATAGTCTCTTCACAACTCCTCTCCATCCTTTTTATGTTAGGTCTCGCTTCCGCACCAACAGAATCGCTCGCTCTCATACCGTTCCTCATAAGAGTCTCTCTGATGAATATGTCAACGCCAATCGCAAGTGCCTTCGCCCTTGAAATGTCTCCCAAAAAGGAACAGGGTATAATCAACGCTATGCTTATGCTCTCTTGGTCTCTACCTTGGTCTTTGAGCACCCTACTTGGAGGAAAACTGATTCAGAACTACGGGTTCTACGCTTCTTTTATCTCTACCTCAATTTTATACCTACTCTCAAGCGTCTTGTTTTATCTGTTCTTCCGCAATGTCGAACAGGAGCGTAAAGTTGAGAGAGTCGCTCCTCTACCAACATCATTGCTTCAGAAATAATCTTTTAAAAAACTATCAGTTATTTAGAAACCCTTTTAGACTTGCTCTACAGACGGACCTTCTTATAAAATAACATCCCCAGTTTAGGGTTTGAAGAAGACGAGAATGATAATGAGACCAGGCTCGAGACTACGCCGCGTCTATATGATACTCCTTTTCTTATTTGGAACGCCGATAGAAGCCCTTATTCCCATCGGCGCTGCTATCGTAGTGTTTGCAGAACTCATCATCCTTTGGTCATACGGCACTCTTAAGCGGACTCGTGAACTTCAAACGACAGGTCCTTATGGACTCGCTCGGAATCCTGTGTATGCAGGAGCGATTCTCGCTTCTATTGGCTTCTTCATTCTCGCAGGTGCAGGTCTTGCCTCACCTAAAGCCGCTCTCATTCCTTTTGTCTTCAGAATCGGAAACCTCCATCTCAATGCGATTGTTCTTCCGATGAGTATTCTGTTTTTCTCATTTTTCATCCCGCATTACTTGCGCAGAATCAAAAACGAAGAGAAAAAACTCGCTGGCATCTTCGGTGAAAGTTATATGAACTACTTGAAGCGTATTCCAACAAGACTTCTTCCATTTCCTTCTGCTTTTTTCCGTATGGATTGGCTGCTCTTCACATTCTCGATGGAGGACGCTTTTAAAAACCGTGTCTTCTCGAGAATCTTCAAATACGGAATCTGGCTCGTTCTTTTCCTCGGAAAAGAAGCCTTTATGACAGACATAAACAACCTCATCGGTTCAAAAAAATGGGGATGCTTACAAGTCTGGGAGCATCGCCATTTCCCGTTTTTCGTTGCGTTCCTGTTAGGGTTCATCCTCTTACATACAGTTTTTTCCAAACTTCAAAACAGATTCGAGCCTTATCGTAATAGGTAATCAACAACACGGAAGTCCTTACTGAACTTGAACCTGTCTTTTTTGAGAAATGAGTCTGTATTTGTAATCAATGGCGGCGCGAATGAAAGACGCAAAAAGAGGATGGGGAGATAAAGGCTTCGACTTGAACTCGGGATGGAATTGAACCCCGACAAACCAAGGATGGTCTCTGAGTTCGATTATTTCGACGAGATTCTCCTTCTCGTAGATTCCCACGATTTTCATTCCCGCGCGCTCAAACGCTTCTAAGAATCTATTGTTGAATTCATAGCGGTGTCTATGCCTTTCGAGAATCTCATTGGTCTTGTATGCTCTGGACGAAATAGAGTCTTCTTTTATTTTGCACGGATATGCGCCCAAACGCATCGTCGCGCCTTTCTTCCGGACGGTTTTCTGCGTCTCTATTATATCAATAACAGGATACGGCGTATCAGGTGCAAACTCCGTCGAGTGTGCTCCTTTAAACCCCAAAACATTCCTCGCGAATTCGATAGTCGCTACCTGCATTCCAAGACAGATTCCGAAGAATGGAATCTTGTGTTCGCGTGCGAACTTCGTCGCCGCAATCTTTCCTTCTATCCCACGGGCTCCAAATCCGCCTGGAATCAAGATTCCATCTATTCCCTCTTGAAGAAATCCTACCCCTTCCTGTTCAACTTTTTCCGAATCTATATACTTGATATTGACTTTAACTTTGTTTGCTATTCCCCCATGCGCAAGCGCCTCGTGTATCGACTTGTAACTGTCGACAATCTGCACATACTTGCCCACTAGTGCGATTGTGCATTCGTCCATAGGATTACGAATCGTGTCAAGAATACACATCCAGTCTTCGAATTCGGGATTCTTCCGTGGGCGTAGTCGCAGAGTCTTAAGAATCAATCCGTCAAGGTTCTGCTTGTGCAAGTCAATCGGCACTTCGTATATCGAATAAGAGACATCTTGTTCTTCCACAACCGCTTCTGGCTTTACATTGCAAAATAGAGAGATTTTCTTTCGAACCTCATCCGTAAGCGGTACTGATGTGCGGCAGATGATGATGTCGGGTTGGATTCCGATTTCGCGCAACTTGCCGACAGAATGCTGGGTCGGCTTCGTCTTCAACTCGTTTGATGTCCTCAAATACGGTATCAATGTCAGATGGATGTTCAGAGCACAACCCTCGCCTGCTTCAAGTCTCAATTGCCGAATCGCTTCAAGAAACGGCAACCCCTCAATGTCGCCAACAGTCCCGCCCAATTCCGAAATGAGAATGTCTGCGCCTCTTGCAGCCTTGCGTATCAGGTGCTTTATCTCGTCCGTTATATGTGGTACCACCTGAACCGTCTTCCCAAGATAATCGCCTCGTCTCTCCTTCTTTATCACATTGTAATAAACACGCCCGCTTGTGAAATTCGAGTTGCGGTTTACAACGCAGTCTGAGAACCGCTCGTAATGCCCCAAGTCCAAATCCGTCTCTACCCCATCTTCTGTAACATATACCTCTCCGTGCTGGAACGGACTCATCGTCCCTGGGTCAACATTTATATATGGGTCTATTTTTTGAATCGCTACTTTGAACCCGCATCTTTCAAGCAACATCGCTATTGAGCCTGAAGTCAGTCCCTTTCCAAGGGATGATACAACACCGCCCGTAATGAATATGAATTTGCTTGCCATTACTTCTCCTTCTCTTTGCCTTCGCCTTTCAACAACTCGAGCCTCAACTGGATAAGCCTCGCTTTTATATCCTCATCGTCGCCACCCAACTCGATATATTTCCCATAATGCTCCGCTGCCTTTTCCTTGTTCCCTTTCTCGTCGTAAAGCAACCCAAGCCCTTGGTGCGCCTCCAAACAATTCTTGTCCAACTCAAGCGCCCTCTTATACCAATCCTCCGCTTCAGTTAATTTTTCGAGTTCAAAGTATGTGCATCCAAGAGAGTTCGCTATACCAGCATCTCCTGGTTTTAGCGAGTATGCAACTTTGAGCGGTTCTACCGCCTTTTCGTATTTCCGAATTTCAAGATAAAGATTGCCTAATGCGTAATGCGCATCAGGGAGTTTGGCATCCGCCTTCGCCGCCTTGACAAACTGAATCTCGGCGTTAGCATAATTCTTTTCCGCAAGAAAGATTAGTCCAAGAGAATTGAACGCTCTCGCAAATGAAGAATCGGTTTCCCCTGCTTTGTTAAAAAACTTCTTCGCAACATCGCGGAAGGTCCTCATCTCGCTTTCGTTCTCCGTTTTAAGTGCTTTCTCTGTCGATAACCAGCCCAACTGATAAAGAACAGGCGCCTCCTTGCATTTCTCGTGTAATTTGCTTAAAATTTCCATCGCCTTCTCGTATGTGTCTGGGTCGCGCTTGTAATAAAGAACCTTAGCGTATTCTATGTAAAGTCGTTCGTCGCTCAATGGTAGTGCTTTCAATGTGAAAGGACTCGTGTATCCTGAAAAAATAAGAACTTCTTTTGCAACGGAACTGAGCAAATCATCCAAACTGTCCATCTTCCCCTCAACTGATTTCTCCCCTAATCTCTCAGCTTCTCCGCTTTTCGGCGAAAAGCCATAAGCGAAAATCTTGATGGTGACCTTCCCTTCGTTGACGGAGAATTCTCCTGTGATTATAAGAGTTGCGCCGAAGTGGGCTGATACCTTCTTTATATGTTTCTCGTCTGTCAGGTCCGAACGCAAAAGCAGTAAGTCTTTCAGCACACGCAAAACCGCCTCGTAATCATAGAAAACTACTCGCGTATCGTCCTTGGTAGCACGGTTACACTTGAAATGGATTGAATCGCTGATGGCGTATCCAAGCCACGCATCTTCCATCTTTCCTCTGTTCATAAACGGAAGAGGCAGAACTCTCCGCTCAAGAACTTTTGTCTGTTCTACATCATCAGCAAACACGAAAGAACCAAACGAAAGAACTACCACTGATACCAGAACAGTCAACATTAAACGGATGCGGCTCATAGAATCTCTCCTCCACTTGTTACAAAAATCGTACGAAAACATCGAGGAGAATGTTTTTGAAAAAGAGGAAAACCAGCGCAATAGAAGCGATGATTGTATGCGGTGCTTCTCGCTTGATGACTTTCCCCCACCCATAGAGAGGTTCATTCTTGATTCTGAAGAATCTTATCGGGTTCGGCAACCATCTCCGCACATTCCTTTTGTATTCCCTGTATTCGTCACCGAAGGCGGATTCAAGGGAGTGCTCTTCGCGCTTGACAATCATCGTGTAGCGGATGAGTGAGTAAATGAGAAAGAATGGTGCAAGGAACCAGAAATGTGCAAACAGGATGAAGCCAAGCGTAATTGTTATGTTCGCAACATAAAGCGGATTGCGGAAAACCGAATACGGTCCTGTCGTGACGAATTTTTTCGTTCCGCTATGGGTAAGTTTTTTCCCGCAGTAGCGCGCTGACCAAAACCTAAAAAGCGCGCCTATCGCAACTAACCCTATTCCTGCGATATAAAGCGCCGGTATTATCTCCTTCGGTATACGCCATATAAGATTTACAGGCACGAAGATCAAAAAAATGCCGAACGGTGCGTATATGTCAATCCGCTTTCTGAAAAGCTTTTTAATCGGTTTCATTCTCGTCCCCTCCTTTATAGCGCTTCAAAAACTCTCTGTAATCCTGTATTGTATCAATACCACGATGATACTTTTCTACCTGAATAACCTTTATCTTGAACCCGTTCTCAAGAACACGCAACTGCTCGAGTCCCTCAACTCGCTCAAGAGGGGTCTGCTCCATATTCACGAATTTCAAGAGGAAGTCGCGCTTGTAACCGTAAATTCCTATATGCACAAGGAACGGCTGCACATCCTCCACGAAATTCCGCTCATACGGTATCTCTGAACGCGAAAAATAAAGCGCATATCCGTCCTTGTCAACGACTACTTTTACGACAGCAGGGTCGGAAAGAACGACAGGGTCAACCACAGGCGCCGCCGCAGTCACCACCACTCCGTCTCTCTCTTTTTCAAGCGCCTCCGCTACCGAATCAATGACTTCAGGTTCTATCTCCACCTCGTCTCCCTGCAAGTTTATTATGCTTTCATACTCGGGAAACCTCTCTGCTACTTCACCAACCCGTTCGCTTCCACATTTGTGTTTCTCGCTCGTCATTACTGCCTCGGCGTTGAAACTCTCCGCTGCCTTTTTTATCTCCTCCGAATCCGTGGCGATAATTACGCGCTTCTCGCACTTCGCACTATTCGCCGCCTCGTATGTGTGCTGAATAAGATATTTTCCAGTCTCTTTCAAAAGCATCTTCTCAGGTAATCTCGTCGAACCTAACCTCGCAGGAATGACAATCAAAACCATATCCTTACCGTCCAACAAACTCTTCATAATCATATCACAGAAAGAGCGGTTTACAAATCATAAAAATGAAGACGAGATAGTGCCACACCGAGAAAATTGTTTCGCCTACCGTTACTCAAGCAATCCATCGTCTTTTTATGCTCCGTAGGCTGACAGCGAACAACACTCCGCAAAAAAACGCCAGTATTCCAATGTCCGACCCAAGCGGTATGAAGCCCGTTCGGTTGATGGACGAGCGCAAAGCGTCCACTCCGTAGGTTGGCGGAAGAATGTAGGAAAGAGGCTGGAGCCATATAGGAAGCCGTTGTATCGGGAAAAACAGCCCACACAGAAAAAGCATTGGAAAGCGGAAAAAGTTAGAGAAAGCTTGTGCCTCAAAGACCTCACTAACGGAGACGGCGATTAACAGCCCAAGGAAAGTCGAACTGACGGCAAGAAGTACCACAGCCAATGCGAGTATACCCCACGATATTTCTGACAAGTCAACGAGGAAAGCCGCTATGAGCACAGGCACAAAGGCGTTGAGCACACCAAACAGAATAGCACCTGCCGTCTTAGCCAGCATCAGAAGTTCTATCGGGATGGGAGCAAGTAACAGACGCTCGAACGACCGACCTCGTTTCTCGAAGGTTATCGTCACCGCCAGAAGAGAAGTGGTGCCGAAGATGACTGATACCGCCATAACGCCAGGCAAAAGCGACCTTACACTGCCCACTTCGGCACCCGAGCGGATTAAAAACATCCCTGCCCACGCCAATGGAAAAATGAGCCCCCAACTTATATTAGGAGGCTTGAGGTAATAGGTGCGCATATCCTTTGCAAGGATGTTCCAGAACGCAATCCATACCTTCATACGCCGCCTCCGCTTTTCGCCCTTTCTTTTTCCTGTTTCATCTCTGCCGTCTCGATACCTGTAACTCCAACGAAGACATCCTCAAGCGACGGCTGTATCTTGCGGGCTTCCAAAACCTCCGCTCCGAGTTTCTCTATGAAGTTCACCAGCGGACTAATCCGCACAGGATTGGAATCTTCTATTCGCAAAACGCTATCCGAGACCGCATGGCATCGAATCTCTCGAAACTCACTCCGAAGTGCTTCGCATAATCCACTCGCTCCTTTGTCCACAGCGAATTGAACCACAAAAAGTCCATCGGTCTGTCGCATCAACTCTTCAACCGTGTCCATCCGAACGATTCTGCCTTTGACGATGAATGCGACGCGCTTGCATAGATGTTCCGCTTCCTCAATGTAATGGGTGGTCAGGAAGATGGTCGTCCCGCTTGCATTAAGGCTTGCTATGAGACTTCTGATTTGTCGAGCACTAATCACATCAATACCTGTCGTCGGCTCGTCAAGGAAAAGAATGGGAGGCGAATGAATAATCCCGGCTGCAATGGTAACCCTGCGTTTCATCCCTTTGGAGTATTCAGCGAACTTTCGGTTCGCTGCCTCGTTAAGACCGAACTTGTTGAGCAACTCTTTTGCTTTGGTCTCTCGGTCACGCCTGCTCATACCGTAGAGCGCACCACAAAAGCAGAGATTCTCGAAGCCTGTCAATTCGGGGTAAAGGTTACTCTCATCAGGAACGACGCCTACGAGACGCTGAACTGCCTTAGGGCTTTTCACACAGTCTATGCCTGCGACGCGGATGCTGCCCGTGTCCGGTCGCGCAAGTCCTGTAAGCATATTGATAGTCGTCGTCTTCCCCGCGCCATTAGGGCCAAGAAAACCGAATAACTCTCCTGTATACACATCGAAATCAATACCGTTAACCGCTTCCACTTTGCCGAACCGCTTGGTTAAGCCACGAACTTCTATGATGACCTCGGTAGTCATTCTTTACTTTCGCCTCGAATTCTTCGCACACGGGTGCTTCTTGACATCACCGTGGCATTTCCGTATCTGCTCTTGCGAGCATTTCTCGGCTTTACCCTTCATCTCCTTCGGTTTTTGGCACTTTGCTTTCTTGTAACACATAGTCTGCCTCCTTTCTTGGTTCTGAAAAGTCCGTCCATTGCAGAACGGCAGCGTTCCGCTGCACCTGGCGCAAGACGGTAATGGATAAAGTATCCCCGCCGGTCAGGTTCTACGATTCCCGCATCCCTTAGTATACGCAGATGCTGGGACACCGCCCCTGCCGAGATGCCCAGCAGGTTAGACAGCGCTCCTACGCAGAGTGTCCGCTCCGCCAGCAGTTGAACAATCTTTATACGCTTTTCTACCGAGAGCGCCCGAAATATCCGCAACCTGTCTTGCTCATTATCTTTTATCATAAGTTTTAGTATCCACTAAAATGCGAAAATGTCAAAAACAAAATCTTATCATTGATGGTCAGTATTAATTATATCCGTCTTCTTGCGATTATATGACACGCTCTCTATGACTAAAACATAAGTCTAATTTATCTGGCAAAACTCTAAAACCTGTGCCGTGGTCATGTGGTCTGCCGTCAGGATACTGTCCAATACGTATATCAACAAGAATAGTCCCGTTTCTTATTAAACGAATAAAATTATCAAAATCAAAGCCACTCAACAGCCATACTTCATTGAACCAAAATTCCTCTTCATAACCTTGACCCCTCGATTCCGCTTTTACATATAGCAACTTCGGAAGCTTTTTTTCAAAAGAATTCTTTAAAGTTTCTCTGTCCCAATAACCTACGATTTCATTCTCAACAGTTACGAGTTCTATTTTGTCTTCTTGGATATCAATTTTAAAACCGGGTTTTCCTTTAATCGTGTTGAATTCTATTGCGTTTACCGTAGTATGCAGTTCCTTTCTTTCATTTCCTCTTGCAGACAAATAGCCAAATCTCTCCAATAAAACAGAATTCGCTTTTGGTGGGAGTGGTGATTTTGTGAAGAGAGTGAGCATACTCGACGCATTCTTCCTCGCCGATTTCAACTCACTCATTTTAGCATTGGGACCTGGTACATTATTTTCAGTAATCCCTAAAAGGTCTTCCAATGTCTTTCCGATTCCCGTGTTACCCGCTCTATAAGTTTTAACTCACCCCATATCCCTTATTTTTTCAAGTTTTGTATTGATTCTTCATATCCCATCATAACGGAATAACGGAGGCCTCCAAAAATCAAGTATGTATTCAAATGTTGTGCTAAGAGTGATATAATTACTTGGCCAACCAAAAATGCCTACTTTATTCACTAAATTTCTCTTGTCCCAAATGATTATATTTCTCAGTTCATAGCCTACCTTTTCCATGGCCTCTATGATATAACAATGTGTGGGATACCGACGATTATTTTCCCATAAATCATTAATATTGATTATACAATGAGCCTTTCGTCTTAGAAGCGGCAATATCCCTTTATAAATATCAGCAAGTGCATCTATGTATTCCTTAAGCCTCATTGTGCCGAGGTCCCGTGGGTCATTTGAATATTGTTGAACCTTTTTATAATGCTTATTAGCACGCAGATCACTCCGAAGACTTTTATTTAATCTTTCGTGATTTAGCATATTTGCATAAGGAGGCGAAGTAATGCATAGCG
>Ga0123519_10010378_pt1 | contig 13880 bp, 6 predicted proteins | sample YelNatPaOPRAMG02_FD_87396 | JGI IMG/M metagenome (GOLD analysis project Ga0123519, IMG submission 87396) | Hot spring microbial communities from Yellowstone National Park - Yellowstone National Park OP-RAMG-02 (version 2) | ecosystem: Environmental > Aquatic > Thermal springs > Hot (42-90C) ...
CTATATGGAAAATTTTAAAAAACCATTAAATAAAGCTGAATTTAACATAAAAATGCATAAAGCCATTGTATAAACATGTAAAAAATCCCTAGACCTTTAACGACTCAACCGAAAAATTCCCCTAGACATTTTTACATAAACATGTAAATTTTCATAGCTTAAAAATTTCCTATGGCTTACTAAGCTCAGAATTGACTCATACAATTTATTCACAAAGTACGTTTTGACAAAATATCAAACGTCATAATTAAATTATTCGGTTCTCTCCTCTATTATTTTTGCTCCAATTTGGCGTAAAGTTTCCTTTACCTTTAAGTCAAAGATATCCTTATTTATTCCCTTTTCAGACATAGCTTCAATCTTCATTTTTAATGAAATTTTAGCTCCTTCACGATTTAGTGGCATAAATACTCCACGTATTAAATCGGAAAGCTTATCCCATGGAATTTCAGCTTCAATTGTTATTCTTTGTAAGGCTTCTTTACTAACTTCTGGAGGAACTATAACTTCTTCTGGTTTTGCTGAAGGTATCTCCTTCTCAATCTCTACACCTTTTACTTCTCCTTTCATTTTAGTTGCTATTTCCTTTCTTACTATGAAGACATCATCACTTATTTCTGGAGGCGAGATACTCTCTTGATACCAAACTTTATTACCAATTAAAAGACCAAAAACTCCATCCTGAACGCCATTTATAACTGTGTTCTTAAGAACGTTTTCACTTTCTAGTATCGGGAAATCATAATATTTTAAGAAGGCTTCCCATATTTCAACTAAATTTTTACGCTCATCCTCCTCTGAAAACGTCTTTTCTATTAAGACTTTAGGTGATAGTTTATCCAGTAAAACTTCTTTATCCTTAAGATGTTGTTTTACCCTCATTGAAAGACTTAGGCTTTCGCCAACTATGGGAATACCCAGGTCAAGTTCTTCAAGTCCATCTCTTGAACCTTTAATTAAATATCTGTAAGTTGAAATAATTTTAAACCTGAGTGACTCTATACTTACATCTGAATCCTTATCCTTAAACCATCGGTTTGCTTTATCTTTATCTGCTTCTGTTAAAGTTTTCAAAACCTCCTCATCTGAAGTTATTATTTTTAAGGCTAAAAAACGACGTATACTTTCCTTTAAACTGTCGTATTCATTAGGATCTGAAACGAGAAACATAAGTGTGTTCTTATAAGTTCTATAACCAGTTAAGTAATTTGTGAGCATGTCTTGAATAAATTTATCTGTGTTAGGATCATTCCTCATTAACTCTAATGGTAAGATAACCAATTTTAGCCTCTTATTATCTGGAATATCAGCATTAGATTTAGGCCAAATGTAAACTTCGAAGTCTTTTCCAGCAATTTTTTCTATCCTCGTTTTAATCTCATCTTTAATTTCCTCTTCCTTTATCGCTTCTTCTTTATCTAAAATTATTCTGTTTAGTCCCACTTGGCTACTGAAATAATAGAGACCTTTTTCAAAGTGAAGATATAGTGGTCCATCTATATCCTCGAGCTTTTTAAGAGCATCCCCAATAATTGCTGGAGGTATCCCTTCCCTTAAAAATGCAACCCTAAGCCTCTGGATACTAATTCCTCTACGTTCAGTAGCAGGGAAAGAATAGAAGAAGATGGAAGTAGCCAAACCAGTTGCAACCTTAAATTTTGCATATTCACTACCCATTTGTCTATCGATTTTAACGGTTCTTGCGTTATCGCCAACAATATCTGAGCTTAGAACGGATTCAAACACTTCACCTATATGTTCTATAAACATTCTTCTTATGCGAATATTAGAAAGATTGATGTTTGCTGGCCGTATGAGCGGTGAAGGGTCTTGTCGAGTAAAATTATCATAAATAATTTCTGCCAATAATCTTAGCACAGCTCTAGTTCTTTGAAAGGTTGGTATTGCTCCCCATCTTTCAAAGAGAACATCTATTGTTTCAGGATGGAATGGATAAGCTTTCTTAATCTTCTCTTTATATCGAATTTCACGAAACTCAGGAGGGACTTCTTCTCCAAGCCTTTGATAAAGATCAAAATACTCAGAAGCCACCGTCTCATGTTCTTTTGTATATCCCAGATCTTCAAACAAACGCTTTCTTATAATCTCGTATATTTCCTCTCCTTCAACAGGAGTATATATTACTTGCATCCTTCCAAAAATTCTTTGAAGATGGCTTAGAACTTTCTCTCCTCTTTCTCCATAGGGGGCACTGGAAGGCAGTGTACATACAAGTACGCATTGAGTTAAGGATTTAGATACAGCTTCAGTTAATTCTTGTGAGAAGGCAAAAACTTGATCTTCAAATTCCTTTGCTTTTACAATATATTCCGTCAGCTCATCGATCAAAAGTAAGACCGGCTTATTATCGCTCAGAATCTTTTCAATGATCTCTCTTCCTGGGGTCAGCCTTTTTTCATCATGCTCTTTAACTAATTCATAAGCACCTAATTGTTCGGCTATCTCTCCCCAAGGCGTCTTACCTTTTAAAGGATCTTGTACGGTACCAACAAAAACGGCAACTTTAACTTTTGGTATATTCTTCAAACCAATTCTATTTAAAATCTTCTTTATCTCGGGAATATGCTTAAATCTTTCACCATTCTTGAAAAGATGGTAAAGATAAACTAATGCATGGGTTTTTCCGCCGCCAAATGGAGTTTGGATTTGAATAACTTTCCCCTTTTCGCCTTCTTTAGATAATGTGATAAGAACATCGCTTACTATATTTTCAAGTCCTTTCGTAAGATGGGTTCTTCTAAAGAAGGTCCCGGGATCAATATATTCTACTGATGCTTTACCTTTTATGATGCTTCTTAAATCGGCTGCAAAGTCACCTATTTTCCCCTCTCTAATATCCCTGTGTGGAACAGCAACTTGCCACCAAGGTTTCATGATTTATCACCCATAAACTCTAATAGTTTTCTATCACGTGCCCCCTTAATATAATCTTCTTTCCCATATAGAAATCCCTGAATTAACTGTTTTTCCTTATCTCCTTCTGGCAGTATTTCTGATAAAGCTTGGGCTGTTTGCCAAAATATCTCATTCCGTGCATAACCAGTTTTACTTAGGATTTCTTTTATCTTCTCCCTTTCTCCCTTTTCCCACAAGATTAAAACATAATGTAAAATGTCGATCATTGACGTGAACTTTGTTTTCTTTAGAAATGCTTCGTCTTGAGCTCTCTCTTTTGGATTAAGAACTTTAACAAACTCTTCTTCTTTCTTTACTAATCCTCCTTTATCCCATAGATCTGTTAACTCAACTCCCAAAGGTCTTGAAAGCTTTATTGCGTCATCAAAATGAACCCTAGCGTTTCCAAAAGTCCATCTCCAGAGAAGATAAAACCGTGTTTGAGTGTCAACTCCTCCTAAATCAGCTCTTTTCAGCACCCTTTCAAGTGCAAATTCGCTCACAACTTTTCTAATGTACTCTAAAAGCTCTTTAACAGAAACTTCTTCACCAGATAGCTTTTCTACCCTAGAATATTGACCGAAAACTTCAACCGCAGGACCAATAGCACTAACAAAAAAGTCTGCACCGCTTATTCCTTGCTCCCAGAATTGTGTGAGTTTTTCTCTAACTCTTTGTCTAATTTTCTCCTTTATTTCATTGAAGTAAGCAATGCCTTCCTTGACACGCTTTCTACAAACCATGTATATTGATGATGCCAATGCAGCTGCTTTTTGAGCAACTAGTCTAGCTTTTCTCTCTGTATGGATAGGCCAAGAAGCAGTAATAATTAAACCTGAGTTCAGTAAACTATTTATTAGTGCCTCCCAGCTTTCTGTAGATGTGTGAGCATAAACTATTGTTATGATCCCATTTTCTTTTAACACTCTATAGATTTCTCTGAATGCCCTTTCTAAATTCTTTTCAAAAAACTCTTTAGTCTTTACATCAATATTTATTATTCTTATTGCTTTATTTTTAGGCATACCTCGAAGTAATGAATAATTTTCGATTATTTCTTCGGCTCTAGGAGATAAGGGTGTTGAAAAAAGGTCAGGATAGATATCCCCTAAAATCCTCTTAAGCCATACGTAAAAGAAGTCTGCCAAATCGGCATAAGGATAATTCGAGTAATAAGGTGGATCTATAAAAATACCATCAAAGTAATTGTCAGGATATGGTAATTTAGTAGCTGTGCCAAATATAGTCTCCTTTGCTGGCTCAAACGTGCTTATTGTTTCTAAGACTGAAGTTATTGCCCTAACATGACTTATATAACTTCCCGCAATGCCAGAAAATGGATTTGATTCTACATAATCCCATCTCATATGTAAACGTGGATCCTGATCAGGTTTTCCTGCAAATGACTCGGAATTCACATTCCATCTCGTGAGGGCATTGTTCTCGGTAGAAAATTTGTCAAATGCAAAAGCTAGATAGGTTGTTATGGCTTTTGCATACTCAGAGTCAGATCCTTCCTTCAGAAGTTCTTCATAGACATCCCTTATTTTCTCTGCAAAAGTAATAAGTGCCAATTTCTGTCTCAAATTAAATAGGTTTCCCCATCTTTCATTTCCATAAAGTATGCATCTGAAATTAAAGTAAAGATTTGCATCTTCCCCATAAATACCGCCTGTGGGCGTTGGTAAAGGTTCATTAGGTATTGGATTAATTTTCCACTTTTCTTCTAAAATCTTCATCTTTTCATGAAGATATGTTCTAACTTCTTCTAAGATTTTTACGTCATCTTCAGTCGCTAACCTATAAATCTTTCCTTTTCTCTTATAATTATAAAGTATCACTACAATCATTCTGTGTTGGGCAATTCCGCTTCTAAACTGCTTTTTAACCTCTTTCCTTGATAAGGAAGAGTTGCAAATGGGACAAATTACTGTTCCGCCTTTCGTCGTACCTTTTAAAGGATCAAAAGTTATTTCTTGACCTTTTGCTAGTTCAAAATTCACCTTTTTTTCTTCTTCATTTGGCACTATTTTTAGAGCAAATTTTTTGTTCCTCTTGTTAACAAGCCATGTTTGCCAGATTAAGGGTATTTCTGCCCCACAAGAAGGTTTTTGACATCTAATTGTTCTCGCCCAAATATAGCCTACAGGAACGTATTTCTCTCCGCCTTCATCAGACAATGCTTTTTGTATCGAGTTTGTTTCTTCTGGATAGAATTTTCCAATCTCCTTTTTTGCTTCTTCATACACCCATTGGCCCCACTTTTTAACATCTTTTACAAGCTTCTTTCCATATTTTTGCGGATATTCTAAAACAGCTTTAAGAATTAAAACTGCGACAGGATTGTACTCCAAAGCATAAGTTTCACATCCAAGTCTCAAAGCTTCTAATGGAATAGAGCCACCACCAGCAAAGCAATCCAAAACATTAGGAGCCTTACTACCAAAGAACTCTCTGATGTCTTTTCTTGCCTTTTCAATCAGCTTTTCATTCAGAGAGTTCTCCCATTTAGAAAGTTCAGCAATAAACTTAAATTTCTCCCTTAATTCTTTTTCACCCTTAGGTGCAGGAACTAATGCAGCATAAGTTGTTGTCCTTGATGCGGCTAATGGACGTCTAGCCCACCAGATATGAAGTGTAGAAATATGTCCATGCCTAATGTTCTTCTCTCTAACAGATTCTTCACTTACTTCTTTCAGTGGGAAGTCAACTTCGATAAGTCTCTTATCATTCTCAAATGTACTCATACCATTTCACCTATAAACTCCTTTTTTGCAGCATTCTTCCAGTCATCTTTATCAACTATATAACGAACAATTTCCACCTCCTCACTTGGCTTAAGCCTAGAAGCAGGATTTTGAATCGCGTAAAGTTCTGGCTTGGTCGCTACATTAACAATAACATAGAGCCAATATTCATCTTTTAACCTGTGGGCCATTAACCATTCATTCGGCGTTAAAGCTATTTTGCCTTCCCTTGCTCTTGCTTTAACTTCAATGTACCTATAGCTTCCATCTGGGGTTCTCGACCTTATATCAAACCCAAGGTTTTGAAGCGAAACATCCTCTGGATCTCTTCCTTGAGAAGTTTCAAAATTCATTGCTATTTGCATTCCTATCTTCTCGATCTCTAAATCTTCTTTTAACTCGTTTTCTACTGGTGGTTGAGGAAATACTCTAACCACTCCTATAATTTTTGGAGGTGAAAGCAGAAGATTTGTTTCAGCTCGTACCTTCTTTTCAAGTTCAGCTTTTTTCCTTTCAAAGTCCTCTCTCTTCCTTCTTTCTGCCTGTATAACAGCCTCTGGGATTTCTATATCTTTTGCTCTCTTCGTCTCGTATTCGATTAGCTTTTCTTCGGAACGCAGTATGAGTTCTTGAAGCGATCTCAAGCCATACTTTCTCTTTATCTCAGCGTCATGTTCCCTCTGTCTTTTTATTTCATCAAGATATTTTGTTAACATATTTTCCACAGCAAATGCGATTACAGCATCTTCATTAACTATAAAAACATTAGTGATTTTGAGTGAATTAGGGTTAGCTGGTTTTAAATCCCAAAGTATTGATGGCGATACTTGCTTAATGTTGTTTTGAATATCTTGATACAACGCAAATATTCTTTTTCCTGCAACTTGACCGTTTCCATCATTTATTTGCCCCTCTAAAAACCAAATAAACCCATCCATCGTTCCAGATGGATCAATGAATGTAGCTCCTCTTTCAACCTCTCCGCCATACTTCTCAAAGATTCTTTCTATAATTGCTTCTAGAAGGGGGTGTCCTGGAGCTACAAACTCAGCTTGTCCCTTGAAAGCTTTCTCTTTATCAAAAGAGAATTTACCATATTCTTTAAAAACAACTCCATACCTTATCTTAAAATCATAAGATAAATTTCTAAGCTCATAGGGTACGTTTGCTATTCTCCAAAAACCATCTTTTCTCATTTCAACTGTAACTCCAAGTTTCTCAGTAGCCTTCAAAAAGAACTTTTCTATATATTCGGGTACTAACCTATTTTCTTTAGCAATCCTCATTTCACCCAGAATACGACTGAAATCTATGTATCTTGTTGCTAAGCCTTCTAAAGCTGCTTCTCTAGCCCTTTTTATAGCTTCCTCATCAGGCACTCTCTCAAAATCTTGCAGTATTTCATCAAGAGATCTTTTATTGGTGATAGCTTCAATTATGAGGTCTTGAAGAGTTTTTCCAGTAGGTAGATAAGCAGAAACTACGTCACCGATAACATCAAAAACTTTGCCCATCTGCTGCCCTATAATTTCAAGCTTAGTTAAAAGCCTCTCAAGAATCTTACCTTCTTTCGTATCTATGGCTACTAGGTTGTAGATGTGTACCTCATATTGTTGTCCATATCTATGTATTCTGCCCATTCTTTGTTCAAGTCTATTTGGGTTCCAGGGAATATCGTAGTTAACCATAAGCCAACAGAATTGAAGGTTTATACCTTCTCCACCAGCCTCTGTAGAAACCATTATTTGCGCTTTTTCTCTAAACTCATGTTCTGCCTGTATCCTTTTATCTAGGTTCATTCCACCATGTATATAGGTTACGCTAAATCCCCATTCACGGATCTTTTCAACAAGGTATTCGAGAGTATCTTTGGATTCTGTAAATACCAACAGTTTTTCCTTCTTTTCTTTAAGCTTTTCAATTTCCATAACATTTCTTAACTCATTGAGTTTTGTTTCTATCTCCTTCTTCTCAACTTCTTTAGCCAATTGTATAAGCTCTTCGAGCTTATCTATTTCATCCTTTAACTCTTCAAGCGTTCCTGAAGAGGTTAGTTTCCCTAAAAGCTCTTCTTCCTTCTCCCATCTTTCCATTTCTGGCATGTCTTCAAGAACTTCTTCAGTTATATAGCCAACTTCTTGTATAAGCTCGCCTCGCTTTAATAATTCTTCGAGTTTACTCTTTCTTCTTTCCAAAGATTTTCTAACCGCCCTAACGCTTGAAGCTAAACGTCTTTGAAGAATTAACAAAGCGAAGGTGATGTTTCTCCTTCTTCTTTCTTCCTCAATCTCTAAAGCCTTATTATAGTATTTTTCCACATATTCGGTTACAGCATTGTATAACCTTTTTTCATCAGGGCTTAGCCTATATTTAACTGTTTTAACTTTTCTGGGGGGAAATATCGGTGTATCGTCAAATGTTTTTAAGTCCTCTTTTAATCTTCTCAAAAATAGTGGATTCTCCCTATTTTTTATTGATTCCATAAGTATTTCATTCGTTGCAAAAAAGCCTGGCTCAAGCAGCTCTAGGAAAAGCCGAAAGTTGCTTGGGGCACCTCTATGAGGGGTTGCTGTAAGGAATAAAAGAAAATTTGAGTTTTTAGATAAGAGTTCTCCCAGCTTATATCTTTGCGTCTTCGTTATTTTTCCTGTTCCGTATTCATAGGCTGCAAGCTTATGAGCTTCATCAACTATAACTAAATCCCATGTAGCTTCAGTTAAACTTAACATGACATCTTCCTGTTTAGCAAAATCCATAGAGGTTACAGCTTGATTTTCTTCAAGCCATACATTCCTGCCCCAAGATGCTTCTATTACAGCTCTGTCTATAACTTTAAAAGTCTCACCAAACTTTTCCTTCATTTCTCTAACCCATTGATCCTTTAAATGACCTGGAATAACTATTAGAACCCTATTAGCAAGTCCTCTTTGCTTTAATTCCTTAAGCAAAAGACCAGCCATAATAGTTTTACCAGCACCTGGATCATCAGCTAAAAGAAACCTAATTCTTGGATGCCTTAGAATATGAAAGTATACTCCATCTATTTGATGGGGTAATGGATCTATCTGAGACACGTTAACTGCATATAGAGGATCAAATTGATGGGCTAAACGAATTCTTCTTCCTTCAGTTACTAAGAAAAAAGATTCGGCATCCCCTGAAAAATCTCTTTCCTTTAACTCAACCCATTTTATCTTATCAAAATCTGCTTTTGTAAGAATACTAGGATAAAAATGTCCTGTATCTAAACCAACTCCATATATTTCAACTGAAGTATCGAATTCTTTATAAGAAATAACTTTAATGCGCTCAGGCCAAAAGGGGCCTTCTATAATATTCCCCTCTTTTAATTTTTTTCCTTCCATTTATCTCTCCTTTTAAAAGTTAAAAATTCCTTAAATTTTTTACATGCAAAATTTTCATAGTTTTCCCCTTTACCATTAAATTTAAAAATTAAAATAATTTAATTTAAAATACAGTATTATATTAAGGGGGATTTAAAATTTTAAATTTTATAGATATGAATAAAGGTTATGGAGCAAGTTTTTGTGGAGCTATAGTGAATATTTTAGATTTTTCGCATCCTCATGCAGCTTCATTGTTTGAGGAGGGATTATGGGGTTTTCCAGATAATTCTGTTAATAGAAAGAGGTGGTTGCTGCTTAATGAAGGATGCTTAATCTTCTTTTATGGCAACTATAATAACAATAAAGGCATTTATTTAAAGGGAGTCTTAAAAAAGAAGTTTGAAAGTCATGAGCCTGTAAGATATTGGGTTAATAATCCTATAGGTTATCCTTTGCAAATAAAGGTTGAGCTTCATGGGGAAATAGGGGAGGCTAATCCTATTTTAAAAGGGGAATTAGCAAATCTTGGGGTAAAAGTTTGTAAAGCTCCTTATGATCGTTGGTCCTTGATAATTTTTGGAGATTTTAAAGGAGCAACCTATCCCTTTGAAATATTTAATAAATTGCTTAAGATTTTCGATGTAAAAAACAAGAAAATAACACCAAAACTCGATCATGATACTATTAAAGAAATGATATATCGCATTGGTGTTTTACAAGGAAAAATTAGCGAAAAAGAAGCTATAGTAGATAACTATAGAATAGATGTGATATGGAAAAGAATTGCTAAAGCAGATCCATATATAGTATTTGAAGTTCATATCCATGGAAATTTAGAGGAAGCATTAACAAAACTTAAACATGCTAGAGACATTTGGAATTCAAAACCAGTACTTGTAACAACAAAAGAAATGATAGATAAAGCAAAAAACATAGCTTCAGGCGCATTTCATGAAATCTATGATGAATTAAAAATAATATCGCTAGAAGAAATCGAAGAGCTATATAGGAAAAAGGAAGAGTATAAAATAATAGAAAGCAAGTTAGGCTTATTTTAAACTCTAAAATAAGAATTCGGACTCATTATTTAATTGCATTTAATGTGCTAACATGATATATAAATTATGAAAAAAGTTAAAATGAAAATGTGATCACAGGAGATGATTTAGATGCTAAAGCAAATAAAAATAGAAAATTTTAAAGGAATAAAAAATGGAAAAGTTTTAGATCTAAAGAAAGTTAACGTTTTTATTGGAAAGAATAATTCTGGTAAATCATGTGTTTTAGAAGCATTATGCCTTGTTCGATGCGCATTTAATGAAATGCTATTAGGTGAACCTTTACTGCGTTTACTTCTATGTAGAAGAGGAATAGAAAGGTCAACTTATGTGCTAAGAAATTTTTGGTATGGTTATAAAACTGATGAGCCTATACTTTTTAATTTAGAATTTATTGAAGGTGAGAAATTAAATGTTAAAGTGAATTATTCTGACGATAGGCATCTTGATATATCTTTAGAAGATCCATCAGGTAAAGTTAGGAGGAGCACCAATAGCTACTTTTGCGAAAAAAGATTAAATATTTCAGGAGGTAGTGGAATCATCGAGGAAAGTTTTCTTCCACACTTTGCGCAGGAATATTCTAAGATTTATCATTACCTATCAAATTTAACATTAATGGATGATTATATAGCTAGAAAACTTGAGAAATTAGAAACGAATGTTTTCAATCAAATATTCGAACCACGGTTAGATAGGAAAGTAATCAATAAATTGAATGAAGTTTATGAAGTTAACGCAGAAGGACTCACCTACATTCCAATTTCACCAACAACAACTGGCACATTTAGGCTGGCAGTAACTACACCAAAACAATCCTTACATATTGATGAATTAGGTGATGGAGCAAAATATGCAACGAGTATATTTTCTATGGCTCTATTACTTGAAAATACTGCGCTTCTTATAGAAGAGATCGAATCTCATCAGCATCCAGACGCGATAAGAAAGTTTCTTCCATCTTTACTTTCAATAGCACAAGAAAGAAACATTCAGCTTTTTATTACAACACATAGTTTAGAGGTTATTCAAACCCTCTCTGAATTAAAGGAAAAGTTTGAAATAGGATTCTTTCATACAACAAGATCTATTGAAGGAGAATTAGCCACAAGATTTCTTACATCAATTGATGCTAAACTTCTTCTTGATCTAGGGGTTGATGTAAGGACTTTAGAAGCTTATAAAAAATTTATTGTAGTGGAAGGAAAAGAAGATGCAACTTTTATTCATCAACTTCAGCAAAAATATGGGCAGGAATTAGAAAAGGGAGCTATTATAGTCAAGGCATGGAATAAAGATCAGGTGAAACATACAATAACAGCATTAGCATCCACAGGGAAAGAGATTATTGCTGTGTTAGATTATAATAAAGATGAAAAATCAAAAATCTTAAATAGTATTGCAAACTCCTTAAGAAATCGGTATGAGGTTATGCAAGAAGATAATGTCTTCAGAGTGAAAGGAACGAATTCCTCAATAAAAGTTTTGTTATTAGGTCTTCCATATGATGAGATGCTTCAAAATATCGGTATCACGTCTCATGAAATGGAAGATCATTGTTTAAAATTATTGGAAGTAGATGAGAACCTAAAGAAGTGGGCTGGTTTATCGTTAAAAGAGCTTGCAGAAAATGTTAAAAAAGCGAAAATAGAAGAAAGGGATAAAAGTAGCACTCTTTTAAAGCAGTTAGCCGTATTGAAAGGGAGAATTTATGAAGACATCATTGGTTATATAATTCAAAATGCGAGCGAAGATAGTTTGGAAAAAGTAATTACGGAAGATATGAAAGATATTTTATTTAACTAAAAGGATTCACTTAATTTTTTAATTGTATACGGGCCGGCTCGCCACGATTTTTTAATAATAGACTTGCACTAAATTTAGTTCGAATCAAGACCGTTTCCATCGAATATCTCAAGGGATCTCTTGACTTCTTTTATATACGCTTCTGAGCCTTGCCAATCAATCTTTGATTTTCTTCTGAACTTTTATAGCGGCTACCTCTTTCAATTCTTCTCAAGCATGTTTGATATATAAAGGTATTTAAAATAAACTATGGAAAATATTTAGTGGAGGAAGCTTCATGGATGAAGAGACTCATGATATGATTTGGTTCTTCGAGTTCATGCCTAAATTTATGCGAAAAAAGAAAAGAAAGACAAAGATTAAAAAAGATTGAAATAAAAATTTGAGGAGGATATATGGCATAATACCTTATGCCTTATGTCAGCTGTGAAAAATGCTTAAATATAGCTCTTTTAATGCCTAAACCTTCTTTCAAACTTTCTTCTTAAAGCAAGAAAAAGTAAACCAAGAAGGGATGGAGAAATCGCTCTTTCAGCAACCTGCATCATTGTTATGTCTTTCAACTCCTTCATTTGAAAGAATGTTTTAACGCTATCCTCTAAAGAATGCCATATATGTTTGAAATTCAAGCCATTCAATATGGCATCGATTAAGCCAAAAATTATTATTGTAATAAGCATTGCCAAAATCGGCCTTAAGTAGCTTTCTCCATAATTTGCAAGCCATTTATAAAGAGTTAAGAAAAGATAGTTCCATATAGACTTTTCTTCTATGCCAAGCTTGCTTGCATACCTTTTAAGCTCCATCTCCTTTATAAAGAATGCACCTGAAGTTTCATAATCCACATTATAATCATAATTCTCTCTCAACCTTCTATAAACGGTAAGAACATTCCTTAAAGTATATTCTTCCTTTTTTAGCTTTTCATTTAAGAAGAGGAATTGCCTTCTAGCAAAAATTAATGGCTTCATAACAGCTTCATAAACCATATTTTTTTCTAAAGGCTTTTCATCAACTACCTTTATATCATTAAGCTTTTCTTTAATTTCTTTAAGAGACTTTAGCAAATTTTCTTTTTCTTCAAACGCTACTTCTTGAACGTAATACGATGCCTGCTCGATTAAACCCTCAACTTGATTTTTAATTCTTTTTGAAGTTTCATTAAAATCACGTATGATGCCTACCAGCTTATTAAGGTGATCTATAAATATTTTTAAACCTCCTTCTCCTAAAAAAAGTAAATGGGCAAACGATCTAAGCTCTACAATTGGGATGAAGAATATACCGTCTTCTTTAAAGCAGCTAATCAACTCACGCTTCTTTAATTCCACATAATTTGCCAACTTTGAATCAAGCTTTTTAGCAGTTATGAATTCATTATGAATGCTAAGAGTTAAATAAACATATTTGAAGTCATATGCATTCTTATTTTTTATTGTTTTCTTGCATGCTTCTTTAATAAGCCATCTGTATTCCATCAATCGTTCTTTCTTTATTTTTTCTTGCTCTTCACTATATTTTGTTAAATTTTTTAACTTGCATGAAGCTTGCTCCATTAATTTATCGATTCCAAGAATAAAAGAGAAAAGTCGCATAAGTTTAAATGGACATTTCCTAATCCTTTTATGGAGGATTTTAAATGCTTCTTCATCATGAATTGCATAGCTTCCATCCTTTGAAAACCAAAAAACATTTCTAAAGTCAACCCGAGATATATCAACATTAATAAATGAAGTTAAGCTTAAATTATTAAAATCAAATATTGCCAATGAAGGCATTCCAAATTTAGCTCCATAAAAATCGATTAATGTATCATAATTAGCTATATGCGAAGGCAAAATTTCCATGTAAGGAACCCCAAGTACAGCACAGCTGAAGTTAACAGCTTCCTTAAAGAGCGTCCCTTGGAAGTCTGCTTCTTGGAATTCAGCTCCAAAGAAATTTGCTACTTGGAATTTAGCTCTAGAGAAATTTGCTACTTGGAATTCAGCCCAAGAGAAGCTTGC
>Ga0123519_10010379_pt1 | contig 13880 bp, 9 predicted proteins | sample YelNatPaOPRAMG02_FD_87396 | JGI IMG/M metagenome (GOLD analysis project Ga0123519, IMG submission 87396) | Hot spring microbial communities from Yellowstone National Park - Yellowstone National Park OP-RAMG-02 (version 2) | ecosystem: Environmental > Aquatic > Thermal springs > Hot (42-90C) ...
GATTAGCAGCAATAATTGAGAGAATCACTAGCAGAATTGGTAAGATGTTTGACCGTCGCATTAAGATTTTTCGTCTTTCTAAAACTATAAATGCAAAAACTAATGAAGCTATTGAGATCATCCAGAGTGTTCTGTCAATTCCAAGACCGAAGTATCCTATTCTGACTATCCTCTTAGCATATCCTATGTACGACTCAATATCGACTGAACTAGTGAGAATTGGTAGGCACAGATATATACTAATTGAGCAAAGGATGCCTATTAAAAAGCATATAATCTGTACTCCCCCTGATCTGAATCCAAATAGAAATGCTATTGAGAGAAAAATAGTGTAAATTAAGAGTACAAAGTAACCGATGCTCATAGGCTTTGGTGGCCTATATGTTAGGGTTATTGTTATCTCACTACTGATTGCTTGGAGGAACCTCTCGTCTCCTAGAAATCGAGCTCGCACAGCTAACTCTCCAAGCGGTAATTCACGACCAACCGTCCAAGATAACATTGCGTTTCCATCTTTCAGGGTTACCGCATCCCCAAGCCTCTCCCACACATCACCCTTCTTATATTCAAAAACAACTTTTCTATTTTCGATGCCGTTCAATGATTCATCTAGCAACCTTGCTTGAAGAAAAATTGTTTCGCCAGGTGAGGTCACCATAGGTTTGGCAACCAATTCAATCGAAGAGTATCTTTCAACATCAACAATTCTAAACATCGAAGCTGCAGATTTCTTAATATTATAGTTAGAAAGAGTGTTTTCAAAATCTTCGAAAAACTTGGTGGAATTGTCTGTAATCAAAATTATTCTTGAAATGAATGCTTCAACGCTTGCGCTCTTCATATCAATTTTGCCAACCCTAATATTAGATATTGAAAATGGGCCTTTCTCAGCAGGATACTTGGGATCGTTTGTGCCGACAAATTCATTGTTTAAATGGAATATGGCTTTGTCTTGTACTATTGAAACGCTTACAGTAACCCATTCTCCGGCAACCCAACCCTTACGTATAGTGAACGCTGCTGAGGAATTCATGTAAGGGTAATAGCAGAGTATACTTCCATCAGTTGCGAATCTGAATGAGAATCTTAGCTCCTGACTTTGATCTTGTGTTTGTTCTCTAAAGTCGATCTGGAGTAGAATTCCATTAGAAGATCCATGAAACCTTAACACCTTAACTCTTGCAGAGAGTTTAACGGGTCCGCCCTCGACCTTTGTCTCAGGAATCTCTTTTAACCCGTAGGCATAGTCGCTTACCTCTGGTGTTAAGATGTGAAGCGCACCTCTATCCTGTGAGGACTCTTCCGCATTCGAATACTCGAATAGTAGGATATTTGAGATGATTAAAAATAGCGTAAGAATGAGTACAACTTCTTTACTGGGACGGATGTTTACCATACGCACTTTACCGACCAACCTTCTACATTCATATACCATTTGAATGATTAAATAACTCTATGGTTTGAGTGAGTCCCTAATCTTACAGTGTCTTCTCGAATTTGAGTATTCAAATCTGGTGAGAGTCCAGTTAAACTTCTATCGTGTTTATTCATAATCTTTTAGCGAGCATTCCTGATATTACTATTGGGGGAGCTGCTGCTATAATTCCAATGGTGGATACAGCTAAAGAAGCGGTGAAGATCATGTCGGTTGAGGCCGGTAGCTGTAAAAGTTGCATGGCATTTAAGTCCTCAAGTAGAAGGTAGCAGAAGCTTACTCCCCATATGATTCCAAATGGAGTCAGGACTTTTCCGCTGATAGACTTCTTAAATGTGATTGTGAATAGAATGGCAAGTATGGTTGTGAGAGGGAGGATATATAGGAGGCCTAGGACAGTTGAGCTTGATACTATTGCAATAATAGATCCCAAAGGCCAGATCTCTGAGAAGTGAGGATAGATCATGTTCAAAAAATCTATTCCGTAGTTTAGTGGTGTAAGAAAGTTTTTTCTGAACTCATTAGGTGCACCGATCTCCTCATAAAATGTTGATGTAGAGCTGTTGAATGCTGTTGCTAACCTTCTGAACTTCAGCATACTTGAGCTGATAGCTACTTCTTTTATGTTGCTAATGCATTCACTGTGTGAAGCATCTCCGGAGAATCTTGCTCTTATTTGAAGTATTCCCATGGTATCTGGTATCCAGTCGAAACGATAATTTCCAGCTTGATCGGTTTCAACCATCTTCAATACCTTCCAGGAATCCCCGAGTGCTCTGCATTCGATTGCAACTTTCGCTTTGAACGGTGGGGCTATTTTGCCCTCAACAGTTAACATGCCAGTGTCTAAAAGAGAGGATAGGGAGACTCTACATGTCATGTTTGTAATCTGTTTTTGGGTCGTGAATTTTGCGGTGAGTTTCTCTGGAGCTGTTATAAGCTTCGGTGACTTTACCTCGTTTCCTTTTGAATCTGTCCAGTAAATTGTTGGGTATTGAGTTTTTACTGACTCATCCTTGAATGATAGGCTGAAATTGAGATAAGATTTCTCTTTGACCCAGTGACAGACTGTTTGGTATGGATGGGATTGGACGGTGAGGTTATCCAGATTATATTTCAGGTCTATGTTCTCTGGCAATCCTTCAGCCGTAAGGTTCACCCTGAAAAAGGTGGACCACTTCACCGTAATACTCTTGGGAGCGTCCATAAAAACTGTTGCATTTCTCCCCTCAGTCTTAATTTCCCCTATCCAACTTTCAAAGACATACTTTACATTGCCAGACTCAACAGATGTAGGAGCTTTAACATGAACCTCTGTACCTTCAGGGTACCATCCTTCGCCAGAAACCCCAGGTATGGTTGAGTTTACTTTAAGAAAATATTCTTTTGTAAATTCGGCTGAGATTGTAGTTGGTGATTTGATACTTAAAATTAAAGGATTAGAAGTGGAGCCACACGACCATCGGCTGAATCTCAATCTCACCTTCTGGCTCTCGGTTTGGTTTTCTGTAATATGAAGCGAATGGTTGCCTTCATCTATGAGTACAGTTGAACTTGAGTCTCTGAATTGGAATTGAAAACCGTCTATCCAAAAATTCTTAACCTCTCTAGGCGCACTTATTGTCAACGTGTAGACGTTTTGCTTCATTCTCCATTCAGCTTCGATTATTTTTTGTTCAATCACATAGAAGTCATTCAGCCTCAAAGTATGTCCCAAGATCACTTTGTCTGTCGATTGCATATTCATGTATATTATACTGAAATAATATTCTCCAGATTGACCTGTGAGGACTGCCCAGAGCTCGTTCCAACCTGAGCTGGGGTTCAACGTGTTCCGAATTGCGTAGAGGTTGAGTGTTGAGGAGTTAAGTTTTAGATAGCCGACATCGCCTACAAGATATAATTCAGGTCCTGTTGCAAAAAGCTTATTCTCAACTTTAGGTTCGGGCTTCAGCATCAATACTGGGGTGATAGGTCTATTCACTACTGTTGAACTGTTCTTGACGATGCATGTTCCTACAAATGGAATCCTCTTATATAATGCTGAGCTATATTCAAAGAGGATCATATCAGCTCTATTTGATCCATTTGAAAAGTATAGAAACGCGATATAGAAGTTTGTCTTTGTCACATTTGCCAAGAAGAATCCGTCCATATTCTTCTCGATCCAATATATGTGTTTCCAAGGCATAAGTTGTATTCTCAGGTTGCCTGCTTCTAATGTTCCTCCATTCTGCGTTACAGAGATCCTCTCATATCTGTAGCTCTCACCTGTTACATTAAACATAATCATTCTATTGGCGTAGGAGGTTGGAGAAGAGTTTGAGATGTTGCCTGATGTCAAATCGATTGTAGAGTGGGCTGTTATCAATATTGAGGGGAGTATCATCGAAGTGGATAGGAGGAATATGATTAACATTAAATATCCAATATTACATCCGAGTTGCTTTGTCAACTTCATATTAAATCACATCATATTTATACTGTGCTTTGCGATGAATCATCACTTTCTCTTTAATGTCATTCTTCAATCCTTCTGTCAATTGTAAGTGTGTATGTTTCTGCAGTTTTCGATATCGATACTTTTACAAGTCTTGTCCTGTCTAGGTATATATGACCATCTTTGAAGGTTGCGTTCTCTAGGTTGGGTTTTGAAGGATCTGCGTTAATTATTTTAACCATGCCATTTCCAGGGGACAATCCCTCGTCTACAATCGTGATCAAGACTCCACTGTTCGGTAGACCACTGTCAAATCCGTATTGGATTCTAGCCTCTATTAGATAGTATTTTCCTTGGGTAACTGGCAGGATTACTGCTTGGATATTTGCTGTAGCGAGTTCCAGGGGATATATGACTATCTTTTCTCTTGATCCTTGTAATATTGTGGTTGTTTTTATCGGCCATCCTAAGGTTATTTTACTCCATGCGGATGGGTGTGAAGGTTTCGATCCACTTGGTAGGCCATTACGTAGTCCTGAATCCATTACATCCCAAGGTCCCAGGTATCTACTCTTGACTTTGTCACTGCCTGGATATAGGTCGGGTAAACCTAGACTATGCATGAACTCGTGGGCATACACCCCGAAAGGGTCTATGTCTCTTGCCTGGATTTCTGGGACTATTATTACATTGTTTATTATCATTTCATCAGCGTATGCTGGGGGGCTCAATTTTCGGTAGCATGACCATATGTCGCTGAGATTCCCTGTTGTCTCTTGGCCTCTGCCTGCATGGACGATTATTATATGTCTATAATCTCTAAAGTTTACGTATGGGTCAACAGAGCGTATACTGTCAAGAACCAGTCTCCTAGCTTCAACATCTATGAAAGGGCCGAAATCGCGCCCATACTCTGAAACTTCATGTTGGAGCCTAATCCAGTCGGTAACATTACCTATAAGCCATGTAGATCCGTAAGATATTTCCTTTAAATAATCATTTAAGCGTTCAAATATAGTCATCTTGACATCTTCTTTACTCTTTTGATGGATTAAATCTTTGAATTCTGCGAGTATTACTATTGTGGCTTGTGGTCCTGTTGCTTCAATCTGATTCTCAGAGCATCGAACAGTAATCGTCTCATTGAGACTCAGATTGATGAAGATACATTGAACTACAATTGTGACTATGATCGTGTACTTGACATAGATTTTTTGCTGTTCTGGAATCATTATTGATTCGCATCGTCGCTTTATTCCATAAAGCCTTTTCAAAACTTTTTCATTGAATCTTTTGGTGTTGGCTATATAGTTGTGTAGACTTCGATTCGCGTATCCTTAATTCTGGGTTCAAGATATAGTTCGGATTCGATTCCAAACATTGATTAGAGACCTTTAACACATGGTTATGTGTCGAATCTTAGCTGAGGAAAGTGTTTAGATATGCAACTAATCTCGACTGGAATCAAAGGTCTCGATGAATTGCTAGGTGGAGGTTTCCCCAAGGGAAAGTCTATTTTGGTTGTCGGCAGTCCAGGATCAGGTAAGACTATACTTTTGATGCAGTTTCTCAGAGTTGGAGCCATGGCCGATGAACCAGGCTTGTATGTGGCTATGGATGAGCCGCCGGAACAGGTGAAGTTGAACCTGTCTTCGTTTGGATGGAGTTTTGAAGAGCTTGAGAGAAGTGGTAAGCTCCTGTTCTTAGATGCGACTCCACTCAAGGGGGCGGTTGGATCTAAAGTTGCTGATCAACCATTCTTTGAGGATAATGTTGGCTCAGAGTTTAGGATGACCGTCAAGTCATTGATTAGAACTATTATGAAAATCGTGAGTGAGGAGAACATTCAGAGGATAGCGGTTGACCCAATAACTTCACTGATGCTAAGATATGGTGATGTATATAGGAGAAGGCGCGCGATGTTGACTTTCTTTGATGCCCTCTCAAGGTCCGGATGCACTTCATTGATATCTACTGAGCTCAGAACAAACATATTGAAGAGGAGGTTTCAGTTAGAGGAGTTTCTCTCTCAAGGAGTTATTCTTTTACATACATTGGTTCATGCAGGTAACGTTGTGAGGGCAGTTCAAATAGAGAAGATGAGGGGTATCCCTCATGACGCCCAGTTTAGACCTTACCAAATAACAGCCAATGGGATAGAGGTCTTTCCGAGAGATCGGGTGTTTAGTTAGAAAAATTCATTTCAATATCTTTCCGCCACCCTTAACTCTAAAGACCAAACCTCTATCACCGTCTATTCTGAAATCAATCCAACTTTCAATGTGTTTCTTCTTCATCTTCTTTATTCGTAATCTTCTTATATTCTCATCTTCCTTGTCTGACGTAGACATTTCTATTATGCAGTCTGAGACCGACTCTACCATATTCAATTCTTCCTTCTTCACATTAGTTCCAAGGGTGTAGAAGAATCGCCCGTTCAACCCTTTCGTCTTTGCACCGATGGAGTGTACAAAATTTGTAATGTAACCACCTTTTAGCATGGCGAAGAGAGGAGTCAATGAGTCTAAGAATACGTCAGTATTTCTTCCAAGCTTATCTAAACATGTTGAAATTTTCACACCTAATCCAGTTAAATCCTCAATAGATGAGACACTGTATTCTTCGGTGGACTCTTGCCCTCCTAGTGCTGAGTAACTGTCTATGAATATCAGTTTAGATGCCTTCTCATACTCTGTTATCCTTGGTTCAAATGTTTCCAATTCCCTCCTGATATTTGATGGAAAATCAACATTTGTTATGAAGAGGCATGAATTTCCATTCTTGAGGCTACTCATTAAGAAGTGGTTCGTCAAAACCGACTTCCCCGAGCCTGGTGGACCTGAGATCAGTACTGTAGATGAAGGTGAGATCCCTCCACCAGAGATCGCATTGAAGTAGCTGAAATCATACTCAACTATCTTTCTCTTCCTCTTCCTTATCGATATTGTTGTTGAGACAGCAGCTATGAGTATAAGCGTAACGATTCCAGAGTTTAGGATCCAGGGGCTTAGTAAAGGTAGCCTGATCTTTATGTTTTCGTTTGATGATAAATCATACAAGGTCTTTTCAGCTAACGGGATGGTTACCGCTAATATTGCCAATTCATAATTGACTTCGATCGAGTAAAAAGATTCTGGTAACTGTGGGAACTTTACATTTCCTTTCTCAGAAGTCTTTTCTTTACCTATGATAGAGCCGTTTCTGAGTATGAGTACGTTAGCTCCTTCTACAGGGCTGCCTAGAATGTCGAGGACTTCGATCTGAAGGCTATACACTCTACATTTCAACTGAACATTTGTATCCTCCAAATTGAATTGGCTTGTTCTGTTGACTACGACATCTTTCAACGATAGAATTATCTCAGCTGAGCCACTTGCATATTTGGGCAGAACAGCCTCAGCTAAACCCATCTGTCCGGTTCTACCCATCCATACACGGACATTATCGACAATTATAGAGATATCCACTCCGCTTACAGGGACTCCATTCATATCCATAGCTTGTAGAGTTATGGTGATGAATCCGGCCCCTATAGGGAGTGAGACATAAGTGTCTGTTCTCTCAGCATCCCAGAAGAGAACAATAGGTTTGTCGTTGTCTTTTGAAGCAATCGAGAAAACTATTGTTGAGCCTTGGCTGAAGGAGTGTCGTATCGGTATACCTACTACATACTGGCCGATCTGCTCTTCTACTGGCAACGATATTGTTGCACTAGATGCTTGTAAGATGTCTCCAGAGGCCTTCACTTCGAAGAGTGAGATGTTGAGGTGAGCCGTCATCTTCTCCTGTGATCTTAAGTATAGCCTATAATTTACTGAGCCCTCTACAGTAAGGTTTGAAGCTAAGCGAGGCTGCAAGGTAAAGGTTACCTGTTTATCCAATATTGCGAAGCGTTGCTGTCCGTATGGAGGAGCTGTACTCAGTATGTTTTCTCCTCGGGCTCCAAACGCCGGATCTGTGTGGGCATATAGAATAACCCGGCCCTGTAGCTCGGTCCTCTGACCCATAACTGGTGTATTGATTTGCATAATCGAAATCGTTAGCATAAGTATTAAGGCTGATGTAGTGAGCTTGATCATCTACCATCCCTAACATTCATAGCCTACCACTCTACAACTGTAAACATTCATCAACGATAACTATCTCCTTGACTCTATCATTTTAATATAGTCGATGACAAAACATGATAATGCGAATACTAGAACGACCATCTTCGTTGCGAATACTATGTTAATAGGAATCATGTTACGGGTTGGCCACGGATTAACTATTATATCAGGATTCTGTAAACCTTGGACGGATAACGCGGCCGACCAGACCACAGCATGATAAACTATCTCGAAACCACTTGCTAGGGCACTCAGCCAAGCAATTGCATACAATATCCTCCTTATATCAGGGAGCATCTGCTCAAACCGTCTTATAGACGAGGGTGTATAAAGGCCAAAGATGAACCATAGAAAGAATGAAAACATGAATATTGTTATCGGCTTCATATATAATCCAGGCAGCACTTCAACTTGTATCAGAACCAAGTTATCTCCAACGATGTAAGGGGGGGTCGCCTTGACCGTGTAAACAATAAGTACAGAGACAGCTGTTATTCCGAATATCCATGATAGAAGTGAGTAGATGTAACTCGTTACTCGCTTGATCTTCGGCAGTATAAATATTGAGATCATGATAAACCCACCGATGAATACGATATATGCAGGTGCGGGTGTGAACATTAGAATGAGCCCACAGAAAACAATAACCACGACGATATGCCAAAGGTCTTTATATAGGTCCTGATCCTCTCTGAATATCTTACGAAGACTCTTTGAAACTTGCAGTCTCTTCAACATGAGGCCCTCACCATTAAAGTGGTTCGAGGGTCTAATAAACAAGGCTCTCTTATGAGCCTCAAAACCAATATAACTTTTCTTCACTTCTTTTCTATATGTATCTCCTTTATATATCCACTATATTTTCCAGACACCATCTTTGTAGCACCACATATAAGGATAAGCGACAAATCCTCAGGCCTCTCCCAACCAGCGTCTGAGTATATCCTATCAAGGTCTATCTGGCGTTTCGACCAGTATTTGAGGGGTGTTGACACTAAGATAATTCTATGGTTACGAAGTTGATAAACTTCATCAGGCCCCTCAGAGAAGATGACCCAGACCATGTGTCTTCCATCATTTATCTCTACCCCGAATACATTCCAAGGTTCATTTGACATGGGATCCCTTACGAAACTGAAGTTTGGATAAACCCAAATCTCTATTATGGATTCGAATAGCCGCGATATGGATTCTCCCCTCAGTACCTGTTTCACATGGATGCTAGCCCAATTATAGGAGTCGTTCGCACCATCTTGATATACATGGAGCCCCAGACATTCTAAACCCTCAACTATGTCGTGGCGTGTGTATGCATAGTCTCTAGGCCCCTTCGTGTAGGTTACTTCCCAAAGGAAAGGTTTGTAGCCGCCAGTCACTTGATCTTTTGTTAAATACTTGAATTTTGGATTAAGGATCATGGGGTAGGTGTTATCTTCTCCTAAGCTCTGGTAGAAAGAGGTGGTGGCTACTAGTAATGCCAGGATAGCAGGAAGGACACTGATAAGTATCCTCTTTAACGCCATTTCCGAAAATCCTCCGCGATCTTGCTATAATTTTTAATTATTGCTGCGAGGCATACTGGAATTAGATATATGAAATAATTCTGAAGACCTCTCGGGGATGTCCACATTATCAATGCCGGAAATGCCCATAAGGTGTTTTTGAGCTTTGAAAAATATATCACATAATATATGAATAGGAGCGTAGCTGCTATCGCTGTTAAAGTTGTATAGAAGGTTTTTGACAGAGGTAAGAGTCCTTTCTGCGTCACCATGGATATTCCTTGGCTTACAACTATTAGTTCTCCAGCAAAAGGAGTCGTAACACCGTTGAACCAAGACTCCGGATCCTTTGATATGAAGAATATATTTGGAAGAATAAAGGCTCCGACTGTTAAAATGATAAATGTGGAAAGTTTCTTAATTCTCCTCAAACCTCCTTCACCGGATCTTAACATGTAGACCATGAGGTAGGGTGCGAGGATCCAAGGCTCCTGCTTAACTGAACAGGCTAAACCATACGTCAACCCGGATAATGCAGGATTTTCCAAATAGAAGACAGTCAGTGAGAGGGGTAGAACCCACAAGTAGTCTCCGAGGCAACCTGCCGTAAAGTTGATGGCCAAGTCTGAACCGGCGAAGAGGGGGACTATGACGAAAGGTCTCAAATCAGCCGGAGACTTCCAGTAGATTATCATGAAAGTTGCTAATTCGAATAGGAATGTTACCCATCTCATGTCTGAAACTCCGAAATAGATGAATGGGGTAAATATGAGGAAGTGGAGTGCAGGATAGTTGAGGTTTGTGACGAGGTCACCGTCTGGTTTCAAGGTTATGTAATCAACATCTACAGAAAACATTTCAAGCGCCTTCTGAAGGTCGTGTGGATAAGGATTCCATGAGGGGAACAGCCATAACTGCGCAGCGTAATGTGTGAAAGCCATAGAGTCAGTTCTATATACACCCCCATACTGTATCACCGCGATTACATAGATGCTTGAAGCGGCAACGAATAGTAAGGCGACCAAGGGTAGGTGACTGAACATCTTAATAATCCATAGAGGCATCATTGATAAAATAAGAAGAATCAGCGCAAGTATGTATATCGAAATGCAAAGAAGAATGACCTCATGGTGTATTTCTAACCTCCCCCTAAGCCAGTTCTGGAATCCTTCATAGAAGAGGAAGGACGACGCGAAAATGTAGGATAGGCGGAGTATCAGCTCATTTATCATTGTATTTCTCTGGTCAGTCAGGTAATATTTTGGTTGCATCAATTATTAGCCTCTACTTTCCTCTTGCAGATTACATACCAAAAAGAAATGAGTAATAATATGATGATAGAAGCGTAAGAAATGTAACATATCAATAAAATATTAGTTGAGGGGTAATGGTTCAGTATGATTCGTGAAGGTGTCGAAGTCACACGTATGGAGATCATTCCTTCAGGCGACTGCTGAACAATTCCAATCGCATCCTCGCCCTTAACTCTCCATCCAGGATCATATGCCTCTCTTACAGTTAGATCAACATCCTGCAGAGGAGTCTTAATCTCAATAAAGATAGTATCTGGTGCAGGTCTACAGTAATTTATATCGATATTGATAGTCTTATTATTTAGCTCGATGTGAGAGTTTGGAATAGAATTCTTTAGGATTGTAAGGTTGTTCCTTCCATAAATTATGTAATTGTCAACCTTGAAAGTTGAGTTGGCCAACGTATTTATCAACGTCGAATTTGCGTTTCCGACTAGAAGCCAGCGAATAGCTAATTCCTGATTTCTCTCTATAAGCCACTTCCAGATCCTTGTCCTATTCTCCGAGGTCTCCAGATCGTTTATTCTATAATCGTTTATCTTTAATAGATCTGAAATGACCTTCTCTTGAGGGTACCATCCATCTATTATGGGTTTCCCAACATATCTAGGTAGCACATATACCCACATCGGACATCGTATAGGTAGGATCCTTCCATACTCACTTTCAAACTCAAAATACTCTATAACTTGTTGAGGAATCTCTGAATTCTCAGTTGTATAGGGTAGATGAGGGTTTACATTTTGGGATAGAGCGTAGATTCCTTTCATTGAGGCACCAATAATCATAACTACGAGGATTACGATGAATCCGGCAGAGTATATTCTCCGGTTACTACGTGTAGCGTTCACCGCAACCTTCCCCGCCAATAAGGATGTTGGAATGGCAAGGTAAAGCCAAAACCTATGAACATCCAGACTCCTCCAGACAGTATTTATAATGGGTAGGTTCACCACAGGTATGGCATAATTCCCTAGACTTAACCATGCAAAGATGACAAACCACAATGAGATGAAAATTATCGGGTAACCGTCATTTCCAACCCTTCCCTTTATGTGTAGGATAAGCCCTATCATTGAAAGGAATGACACAACGACGAGTCCTTGACCTACGATTCGAAGCAGTGAATTGCCCGCGGCCTCGAAGACACCCATACCTGTAAGCAAAGTCATTATTCCGGTGAGGTAAATGGTTTGAAAGCCTCTGTTCTTCGAGTATAATTGATATATTGCTAAAATAGCTAGGCAGAAATGAAATATTCCCTGCTCTACAGTGAGGTAGTCAACCATAGCGTATGTAAGTCTCATGAATGGAAAGTCTACAGTCCTATTGTAGAATGGGTTTCTCATTATATGCCAAGAGGCCTCAAGGAAATGTAGAAACCATGGACTTGAAACAGTTAGCGCACACCCTATGAGAGCGATGAGAACAATCGCTGCCTTAATTCTCCCTCTCGAATTCGTTAATGATACGTATGCTATGGGGGTTAATATCAAAACTATGAATGCTGAGAGGTGATGAGTAAGTATCAGTATGGAAAGGAGAAGAGTAGAGGCTATAAAATTTATAACTACACATATTCCTCTCAACATCTTTGAGAGAGAGGCGATGAAGAGGCAGGCTATAGGTAATGCCACAATATTCGGAAACCTATCATAGAACAGGAAGTTTCCTATTACCGTAGGAGTGAGGGTGAAGATTAGGGAGGCCCAAGCTGCCTCTACTTGTTTAAGGTTAAGTCCAAGACCTAAAATATATATTGTGATGGGTGTTACGACATAGAACGCTGCATCCACAATCTTGTACGCCAAAACTCCATCAATACCAGTCAATGCAACTGAAAATGTAAGAATGTAGCTTAGCGGAGAATAGAGTAGAAGGAAAGGTGAACCACCGTACCAGTCAGGATACCATGATGGCACATAATGTAACGACTTGTAGGAGTCAACGATGAACAGGATCTTACTCAAATGACTTGTAGAATCCACCCCCTCCGGTATGCCAGGAGAAAACCTTGATAGTACAGTTAACACGCTTATCACTATAGAAAATATCAAAGGAGTTCGGCTGTTAAATCTAAACTTCATTGGGAGGCTACCAACTCACAGTAAACCTAACGCGGTCTATAGTAACTCTTGAGCGTAACACCTTTATGATGCATAATAATGTCGTAATCGCTATGATCTGGATTGGAAGAACTGTTCCGAACTCTGGGATAGCAGCACTGCTGTCCTTATCGCATGCTGACTGAACCACATATGTGCCATACTTACCAGAGGTGCTTCTATCCGTCACTATGGCAACAACTTCAACATTATCCGGGTTTACATCAGGCGGTATCGTCCAGTTCCCGTTTATCACAACGTATGAGTTTGGCCTCAGGAAGATGCCTTGCCTTAAGACTGTACCTCTATAAACGTTATCCCATCGGATACCTTCAAGCTCTATATCGTTCTCGACGACATAGGCAACGACCTCTCCATTGAAAGAGTATCCATTACGTTCAGTCACCTTTACTTGAGCACTCAGTGTTGATCCATTGACATATTTGATCACCGTCAGCTCAACCAGATGCACTGTCCTAGAGCCTATGGACTCAATTTCATTCCATTCAACTATAGCCCCACTCACCCTACTATATCCCCCGTCATATGCATGTGATGGTACAAAGTTGAACTCCAACTCTGTTGCCCTCTTGACCGAATCAACCGTGCTCCATACGTCTTGGAGATGATATACAACGAAGTGCACTATGTGACCTCGATTCTGGCGAATATCCCTTATCTGAATCTGCTCTCTTCTACAAGGTTCAGACCATGTGCTCGAGAAGACTTCAACAAATACAGAATGCGTAAATCCCTGAGAACTTGCTGGACCTATGGAGTATAGTAAGAGAGTTGAAGTTACCGCTAGCAGGATGCATAGGAAACTCAGAGGTTCAACCTTCAAGATTGGCACCATTCTCCTTCAGAGATCACCAAACGTCCATTAACTACTTTAAGTTCTCTGGTGCACATGTAATGCAGACATAGTTTCATTGAAGTCAGGTATAAAAGCATCATCCTCCCACCCTATCCTTAA
>Ga0123519_10010380_pt1 | contig 13878 bp, 11 predicted proteins | sample YelNatPaOPRAMG02_FD_87396 | JGI IMG/M metagenome (GOLD analysis project Ga0123519, IMG submission 87396) | Hot spring microbial communities from Yellowstone National Park - Yellowstone National Park OP-RAMG-02 (version 2) | ecosystem: Environmental > Aquatic > Thermal springs > Hot (42-90C) ...
AAGGGAAAGCCCTCGATGCCGCCGGCATGATCGACTACCTGGAGGGGCTGCTCGGGCGCTATCCCATCGCCTCGATCGAGGACGCGCTCGCCGAGGATGACTGGGCGGGCTGGAAGCTTTGTAGTGAGCGGCTGGGCGGGCGGGTGCAACTCATCGGCGATGATCTTTTCGTGACCAACCCCGAGCGGCTCAAACGGGGCATTCGCGAGGGCATCTGCAACGCCATCCTGGTCAAGCTGAACCAGATCGGCACGCTGTCGGAGACGCTGGAGACCGTCGAGATCGCGCACCGGGCCGGCTATCGCGCGGTAATCAGCCACCGCTCTGGCGAGACCGAGGATACCACCATCGCCGATCTCGCGGTCGCCACCAATTGCGGCCAGATCAAGACCGGCAGCCTCTCACGCTCCGACCGGCTGGCGAAATATAACCAGCTCATGCGCATCGAGGCCGAACTCGGCCCGTCGGGGCGCTATGCCGGGCGGTCGATTCTGCGCGCCTGAGCCCCGGCGCCCCCGGCCGGCGCGCCGCGGGGAAAATGACCAAAATGACATGACGAAAAAAACACCAGGCGGAGACCACTCAGTTACCTTTGTCGGGCTTCAATAGCGGTTGCCGAAGCGCGATGGAGGAACCGGATGCTCGCGATCGATTTTCGCCGCCTCGCCCTCGCCCAGGGCTTGCTCGGCGCGGCGGCACCAGAAACCCCCGACGACGCGCCGGGGACACCAGCGCGCCAGCCCAGCCCCGCGCGCCCCGAGGCATCACGCGCGCCGGAGGCTGAGGCCGAGGCCGAGGCTGAAGCAATGCAGGGCTGAATTGACCGCGCCGCGCTTGACGGCGGGCGCGCCCTCCGAGATCATTAGTACACAAATGATCCTAGGGCGCCTTCCCCATGGGGGCGGCAAGCGCGGGAGAGTGGCGTGGCGAGGCAGGCAGTGTCTCCCGGGGCCCGGGCGGAGACGATCGCCCCGCTTGGGAATATCCTCGGGGATTATGTGGTGGAGGCGCAGGTGGGGTTCCTTCTGCGCCGCGCCCATCAACGCCATGTCGCGCTATTCCAGGATTTGATGGGCGCGCGCGATCTCACACCCACCCAGTTCACCGCGCTGATCAAGATCGTCGAGCGTGGCGCCGTCACGCAGAACCTGCTCGGCCGCTTCACCGCCATGGACCCGGCGACGATCCAGGGCGTCGTGCGCCGCCTGCTCGCCCGCGATCTCATTCGCCGCGACGCCGATCCCGCCGACCGGCGCACCCATGTGCTCCGCGCCACCGCCACGGGGCTTGAACTGGCGGGCCAGGCCGTGGCATGCGCAAGGCGCATCACCGAGGCGACGCTGGCCCCCCTGGCCCCGGCGGAGCGCACGCTTTTTCTCGCCCTGCTGCGGAAACTGGTTTGACCCATGGACACTCTCTCCCCGACGCTCGAAACCGAGCCGGCCCTCGGCTTTGGCCTTGATTTCGCCGCCCTAGCCACGCGGGACGGGCTAATCCGGCTCGATCAGGCGTTTCTCGCAGCCCTCCAGGCCGAGGATCCGGCGCTCGTCACCCGCCTCCTCGCCGCCCGCGCCGCCCCTGAAACGATCGCGCCCAAGGACGAGAGCGAGCTGGTGATCGCCCTCGGCCGCCATCTCGACCCTTTCGTTGCGACCCTGTTCGGAATCGGCGCAGAAGCTGACCAGCTGACCAAGCGCACCCAAGCGTTGGATCCGATCCATGCCTGCAAGCGGCTCTTCGTGCAGCGCCAGGCCGTCCGCCAGTATCCCGATGCAGCGGCGTTTGACGGCGATGCCCTGCGCGCGGCGTTGGAAGCGAAGATCGGCGTCCCCTTGAGCGAAGCCGGCTTCGCCGCCGCGGTCGCGGGCTTCACCGCTGCTGGCGACGAGGCGGCGCTCGATCTCGCGCGCCGCTATGCCGCCTGGGCGACGTTGAGCGCGGCCGGCCAGGCCCGGCACCGCGATGGCACCCTCTTCAAGGTACCGCGCAAGCCCGATCCCGAACATCTGGTGCCGGTCGAGACGATCGTTCGCGACGGGGTCACCATGCTGCGCCTGCCCGAGCATGAGTGGCGCGCCCGCGATGGCTTCGCCTTGACCGATCCCGGGATGAATGATCAGCAAGCGCTCGATCAGATGAATTACTGCATCTGGTGCCACAGCCAGGGCAAGGATTCCTGCTCGAAAGGCCTGCGCGACCGCAAGAGCGGCGAATTCCAGAAATCCCCCTTCGGCGTCACCCTCGCCGGCTGCCCGCTGGAAGAAAAAATCAGCGAGATGCACACCCTCCGCGCCGAGGGCGCGGCGATCGGCGCCTTCGCCATCATCGCCATCGACAATCCGATGATGGCGGCGACCGGGCATCGCATCTGCAATGACTGCATGAAGGCCTGCATCTATCAGAAACAGGACGCGGTCGACATTCCCCAAGCCGAAACCTCCATCCTCCGCGATATCCTGGCGCTGCCCTGGGGGGTCGAGATCTACGCCCTGCTCACCCGCTGGAATCCGCTCGATATCCGCCGCCCGCTGCCGCGCCCGGAGAGCGGGCGGGCGGTGCTGGTGGTCGGGCTCGGCCCGGCCGGCTTCACGCTCGCCCATCATCTGCTCAATGACGGCCATAGCGTGGTCGCGATCGATGGGCTCAAGATCGAGCTGCTCGGCTTCGATCCCCTGGGCCCGATCCGCGATGCAGAAACTCTGTTCGAAAATCGCGACGACCGGGTGATGGCCGGGTTCGGCGGCGTCGCCGAATACGGCATCACCGTGCGCTGGAACAAGAACTATCTCAAGCTGGTCCGGCTCCTGCTCGAGCGGCGGGCGGGGTTTGCGATGTTCGGCGGGGTGCGTTTCGGCGGCGGCGCGACGCTGTCCATCGATGACGCCTGGGCGCTGGGGTTCGATCACATCGCCCTCGCCATGGGTGCGGGGCGGCCGACGGTGCTCGACGTTCCGAACGGGCTGGCGCGCGGGGTGCGCCAGGCCTCCGATTTCCTGATGGCGCTGCAGCTCACCGGGGCGGCGAAATTCTCCTCGGTCGCCAACCTGCAAATCCGCTTGCCAGTGGTGGTGATCGGCGGCGGCCTCACCGCCATCGACACCGCGACCGAGAGCCTCGCCTATTACGTCCGCCAGGTGGAGAAATTTGCCCGCCGCTATGAAACCCTGATCGCCGAGCGTGGCGAGCAAGCGGTACGGGCGGGATGGTCGGCGGAGGAGCGCGAGATCGCCGAGACCTTCCTCGCCCATGCCGGCGCCATTCGCGCCGAACGTGAGGCGGCGGCGGCGGCCGGCCGGGTGCCGCGCTTTGCGCCGCTCCTCGAGTCCTGGGGTGGCGCCACCATCGCCTATCGCCGCCGGCTGATCGACGCCCCGTCCTATACCCTCAACCATGAAGAGGTCGCGAAAGCGCTCGAGGAGGGGGTGCGTTTCGCCGAAGGGCTGACGCCGGCAGCCGTCGAGATCGATCAGTATGGCCATGCCGCGGCGCTCCGCTGCCGGGGCCGCGATGGCAGCACGGTGGTGTTGCCGGCGCGCGCGATCCTCGTCGCCGCTGGCACCCAGCCCAACACCGTGCTGGCGCGCGAGGATCCCCGCATCGCCCTCGATGGCCGCTATTTCCAGGCGATCGGCGAGGATGGCGCACCGGTCTCGCCGGTGCGCGGCCTTGCCAAGCCGGATCGCGCCGAGGTGCTGATGCACCGTGCCCCCGATGGCCGCTTCATCAGCTTCTTGGGCGATCTCCATCCGAGCTTCTTCGGCAACGTCGTCAAGGCGATGGGCAGCGCCCGGCGCGGTTATCCGGTGATCTCGCGGGTACTAGCTGCCCGCACGCCGGCATCGCCGGATGCGGCCGCGGTGATCGCGCGCTGTCGGGAGGCGCTGGTGGTCAGCGTGCATGCCGTCAATCGCCTCACGCCAACCATCGTCGAGGTGGTGCTGCATGCCCCGGCGGCGGCGCGCGCCTTCCGCCCCGGCCAGTTTTTCCGCTTGCAGAATTACGAGCGTTTCGCCCCTCGTCTCGAAGAGCCGGGCGTCGGCCAGACCCTGCTCGCGATGGAGGGGCTGGCGATGACCGGCGCCTGGACCGACCCGGCGCGCGGCCTGGTCGCGGTGATCGCGCTCGAAATGGGCGGCAGTTCCGATCTCTGCGCGACCCTCACGCCGGGCGAGCGGGTGGTGCTGATGGGGCCGACGGGAACGCCGACCGAATTGCCGGCAGGGAGCACCGTCGCGCTGGTCGGCGGTGGGCTTGGCAACGCCGTTCTGTTCAGCATCGGCGCCGCCTTGCGTGCCCGCGGCACCCGCGTGCTCTATTTCGCCGGCTACAAGAAGATGATCGACCGCTACAAGGTCGAGGAGATCGAGCGCGCCGCCGATGTCATCGTCTGGTGCTGCGACGAGGCCCCCGGCTTCACCCCGACCCGGCCACAGGATCGCAGCTTCGTCGGCACTATTGTCGCCGCCATGGCGGCCTATGGCGAAGGCCGCCTTGGCGCCCAGGCGGTGGCGCTCGCCGCGTGCGAACACCTCGTGGTCATCGGCTCGGATCGCATGATGCAGGCGGTGGGCGCGGCGCGGCATGGCGTGCTGGCGCCCTGGCTCCGCCCCGGCCACAGCGCCATCGGCTCGATCAACTCGCCAATGCAATGCATGATGAAGGAAGTCTGCGCGCAATGTCTCCAGCCGCAGATCGACCCAGTGAGCGGGGAGCGGAGTGTCGTATTTTCCTGCTTCAACCAGGATCAAGGGCTGGATCGGGTGGATTTCCCGGCCCTCGCCGAGCGCTTGCGCCAAAACAGCCTGCAGGAAAAACTCACCGCGCAATGGATCGACCGCGCGCTGCGGCAATTGAATCTGCGGCCAGTGACCTCGTGACGCGGGTTTGGGGGCGCTGCCCCCAACGGGGTCGAGGGGCAGCGCCCCTCGCCTGAACTCTTGAGGAAGGATACGCATCATGGCACTCGCCGCCGGACCGGAAACCCAGATCGGCAAGCTGGTCATCCGCAATATCGGGCTGATGCTCTCGGGGGCGCTCGAAGCCCCGATCCTCGATGCCGACACCCTGGTTGCCGAAGGCGGCCGCATCACCGCGTTCGGGCGCGAGAAAGATTGCGATACCGCGGCCGCGCGGGTGGTGATCGACGCGCAAGGAACGACGCTCGCCCCCGGCCTGATCGACAGCCACGTCCACCCGGTGTTCGGCGACTGGACGCCGCGCCAGAACCAGCTCGGCTGGATCGAGAGTTTTCTCCACGGTGGCGTCACGACGATGATCTCGGCCGGCGAGGTGCATCTCCCCGGGCGGCCGCGCGATATCGTCGGCGTCAAGGCGCTGGCGATCACCGCCGAGCGCGCTTTTGCCAATTTCCGACCCAACGGGGTCAAGGTCCGCGCCGGCGCGCCGGTGCTCGAGCGTGGCATGGTCGAGAGCGATTTCGCCGAACTCGCCGCGGCTGGCGTAAAACTGCTCGGCGAGGTCGGGCTCGGCACCGTGAAAGCCGGCTACGAGGCCAAAGAAATGGTGGCTTGGGCGCGCAAATACGGCCTCCAGAGCACCATCCACACCGGCGGGCCGAGCGTGCCGGGCTCGGGCTATATTGACGCCGATACCGTGCTCGAGGCCGATGCCGACATCATCGGACACATCAATGGCGGACATACGGCGCTGCCCCTCAGGCAGATCCGTTGTCTCTGCGAGGGCTGCCTGCGTGGCATCGAGATCGTCCATAACGGTAACGAACTCGCCGCCCTCAGCGCGCTCCGCTTCGCAAACGAACTCGGCCAGCTTGCGCGCGTCATTCTGGGCACCGACAGTCCCGCCGGCTCCGGTGTGCAGCCGCTCGGCATCCTGCGCCTGATCGCGTTTCTCGCGAGTTTCGGCGACGTCCCGGCCGAGACCGCGTTCTGTTTCGCGACCGGCAACACCGCCCGGCTGCGCGCCCTCGATTGCGGCCTGATCGAGGTCGGGCGGGCGGCCGATTTCGTGCTGATGGACCGCGCCCAGCACAGTTCCGGCAAGGATTTGCTCGAGAGCGTGCGGCTGGGCGATCTCCCCGGTATCGGCATGACGGTGATCGACGGCATCGTCCGCACCGGGCGCAGCCGCAACACCCCGCCCGCCGAACGCATTCCGGAGGTGGTGCGCGCGGCGCATTAGCCGATCTGGCCTGCCGCGCCGGGGGTCGCCATTTTTTCTCTTGCCTCGGCGCGCATCCTGCCTAGGGTGGGGCATCGATACCGACCAGAGCGGGGGAGGAAAAAACCGTGGATTTCGCGTATTCCGACAAGGTCAATGCCTTGCGCGAGCGCCTGCTCGCCTTCATGGACGAGCATATCTATCCCAATGAGGCAACCTATCACGCCCAGCTCGAGCAGGCCGCCGATCGCTGGCAGCCGGTGCCGATCATCGAGGCGTTGAAGCCCACGGCCCACAAGGCTGGCCTCTGGAACCTGTTCCTGCCCCATTCCGCCTACGGTGCCGGGCTGACCAATCTCGAATATGCCCCGCTCGCCGAGATCATGGGCCGCGTGCAATGGTGCTCGGAGGTGTTCAACTGTTCCGCGCCCGATACCGGCAACATGGAAACCATCGAACGCTATGGCAGCGAGGAGCACAAGAAGCGCTGGCTCGAGCCGCTGCTGGAGGGAAAAATCCGCTCCTGCTTCTCGATGACCGAGCCCGAGGTGGCATCCTCGGACGCGACCAATATCCAGACCCGGATCGAACGCAAGGGCGACGAATATATCATCAACGGGCGCAAATGGTGGTCGTCCGGCGCCGGCGATCCGCGCTGCGCGGTGTTCATCGTCATGGGCAAGAGCGACCCGCACAATCCTGATAAATATCGCCAGCAATCGATGATCCTGGTGCCGCGCGGCACCCCGGGCGTCACCATCAAGCGCATGCTGCCGGTGTTCGGCTATGACGACGCGCCGCACGGCCATGGCGAGATCGTGTTCGAGAATGTCCGCGTGCCGGCGTCAAACATTCTGCTCGGCGAGGGGCGCGGCTTCGAGATCGCGCAAGGGCGGCTCGGGCCGGGACGCATCCATCACTGCATGCGCACGATCGGGCTCGCCGAGCGGGCGCTGGAGAAAATGTGCAAGCGCGTCACCGAGCGCGTCGCGTTCGGCCGGCCGCTCGCCGAACAAGGGGTGATCATCGAGCGCATCGCCAATGCGCGCATCATGATCGACCAGTCGCGACTGCAAGTGCTGCACGCGGCGTGGAAGATGGACAAGGTCGGCAACAAGGAAGCGCGGCGCGAGATCGCGGCGATCAAGGTCGCGGTGCCGAACATGGCCTGCCAGGTGATCGACTGGGCGCTGCAGGCGCATGGTGGCGGCGGCGTCACCAGCGATTTCGGCATCGCGCGCATGTACGCGACGGCGCGCACCATGCGCATCGTCGATGGCCCGGACGAGGTGCACCGCTTCCAGCTCGGCCGCCTCGAACTCGCCAAATACCGCCCGGCGCGACCCAACGCATGAGGAGAGAACGATGAAAAATCTGTTCGATCTCTCGGGCAAGGTCGCCGTCATCACTGGCTCCAGCCGCGGTATCGGGCGCGCCATCGCCGAGGCGATGGCGGCGCATGGCGCCAAAGTGGTGATTTCGAGCCGCAAGCCCGAAGCCTGCGCCCCGGTCGCCGAGGCGATCCAGGCGGCAGGGGGCGAAGCGATCGTCATCCCCTGTCATATCGGCCATAAGGAGCAGCTTCAGGCGCTGGTGGAAAAAACCACGGCGCATTGGGGCGGCATCGACATCCTGGTGTGCAACGCCGCGGTCAATCCCTATTTCGGCCCCTCGGCGGGCATTCCCGACGAGGCCTATGACCGCATCATGGGGGCCAATGTGCGGAGCAATTTCTGGCTCTGCAACATGGCCCTGCCCGGCATGGCGGCGCGCGGCGGCGGGGCGATCATCGTCGTCTCGTCGATCGCGGGCCTCCGCGGCACACCGCTTCTGGCCGTCTATGGCCTCTCCAAAGCCGCCGACATGCAACTCGTGCGCAACATCGCCGTCGAATGGGGACCGAAGAATATCCGCGCCAATTGCCTGGCGCCGGGCCTGATCCGCACCGATTTCGCCCGCGCGCTCTGGGAAAACCCCGAGATCGGCGAGAAGCGATCGCGCGATACGCCGTTGCTGCGCATCGGCGAGCCTGACGAGGTGGCGGGCGCGGCGGTGTTTCTCGCGGCGCCCTCGGGCAGCTTCACCACCGGCCAGACCATCGTCATCGATGGCGGCGTCACCATCGGCTCGCCGATACAGGCGGCCGGCTGAACCACCATGACGGAGGGGGTTCCCGAGCTCGTTCCGGTTCTACCCAATCATCGTTTCGACGAGGTGGCGTTGGCGCGCTACCTCGCCGAAACCCTCCCGGGTTTTGCCGGGCCGATGGTGGTGCGGCAATTCCAGGGCGGCCAATCCAACCCGACTTTTCACCTTCGTGCCGGGGCACGCGACTATGTACTGCGCAAGAAGCCGCCGGGAAAATTGTTGCCCTCGGCGCACGCCGTCGATCGCGAATTCCGCGTGCTGAAGGCGCTCGCCGGCAGCGCCGTGCCGGTGCCGACGGTGCATCTTCTCTGCACCGATCCGGCGGTGATCGGGCAGATGTTTTACGTCATGGACTATGTGCGCGGTCGGGTTTTCGCCGATCGCGCCCTGCCCGGCATCGCCCCCGCGGAACGGGCGGCGATGTATGACGACATGAACCGCGTGCTTGCACTCCTTCACGGGCTCGACTATCGCGCCTTGGGTCTTGGCGATTTCGGTCGGCCGGAGGGCTATGTGGCGCGCCAGACCGCGCGCTGGTCGCAGCAATACCAGGCTTCCCGCACCGAGGACGTGCCGGCCATGGAAGCGCTGATGCGCTGGCTTCCCGCGCATCTCCCCGACAACGAGGAAGCCGCCATCGTGCATGGCGATTTCAGGCTTGGCAATTTGTTATTTCATCCGACCGAGCCGCGCGTCGTCGCGGTGCTCGATTGGGAACTCGCAACCATCGGCCATCCGCTCGCCGATCTCGCCTATAATCTGCTCACCTATCGCCTGCCGGAAGCCGCGGGCGGGGCGGCAGAGGCGGAAATGGTGGCGCTCGGCATTCCCGCCGAGGCCGCCTATGTCGCACGCTACAGCGAACGCAGCGGGCGCGCCGCCGGCCCGGAACTCGAATTCATGATCGTCTTCGCGATGTTCCGGCTCGCCGCCATCGCCGCCGGCGTCTATCGCCGGGCGCTGGATGGCAACGCGGCCGACGCGCGGGCCTTCGAGCGCGGCCACATCTTCAAGGAAATCGCCGAGCGCGCCTGGCAGTTCGCGCAACGGCTCGAACCGAAAGCGGAAAAATCCCAGTAATAAAAACCCGGACGCGGCCCTGGCCTTATTTTGTTACGATATAGTCTCCGCAAGCCCTTGTGAGATCAAAAACCTTGCAAAATTCTATTTGCAGGGTATACCTCGTCATACAAACGCATGTTGGCCCGCGCGGCTGCCCCGAGATACGACGCGTCACGATAAGCGCGCGTCGCCGCATGACCGAGGATAGGCAATTCCCAACCACGGAGGGCTCCCATGAGAACACTCTCAGGAACCATTGTGGCAACCCGCATCCAGGATCGCGATATTCGGTTTTTTGTGCATAATCCGCAGGATTATATCCAATCGCATCATTTACAAGGCATTTTTTATGAACGTGAGGAACTGGCCATCATCTCGCGGCATTTCCATGAAGATGGGGTTTTTATCGATATTGGCACGAACATCGGCAACCACACGATTTTCATCGAGAAATTCTGCAATCCCCGGCGCATTATCACTTTCGAGGTCAATCCGATCGCGATCGAGATTTTGCAGGTCAACATCCTCCTCAATGCTTTGGCGAAATGCGACACTTCTTGCCTCGGTTTCGCGCTTGCTGCCGAAGCGAGCATGGCAAAGTTGGTGCAGCCCGACCCCAACAATCTCGGCCTCACCATGGTAGAGCCCGATCCCGCGGGACACGTACGCGGCATCGCCGGCGACGAGGTGCTGGCCCATCGCCGGGTCGATTTCCTGAAAATCGATATCGAGGGCGGTGAAATGGCGGTGCTGGCGGGGCTGGCGCAGACCATCGCGCTGTGGCGCCCGGCGATTTTCATCGAGGTCGATGACCACAATGCCCGGCTTTCGCGGCCTGGTGCGCGAGCGCCCGCTATCGTCGGGTGGATGCGTTTCAGCGCTACGAGGGCAAAACAAACTATATGATTTTGCCCGACGAACGGGCATGAGCAGCGCATGCCACCCGGGGTTCACCACCTGGAATTCTCCCTGGGGCTGATCCCCTGGGGCTCAATGCGCCGCGGCCCAGTTTTCTCCGATCCCGGTCTCGACCACCAGCGGCACGCTGAGCGAGGCCGCTTCCTGCATCACGTCGCGCGCTAGCCGGGCGGTCGCCTCGCCCTCGTGCCGCGGCGCCTCGAACAGCAACTCGTCGTGGACCTGCAATAAAAGCCGCGCCGCGAGCCCGGCTCCGGCGAGGGCCTCAGACAGGCGCACCATGGCGCGTTTGATGATATCGGCCGCCCCCCCCTGCAGCGGCGCGTTGATCGCCTGGCGCTCGGCATAGGCGCGGCGCGCGGCGTTGCGCTCCGCGATGCCAGGGACGTAGCAACGCCGGCCGAACGGCGTCAGCACGTAGCCGCGGGTGCGGGCCTGATCCTTCATCCGTTCCATGTAGGCTTGGATTTCGGGATAGCGGGCGAAATAGGCCGCGATGTAAACCCGCGCTTCCTGTGGCGAGATGCCGAGCTGGCGGGCCAGGCCGAAGGCGCTGATGCCGTAGATGATGCCGAAATTGATCGCTTTCGCCCGCCGACGGGTGAGCGGATCCATGCCGGCGAGCGGCACGCCGAACACTTCGGAGGCGGTGCGCGCGTGGATATCCTCGCCCTCGGCGAAACTTTTCTTGAGGGCCGCGATATCGGCGACATGGGCGAGCAAGCGCAGTTCGATCTGCGAATAATCGGCGCTCACCAGGACATGGCCGGCCTCGGCGATGAAAGCACGACGGATGCGCCCGCCTTCCTCGGTGCGCACCGGGATGTTTTGCAGGTTGGGATCGGTCGAGGAGAGCCGCCCGGTGCTGGTCGCGGCCATTGCGAAGCTGGTATGCACACGGTTGGTTCGCGGATTGATTTGCGTCACCAGCGCATCCGTATAGGTCGATTTGAGCTTGGCGAGCTGGCGCCATTCGAGAATGCGGGCGGGCAGCTCGTGGCCCTCCTCGGCGAGCGTCTGCAACACCGCGGCATCGGTTCCCCAGGCGCCGGTTTTCATCCGCTTGCCGCCGGGGAGTTTCATCTCATCGAACAACACCGCGCCGAGCTGCTTGGGGCTGCCGAGATTGAACGCGTGGCCGACCAGGGCATGGATGTCACGCTCCATCACCGCCATGCGCTGGGCGAACTCCTCGGAAATGCGCGACAATTCGGCGGCATCGACCTTCACCCCCGCCGTTTCCATCGCCAGCAGCACCTTGATCAGCCGCCGATCCACCTGCTCATAGAGCGCGAGCGCGTGGTTTTCGCGCAAGGCAGGGCGGAGCTTGTGCCAGAGCCGCAGCGTGATATCGGCGTCTTCGGCGGCATAGGCGGTGGCGCGATCGAGCGGCACTGCGGCGAAGGCTTGGCGGGTGCGCCCGGTGCCGGTCGCCTCGTCATAGCTGATCGGGCGATGGCCAAGATGAAGCAGCGAGAGTTCGTCCATGCCATGGCCATGCGCGCCGGCGGCCTGGGCGTAGGAAATCAGCATCGTATCATCGAGCGGCGTGATGGCGGAAAAACCGGCGCCGGCGAGAATGGCGAGGTCGAATTTGGCGTTCTGGAAAATTTTCAGCACGGAGGGATCGCCGAGCAATGGGTCGAGCGCGGCGCGGGCGTGTTCAAGCGTGATCCGTGGGCCCTCGCCACCATGGCGAAGCGGCACGTAGCAGGCATGCCCCGGCGCGGTGGCCAGCGAAAACCCGATCAGTTGGGCGCGTTGGGCATCGAGCCCGTCGGTTTCGGTATCGAGCGCGAGCAGCCCCGCCTCCCGCGCCGCCGCGATCCAGGCGGCAAGGGCCGCAGCGTCGGTGACGCACGCATAAGGACCGAAGGGCGGCGCCGCGTCATCGGCAACCGGCACCGGCGCCGCGGCCGGCGCTTCGAGCCCGAGGCGCTGCAAGACGCTGCGAAAATCCTGGCGCGCCAGCCAGGCGGCGAGCCGCGCGGTATCGGGCGGCTTCAGCGCCAACGCCTCGAGCGGCAGCGGCAGCGGCGCATCATCGCGCAGCGTCACGAGGGCGCGCGACAGCCGCGCCGCCTCGGCATGCGCGACCAGCGCCTCCTGGCGCTTCGAGGGTTTCATCCCCGGCGCCGCCGCCAGCACCGCCTCCAGCGAGCCGTATTCGCCGATCAGTTGCGCCGCGGTTTTCGGCCCGATCCCCGGCACGCCGGGCACATTGTCCACGCTGTCGCCCATCAGCGCCTGGAGATCGATCAATTTTTCCGGCGCGACGCCGAATTTTGCCACCACCTCGGCCGGTCCGATCGGCTTCTGGCGGATCGGGTCGAGCATTTTTATCCTCCCGCCAATGAGCTGCATCAGATCCTTGTCGGAGGAGACGATGGTGACCTCGCCGCCGGCGGTCGTGGCGGCGCGGGCGTAGGCGGCGATCAGGTCATCGGCCTCCCAATCGGCGGCCTCGATGGCGGGCACGCCGAAGGCCTCGGCGGCCTCGCGCACCAGGGCGAATTGCGGAACGAGTTCGGGCGGCGTCTCCGGGCGCTGCGCCTTGTAGGGCGGATAGAGACGATTGCGAAAGGTCTGTCGCCCGGCGTCGAAAATCACCGCGAGATGGCTGCCGGTGTGCTCGCGCAGGAACCGCGCGAGCATGTTGGTGAAGCCGAGCACGGCGTTGACCGGCGTGCCGTCCGGCCGGGTCATCGGCGGCAGGGCGTGGAAGGCGCGAAAAATAAAGCCCGAGCCGTCGATCAGGACGAGATGCGGCCTCGTTGCCGCGCTCGTCCCGGCTGCGGCTTCGGTCATGCCTCAATGCTCGCGGGCGGGGGGCACGCCCTCGTTCAGAACATAGAGGCGCGAACAATAGGGGCACATCACCTGGCGGTCGGGGATGCGCAGATAGACGCGGGGATGACCCAACGGGCCGTCGCCGCCATCGCAGGCGACGACCCGCTGATCGACATGGATGATCTCGGTCGGGGTGGGAGCTTGGGTCGGGGCGCCGTCGGGCATGGGCCGTCCTCTCTGGTCGCGATGCGGGCGGGATGATAGCGATGCGCTCCATGGTTTCAACCGCTTCGCCCGCCAGAACCATCGGACGGCGCGGCCTGACCGGTGCCTGCGCCGCGTTTCTGGCGGCCTGTGCCGCCCGGCCGCTTCCCGTCCTCTCCCGGCCGAGCCCCGCCGGGCCGGTCTCGGGCCATTTCGTCATGGCCGGCGGGGTGCATCTGCCCTATCGGCTCTATCCCGCCGACGGCGTGGCGGTTCCGCGCGCCGTCATGCTCGCGCTGCATGGCTTTAACGACAGCCGCGATGCCTTCGAATATGCGGCACCGGCCTTCAACCGCGCCGGCATCGCGCTCTACGCCCCCGATCAGCGCGGATTTGGCGCCGCGCCGCAGCGCGGATTCTGGCCCGGCAGCCGCGCCCTCGTTTCTGATGCCGCGACCATGGCCATGGCCGTGCAAACCCGCCATCCCGCGACCCCGCTCTATTTGCTGGGCGAAAGCATGGGCGGCGCGGTGCTGATGTGTCTGGCGACCAGCCCGCACCCGCCGCCCGTCGCGGGCTATGTGCTGGTCGCCCCGGCGGTGTGGGGCCGCGCCGAGA
>Ga0123519_10010382_pt1 | contig 13877 bp, 11 predicted proteins | sample YelNatPaOPRAMG02_FD_87396 | JGI IMG/M metagenome (GOLD analysis project Ga0123519, IMG submission 87396) | Hot spring microbial communities from Yellowstone National Park - Yellowstone National Park OP-RAMG-02 (version 2) | ecosystem: Environmental > Aquatic > Thermal springs > Hot (42-90C) ...
CAAGGAAAAAGAAGATAGAACTTATAAAGAGTTTAAATCCCGAATTTAAAGATTTATATGAAGAAATATAATTGTTTCGGGAGAGAATGAGATTCCTCATTTCATTCGGAATGACAAAAATGGAATGTCATTGCGAGGCAACGAAGTTGCCGTGGCAATCCCATTATTCGCTATTCACAAATGTTAAAATGAGACCCCTCGTTTCACTCGGGGCAACGCTTCGTTGTTGGTTTATGACTGACCCCGAGATTTTTTCTGAAAATTGTTTGTAAAATTTTTAACAATTAAGTTTTTTGTTTTTACTATTTTCTTGACTTTTTTAATAATTATATTTTTATATAAAAAAGGAGTTTTTATGTTGAAAGAGATAAAAAAATATCCTTACAGGGTTTTACACCCAAAACTTGTTGCATTGATAAGTTCAATGGATGAAAAAGATATTCCTAATGTATGCACCGTTGCTTGGATTATGCCAGTTTCTATTGAACCACCACTCATTACTGTTGCATTACAGAAGAAACATAAGACAACGGATAATATCTTGAAGAGAAAAGAATTTGTTGTGAACATACCCGTTGAAAAACAAGTGGAATTGGTTAAAAATTGTGGTTCCTGTTCTGGATGGAAGGTTGATAAATTCAAGGATTTTAAGATTGAGAAAGAAGAAGCAAAGAAAATAAAAACACCAAGGATAAAAGGATGCGCAGGTTATATTGAATGTGAGTTATACTCGTATTTTGAAGCAGGAGACCATTATCTATTCAATGGAAAGATATTGATTTCAGAAGCGGATGATAATTTCTTTGGTGATATGTGGAATAATCCACCCATACTTTATCATTTTGGTAAAGATGTTTATGGGAAAGTCTCAAAAATTTAAAAGGAGGATGAGATGATATTCATTCTTATTTTTTCCCTTTTTAATGAAAAGGATATGATAATCCGTGTTTATGCAAGGACAATAGGTGAACTCTCGAGGATACAGGAAAAACCATTGCTTGATATTGCTTCCGCAAAAAAGGGTGAATACTTTGATATCGTTGCTGATGAAGAGATATTTAGGAAGATAAGGTCAAGTGGTCTTAAATACGAGATTATTGTTGAAAGTTTGAGTGAGCAGAAAAGGCTTGTTAAGGGTTCATACCATTCATACGATGAGGTGAATAATATCTTGAGAAATTATGCACAGAATTATCCGAGTATATGTGTCCTTGAATCACTACCCATTCCAACATATCAGGGAAACTGGATTTATGGTGTGAAGATCTCTGATGAACCATACTTTGAAGACCCTGATGAGCCGGGAATACTTATAGATGCACTCCATCATTCAAGGGAATGGGCAACGATAGAACTTGTCCTCTTTGCTATTGATTCAATACTTAAATCTTATGGGAATGTTCCCGAGATAACAAATATTGTGAATACAAGGGAGATTTATCTTTTCCCAATCATAAATGCGGATGGTTATCTTTACGATTATCCTTCACAATATTCCTGGAGGAAGAACAGGGAACCTTTTGGTGGTGCAATTGGAACAGACCCTAACAGGAATTATCCAGGATGTTCAGGTGATATAGAAGGTGATTGGGGTGCAGTTGATGAAGGTCAGGCAACTCACTATCCTTCTGATGATGCATTTTGTGGTCCTTATGCAAATTCAGGTGATGAGACAAGGGCGTTAACATTATTTGTGAAATCGCATGAGATAAATGCAAATATGTCATATCATAGTTATCAGGAAGAACTCTACTGGCCATGGGGATGGACAGGTTCACCAACACCCGATAGTATTCTTTATTCAAGATTCGGGAACAGGATGGCAGACCTTATACAGAAACTTTCTGGTGGGAGTTATGGAAGGGGTCAGATTTATTCAGCAATATATCCTGTCTCAGGTTCAAGTTTGGAATGGGTATATTCATATAATAAATGGGTGAAAGGAATTCCTAATTTATCTTTCGTTACTGAAGTTGGAACTGCATTTTATCAACCAGCATCTGACCTTGATAATATCTCAAGGCAGAATTTTAAGGCGATAAAATATCTATGCCAGTTCGCTGATTCTATCATTATATTGTCAAAACCAGCAGTCCCTCAGCCAGAGATAATTATAGAAGATACAGTTCCTCAAACATTCACAATAAACTGGATTCCAAAATACCCGGAATACAATACACCTTCAAAATGGGAATTGGTTGAACTTTCAAATATGAATATAACAACAGATGATGCGGAATCAGGTTCTTCAAGATGGGTCCTTGATGGTTTTTCTTTATCAACATCACAGGCACATTCAGGGACACATAGTTATTTTTCAGGTAATACAAATGATATGAATAGCGCACTTTTGAGTAAATACCCTTATATAGTAAAAGAGAATGATTCACTTATATTCTGGTGCTATTATAATCTTGAAACAAATTACGATGTTGCAGTTGTTGAGGTCTCTGAAAATAGACTTGAATGGTTCAATCTTGATACAACGAGATTCACAGGTTCAAGTGGATGGGTGAGAAAAAAATATTCTTTGAATCAATGGGCTGGTAAATCTGTTTATTTCAGGTTCAGAAGTATGACAGATGGAAGCACATTGAATGGTGGTTTCTATGTTGATGATATATACCCATCCTGTATTTTTGGAAATGTTGACACAATCTCTTCAACAATAACAGATACATTCTTCACCTTTGAAGGTCATTCAATGGGTGAGGCATATTTTTATGTTCGTGGTTATAATTCAGAAATGGGATGGGGTGAATATTCAAATCTTAAAAAAGTATATGTGAAGGATGCGGGTATTGCTTCAAATCCAGAGATTATAAAGCCATTTAATTTTGCAAGGCTCCCTGATAATTCACCACAATTTGGTTTATTCTCCATAGACCCACAGAATGATAATATACAGTATGGAATTTTGATAGATGATAATAAATCTTTTAGTTCACCTGAAACAATTTTTACAGGTTTATATTCAAGTGGTGATACTGCATTTTACACAATTCAGTCATCCCTTGATTTTAAGACATACTGGTTTAGGGCAAGAGCAAAGGATAATGGCTCAAACCTCTGGACAGGATGGAGTGATATTTTCACATTCACTATAAGTTCAGATATTCCGTTGAATACCTGTTCCTGGATACAATGTAAGGGTGAACACTTTGAAGAGGACACATTATCAGGTATTTTTGTGAGTGGTGATAGTTTATTACTTTATCCTTCTGGTGGAACAATCACTGATACAATCTTATTTGAGGATTTTGAAGATGGAATCCCTTCAAACTGGAATATTGTGAATAGCAATGGTGATGGGTATTACTGGGTTTCTGGAACAACAAGTGATTTAGGTTCTTATACTCCACCAAATTATGGGACAAAATATGCATTCTATTCAGATGATGATGCAGGTAACTTAGCACCACAGAGTGTTGAAGAGGGTTTAATTACACCTCCTATTTATGTTGGAATGGCTAATAATCTTACACTCAAATATGGATATGGATACAGAGATTATTCTTCTTACGATTATTTCAGGGTTCGTTTAAGAAGGTTTATATCAGGTTCATGGGGAAGTTGGATACAATTAAGAGAATATAATTCCAGTGTTTCAGGAACAGAAAATATAGTTCTTTCATCTTATCTTCCCTGTGATTCAATACAGATTGAATGGTATTATACAGAAACATCTCCTACCTGGGGATGGGCTTGTGCAGTTGATAACATAACACTCACTTATGAATATATCTTACAGAATGATTCTGGGTATGTGATAGGTAAAAGTGTAAGTTTTGATGAAATTTCAAATACATATCCAAGGAATAATTGGGGTGATGTTGTTATTTCAAAATCACATCCCGATGATTCAATACTCATTTCCGTTGAATATAAAAATAATGGGAACTGGGAACTTATACCCGATTTATATATTCCTCAGAATTCAACGGGTATATACCATAATTCAATCTATGATACGATATCCCTTTCAAATGTGAATCCTGAAACATATAGAGAATTGAGGCTTAAAGGGAGATTCTACAGGAACGCGAAGAAATCAGAACCCTCTTTGCTTTCTTGGGAGATAGGGAATCTTTCAAGGTATGTTGGTATTGTTGATAAGGAACTTGAGATAAAGGTTTACCCAAATGTTTTTGTTGATTTTCTAAACATTGAAGGAAAAGGAATAAAATCTGTGAAGATATACGATATTATAGGAAGAAAGGTGAAAGAGATAAAATTTTCAAAAGATTTAAGAAAAATGAGATGGTCTGGCGAAGATAACAACAATAAGATTCTTCCAAAAGGAATTTACTTTATCAGAATAGAGACTGAAAAGAATTTATACAATAAGAAAGTGATATTTATAAGGTAATTCAGGATTTAAAATATTGACTTTTTTAAAATATCCTTTAAAATAAAAATATGAAGGTTTTAAGTGTTCAAGAATCAAGAGAAATAGACAGATATGTTATTGAAGAGATTGGTATTCCAGGTATTGTTCTGATGGAGAATGCAGGTCTTTCTGTTTTTGAGATGATAAGAGAATATTTTGAAACGGACAAATTAAAAAAGGTTCTGATTGTCGCAGGTAAAGGGAATAATGGAGGGGATGGTTTTGTTGTTGCAAGGCATTTTTTCAACGAAGGGTGTAAGGTATCTTTAATACTTCTATGTGATAAAGAGGATTTAAAGGGTGATGCTTTAACTGAATTCAAGATAATACAGAAACTTGGAATAGATTATATAAGATTTAAAAAAATGGAAGAATTAAATAAGGAGATAGAGAGTTCAGATATAATTGTTGATGCTATCTTCGGAACAGGTTTTAAAGGAAAACCAGATAATGAAATAAAAGAGATAATAAAAGCGATAAATGAATCCGGGAAACCAGTTTTCTCAATAGATATCCCTTCCTGTGTTGATGGTGATAATGGGAATGTTGAGGATGTTGCTGTTAAGGCAATTGCAACCTGCACAATGGGATTTATAAAAAAGGGTCTTTTATTCTATCCTGGAAGGGAGTATGCTGGTGAGATTTATATTGGTGATATAGGTATACCTGAAAAATGTATTGAGAAATTCAATATAAAGACAGAACTTATAGATTATGAGATTGTGAAGAATGCATTACCTCAGAGAAAACAATATAGCCATAAAGGGACTTATGGTAAGGTCATAGTTTTTGCAGGTTCTCCTGGTCTAACAGGTGCTGCAACTTTAACATCAATCTCAGCATTAAAATCAGGTTCAGGTCTTGTATACCTTGCAACTCCATTATCCTTGAATCATATATATGAAGAAAAATTAACAGAGGTTGTTAAGATACCTGTTAAGGATGAGGAAGGTTATTATGTTTATTCTGATAAGATAGATGAGATATTGAATGATATGGATGTTGTGATACTTGGCCCTGGTATCGGAAGAAGAGAAATTGTTCAGGAATTTGTGAGAGAATTGATAAAAAAGGATAAACCTTTTGTGATAGATGCCGATGGCATAAATAATCTTACACTAAAAGAACTTGAATACGCAAGGGGGAAATGGATTCTTACCCCACATCCAGGTGAATTTTCAAGGCTCACAGGAATTAGCATTAAAGAGATTGAGAAAAATAGGATTGAAATTGCAAATGAATTCTCAAAAAAATATAATCTCTATCTTGTTTTGAAAGGTGTCCCTACTGTTATTTCAACACCTGATGGTAGAACTTTTATAAATTCATCAGGTAATTCAGGTCTTTCATCAGGTGGTTCAGGTGATGTTCTTACAGGTATGATAGGTGGCTTTCTCGCACAGGGTGCAAAGTTTGAGGATGCAGCAATATGTGGGGTTTATTTGCATGGGCTTGCAGCAGATATAGCAATAGAAGAAAATGAAACAGAATATTCTTTAACCGCTTCCTCACTCATTGATTATATCGGTAAATCTATCAAATCACTTGAAAATGCTTGTTGATACATTGAATCTTTTGAATAACATAGAAGAGGGTAGAGGTGTTAATGCTTTCAATGTTTTCAATCTTGAGAGTGTGAAAGCAATAATTGAGGTTGCAGAAGAAAAGATGATACCTGTTATCATTCAAATCTCTGAAAGTGCGTTGAATTATGCTGATAAATATGTTATTTTTTCTATGATAAAAAAATATATTATGAAAGTGGATGCCCCTGTGTCAATACATCTTGACCATGGAAGGAGATTGGAGATTATTAAGGATGCGATTGAAATGGGTTTCCAATCTGTTATGGTTGATGGTTCTTATCTGCCTTACGAAGAAAATGTTCAATTCACAAAGAATGCTGTGATTCTTGCGCATAAGGCAGGTATTCCAGTTGAAGGTGAGATAGGAAAGATAGGAGGTGTGGAGGATAATATTGTCGGAGATAATAGTTATCTTGTTCCTCCAGATACAGTGATTGATTTTGTGAGAAAGACAGGTATTGATATGGTAGCCCCTGCTTTGGGGACATCACATGGTGCATATAAATTTAAAAGTGAACAGATGATTTCTTTTGATAATATATTAAGAATAAAGGAATCTCTTTCTATTCCAATTGTTCTTCATGGTGCTTCATCATTGCCTGAATGGTTGATTGAAGAGGGGAGGGAATTGGATATTGATGTGGAAGGTATGAAAGGTGTTCCATATGATGATTTGAAGAAGGCTGTTAAATGTGGTGTGAAGAAACTTAATTCAGACACAGATTTAAGACTCGCATTCACAATTGGAATAAAGAAATCTTTATTTAAAAATAAAAAAGAGATAAATCCAAGGGTTCATATTCTTTCAGGTATTGAGATGATGAAGAAGATAATTGAAGAAAGGATGGTGAAACTCTGGGAAAATCAATAGATAAGATACTTGAATTTTTTGAGATTGTTAGAGAGTTGAGGAAAAAATGCCCTTGGGACAGGGAACAGACAATAAAATCATTAACGAATAATCTTCTTGAAGAATCTTATGAGATGATATATGAGGTTGAAAAAAATGATAGGGATAAGTTGAGGGAAGAGATTGGTGATTTAATCCTTGTAATCCTTATGATGCTCGCAATACTTGAAGAAGAAGGTGAGGATTTGAATAAGATAATAGGAAATGCTATAGAAAAAATAATAAAGAGACATCCACATGTTTTTGGTAAAGAAGAAATTAAAACAGCAGAAGATGTTGTTTCTTTATGGGAAAAGAGGAAGAATAAAGACTGGGAGAAAGAAGGTAAAGAATTACCTGCACTCCTTCGTGCGTATAAGATACAGAAAAGGGCAAGAAGAAAAGGTTTTGACTGGAATGATGTTTCAGGTGTTTATGAAAAGGTAAAAGAGGAACTTGATGAATTGAAAAAATCAGAAGATAAGATGGAAGAGTATGGAGACCTTTTATTCGTCGTTGCACATATAGGAAATTTTCTTGATATTAACCCAGAGATAGCATTGATGAAGGCATGTGATAAATTTGTTAGGAGATTTAGCAGGCTTGAGAAGATTGCGGATAAGAAAGATTTAAAAAAATTTAGTCTTAAAGAACTTGATGAATTATGGGAAAAGGTTAAGAAGGAAGAAAAGGATATTTAATTAAGTTATCCATCTAAATTCACTGCTACCGCAATAGCGAACTCTTTTTCATGTGAGATTGAGACCTTTATATTTTCCATATATTTTTTCTTTATATAAACTTTTCTATCAATAATCTCAATGTCCATCAGTGTTATTCCTTCATTTGATTTTAATGTCTTAAAAACTGCCTCTTTTGCAGCGAATTTTCCACTGAAACATTCCTCATAATTCTTTCTATCAAAACAAAAATTTTTCTCTTCATTTGAAAATACCCTGTCTATAAACCTTTCATTCCATCTTTCAATAACCCTTTTCATCCTTCTTATGTCAACGATGTCAATACCTATTTCCATATTATTTCTTATTATATTTTACCACTTCAACACCCGCTTCTTTCAATATCTCTTTTGCGTATTCATCAGGATAACCCTCTTTATAAATAATTTTTTTTATACCTGCATTTATTATCATCTTTGCACATATGAAACAGGGATGATTTGTCACATACATCGTTCCACCACTTATATCTATACCATACTTCGCTCCCTGTATTATTGCATTCTGTTCTGCATGGACAGCCCTTGAAAGTTCCATCCTTTCACCTGATGGTATATTCAATTTTTCCCTCAAACAACCACCAAGTTCATCACAATGTTTCACACCTTCAGGTGGTCCATTATAACCTGTTGTTAAAATTCTTTTACCTTTCACTATGATAGCACCAACCTTTCTTCTTAAACATGTTGAGCGAGAACTCACAAGTTCTGTTATAGACATAAAATATTCATCCCAATCAGGTCTTGACATTATTCCTCCCTTTTAAATATCTTTGAATCAATTTTACAGCAATAGGTGCTGCAACTGTTGAACCATGCCCTGCATTCTCAACAACTACGAAAACAACTATTTCAGGTTCTTCTACGGGTGCAAATGAGACAAAAAGTGAATGGTCCTCACCATGTGGATTTTGAGCAGTTCCTGTTTTTCCCCCTATATCAATATCTTTTATCTTTACCCAGTGGGCTGTTCCTGTTGAATCATCAATAACACCTTTTAGTGCATATCTAAGAAAATTAACTATTCCAGTATCTATATCAATCTTTTTAAATTCTATTTTTGGTTTATAAACAATATTCCCTTCCTTATCCTTTATTTCCTTAACTAAATAAGGTTTATAGAAATATCCACCATTGAAAATACCGCCTATGAATCTCACAACCTGTAATGGTGTAACAAGTATCTCACCCTGTCCTATTGCAAGGTTTGCAACAACACCTTTACCCCATCCATATCTTCCAAAAAATCTATTATACCAGTTTTCATCAGGTATCAAACCTGATTTTTCATCAGGAATATCAATACCTGTTTTTGTCCCAAAACCGAATTCTTTTGCCTCTTCAGATAATCTTTTCAATCCAATTTTTAAACCAAGTTGATAGAAATAAACATCACATGACCTTATTATTGCATACTTCAGGTTAAGGCTCCCATGAACATTCCAGCAACCCATATACTTATTACCTATATATATACCTCCATAACAGGGTGAAAATCTTGTCTCAGGGCTCACGAGACCATTTTTCAGTCCGCAAAGTGCTGTGAATACCTTGAATACTGAACCAGGTGGATACTGACCCTGCAAAACCCTATCAAATAATGGATAATCAGGTGATTTTAAGAGTTCGTTCCATATTGAATCTGCTGACTCGTAAACAATCTTATTTGATGGGAATCCTGGTTTTGAATAGTAAACAATTATCTCACCATTTTTTGGATTCATAGCGCAAACTGCACCCTTTGAATATTGTTGCATAAGTGAATCAACAAATTTCGTAAGTTCTAAATCAATTGTGAGTGATATTTCATATCCTTCAACAGGTTTAACATCATTTAAATTTTTTGTTTTTCCAATCTTTCTTCCATGTGCATCTGTTATCACATATTCAATCCCATCCTTTCCTCTCAAAAAATTATCATAAGACTTTTCTATACCTTTTTTCCCTATTATGTCCCCTAAATTAAGATTATAGTTTTTTTTAATCTCATCATCACTCACTTCACCCACATACCCAATAAGATGAGATAATAACTCATCATAAAGATAATATCTTTTAGGTTCAATCTTCACACTTACCCCATTGAACTCCTCAATATGTTCAAGTATGAAAGATGCCTTTTCATAATCTATATTCTCTATCTTAACTACCCTGTATCCTTTTTTAAATTTTTTTAAAATAGATTCATTCTTTAGGATCTCCTTGATTTTTTCCATATCTTTCTCTTTGAAATGCGCAGGATAAATGTATAAATTATAAGATGGATAGGATACTGCAAGTGGTATTCCATTTCTATCATAAATAATACCTCTTGTTGCAATTATTTTTTCACCCATCAAAACATTTTTTAAAGCAATCTCACTGTATTTCTTTCTATTTATTATCTGTGTATAGAAGAGCGATGTAAGTATTAATATGGAAAATAAATAAAGGATGACCTTATGTCTCATATTTCTTTTTTATGAATATAATGGAAACAAAACCTATAAAAGTGTTATAAATTGTTCCTAAAAATAACGATTTGAATATAAAATTTAATATCCCTTTTAAATTAAAAGAAAAAGGGAATTCAATTATGAAGCGAGAAAAAAAAGATGTTATAAGTATAAAAAAAAGTGAAGAAATACTTGACCAGTATATTTTATTCTTTGCTAATATGAGAAAATATGATAGTGTTGTGAAAACAAATATATGAATCCCAAATCTCTGTGGTGAGAAAATATCATATATAAATCCTGAAAGAAATGAAATAAAAAGAGAAAGATAAGGATTAAAATTCAGTGAGAAGAGATAAAGTGCATTTAAAATAAATAATGGTTTTGTCCCAAAAATTGAGAGATTGTCTATGAAAGAGAGATCAAGAATAGGGGATAAGATAAGGAAAAAAACAATGAATTTCTTCATCTATTTAATATCACGAATAACTCATCATAGAATTTTAATGGCTCAAATGGTTTAAGATATATTTTTGCCTCATAATCATTTTTTTCTCTAATAATATTTTGAACAATTCCAACATTTATTCCCTTTGGATAAATCCCTCCCATACCGGAAGTCACGAAAGTATCACCTATTGAGACATCTTCATTTATTGATATACCATCAATCAAGAAATCTGAATCCCACTTAAGTATACCTTTCACACCAGTTCTCAAATCCATCACTGAAACAAAATTGTTTGAATGATGGATACTCTGAACAATAATAAAATCCTTTGTAATATCTTTTATTCTACCTATGAGCCCTTCATAACCAATAACAGGAAGGTCTTTTTTCAGAATGTTTACTGTTTTTTTCCTGCATATGTAAATTTTGTTTCCACCTTCCTCATTATAAGTTATAACCTGGACTGGTTCTATGAATAGATTTTTTTCAATTGTGAACTGGAGTATTTTTTTCAGATATTCATTCTCTATTTTGAACATATTAAGATTATTCAATTGTAGTGTTAGATATAGAACCTTTTTATTAAGATAATCATTTTTCATCTTAAGTTCTTTATATTCTGATACACTATTTGATATAACTTTTGCAGGAAAAATTATCCATCCTGAGATATTTCTGAGTGCTCTAATCCCCTTTTCTCTTTCAAAAAAATAAAGAATAGAAGGTGCTAAAATAAGGAAGATATAAAAAAAAGTAATCTTTTTTCTCATCTTGAAGGAGACCTTATAAGTAACGGATAAAATTCTTCCATATTATCAAGAATTTTTCCAGCACCCCGAACAACGCATTCAAGAGGGTTTTCTGCAACCTTAACAAGAAGGTTTGTTTCCTCAGAAATCAACCTGTCTATCCCTCTCAATAAAGAACCTCCTCCTGTCATTATAATTCCTTTATCAACAATATCAGCAGAAAGTTCAGGTGGTGTTCTTTCAAGTGCTGTTTTAACAGCACTCACAATCATTGAAAGTGGCTCCTGAATCGCTTCCCTTATTTCATCAGAATATATTTTTATACTTTTAGGTATTCCATTTACAAGGTCATTCCCTCTAACTTCATAAGATTTTTCTTCATCAAGGGGGAATGCAGAACCAATCTTGATTTTTATTTCTTCTGCTGTTGACTCTCCTATCAATAAATTGTATTTCTTCTTCAGGTAATTGATTATTGCCTCATCAATCTCATCACCCCCAATCCTTATTGATACTTTTGCTACAATACCTGATAATGCTATAACAGCAATCTCTGTTGTTCCACCACCTATGTCTATTATCATATTCCCTGAAGGTGTATTAACTGGAAGATTTACACCAACTGCTGCTGCAACGGGCTCAGGGACAAGGAATACCTCTCTTGCTCCAGCATGCTCCGCAGAATCTCTTACCGCCCTTGCTTCAACCGCTGTTATACCTGATGGAACAGCAACAATCATCCTTGGTTTTATAAATATTCTCTTCTGGAGTATCTTTTCAATGAATCCCCTTAACATCACTTCAACCATTTCAAAATCTGCTATAACACCATCTTTCATAGGACGGACAGCATATATTTCAGAAGGTGTTCTTCCAAGCATCTTTTTTGCCTCTAAACCAACTGCAATACATTTTCCAGTCTTTGTATCAACAGCAACAACAGATGGTTCATTTAAAACAATTCCCTTCTCTGCAACATAAATAAGTGTGTTTGCAGTTCCAAGGTCAATAGCCATATCAGAAGAAATAAAACGGGATAAACTTATCTTAAATTTCATCTATCCTCCATTATGTTATTTTTGTTTTTTATAAAATTACTTCTGTAAGATAACGAATTCAACCCTTCTATTCTTTGCGCGTCCCTCTTTTGTTGTGTTAGGTGCTACTGGTTTTGTTTCTCCATAACCCCTTGCAATGAGCCTTTGAGGGTCTATCCCATGATTTTTTACAAGGTATTCTTTCACAGACTCAGCCCTTGCCTGTGAAAGTTTTAAGTTATATGAATCAGAACCCTGTGAATCTGTATGTCCCTGTATTTCTATTAATAACACTGGATTACTCTCTATTGCAAGTTTTATTGAATTCGCCATTTCATCAATGTTTTTGTAATATTCAGGTTTTATTGTCGCTTTACCGAGATCAAATTCAATATTAGTTAATACAAGTTTGAATTCCTTCTTCACAAGTCCTACATCAAGTTTAGTTAATTCTTTTCTAACAATCTTCGTCTTACCAAACCAGTCATATATATTCTTGTTTCTTGGCTTTACCTCAACATTATATTCACCCTGTTTCAAAACAAAAGACCTTTCTCCAGAAACATCCTCCTGAACAACAACATTACCATCTTTATCTTTTATTGTAACAATCCCTGTGAGTGTTTTCGATGGTTCCTGTAAATCGAAGATTTTTATAACAAGTTGACCTTCGGCTATATAAGGTTCAAGGGTTATTACCTTTTCCATCTGAGGTCCTTGAAGTTCTATCTTCTCATTGTATTCCTCAAATTTATCAGATTTCACATTTATCATCACATTTCCCTTAAATTCTGTCTTTAATTTTTTCTCACCAGAAACATTCTCTGAGACAATTGTATTTCCGAGTTCGTCGGTGATTGTTAAATATGCAGTTACAGGTTCACCTTTTTTATCCCTCAGCAAAAATGTGTAATTGTTGTATTTCTTCATCTCTATTTTCTGATTGTATGTTATACCAAAGGCGAATCTTGGATTCCATTGTCTTGGTGTATCAAAGAAATGTTCAAGTTTAACAAGGGAAATTCCGATATCAACAGGGAAAACAGGTAGATGATAAACAACCCCAAGATTAAAATCCCTTCCATCAAATTCAATCCCTGTCTCAAGATTGTTGTATTTATAATAGTATGAGAAGAATATTCCAAAATCAAAATTACCAAGTGTGTCGGGAAGTTCAATATGGAATAAATCACTCCTTGGACCATATCCTATAAACCTTCCCCTTCCAATACCAAGTGTTCCATAACCCATATTTAAGAGGCTTGAGGAGAATACAAGATATACTGAGCCTAACTCAGCGGGTTTCCTGTTATAAGAATAATCATCATCCCACATACCTGTTGAGTCAGTTCTATCACCGACTGGAGAAACATTCTTTGTATATGTTATGTCATCAATACCTATTGAGAAATATGTTTTAGTAGGTTCAATCCTGAAGAATGAATATTTTGCGTGCAAAGAATAGTTTTTCAAAGTATAAGATGTTAGTGCAACCTCAAAACCCTGTATGAATGAATATCTCAGATTAAGATAGTCAAAATCAACTTTATGATTCTCAAATTCACCACCAGGTATAGCAATTGAACCATCAAAAGTGATAG
>Ga0123519_10010383_pt1 | contig 13877 bp, 15 predicted proteins | sample YelNatPaOPRAMG02_FD_87396 | JGI IMG/M metagenome (GOLD analysis project Ga0123519, IMG submission 87396) | Hot spring microbial communities from Yellowstone National Park - Yellowstone National Park OP-RAMG-02 (version 2) | ecosystem: Environmental > Aquatic > Thermal springs > Hot (42-90C) ...
AACGCTGACTCGATGCTCACGGTACCGGTGCGTCTCATTTCAACAAAGAGCACCGGTATAGGGCTAGAGCATACAACGGGCGGCAGCTGAGTAGGGGATTATGTTTCGGCAGCAGGTAGGCTCCGTGCGCCCGATAGCGCTCGGTTTGTTGTTTCGATCACGCACACACACACACGCCACAGAAACGGTGCACTCTTGGCTGTGCTGGCGTTCATCGGACCGCTATGGACATCACGCCAGCGGACTGTTTGTTTGCGGTGCAGCGAAGATATCAGTGGACAGTGCACCCGCCCATGAGCGAGCGATACCATGCATGCGGGACAAACGACACATCGAGGTGGCCCATGGAAAAACAGGTCCAACGTATTCGTTTCCTTGGGGCGGGGCGGTGCATCGCACGCTCCGCGTTCGGATACGAGGACTCTATCGAGGCGCTGACCTCGACTACGGTGACTGCCGCTTCTTTCCCTCAAGTGTATGGAGACTCTTCCCGTATCATCTGCGGGAATGGAACCCCACCAAAGCTCCTTGCGCCCTGGAAAGCACCAATGCCTTCATCGGAGAGTGATACTTTCACAGTACGTGCGGGGCAAGCAACGGGATGCTGCAGCGTTCTGAACGCTAGGGAAAGCGTGAGCCAAAATGACGCAACCTGGAAGCCTGCTCCCTACTGAAGGTTCTATTCTGCTGCGGTAGCAAGCTACCCTGAACAAGCAACTGGACACAAAGCGTGCTAGGGACGCAGCGATGTCGGTCGATGGCGGTTCAAGTTCCAGCAGTGGGACGCGATGGGGAGCAGGTGCCCCTTCTCCATGAGTGCCTTAACGGACGATTCCCGTGTTCAAAAGCGGCGCGCACATCAACAGGGGCTCAGCGCTGCCTCTGCTACACCCGGCACCAGCAGTTGGCTGCTCTTTCACCAGTACACGATACCGCTCTCAGGGAGTCTTGTAAAGTTTGCCGTGCTGTAGGAGCAACTTCAGGTGCAATAGCGCGTCTCGCGAGTCTCGAGCGAGTCGGCCGGTTCGTCTTGTGCACCGCAGCCCAGCAGCCGGACCCTGGCGCTTCCGCTAACCGCATTCGGTCCATGCAACCACCAGGTCGCTGGACACCGCAACAGCTACATTGCCAGGCACAATAACAGCAGCACGAACACACGGTCTCAGGAGCAGCAACACGTTGTCGCTGGTGGCGCTCGGCCTCGTTGGTACGAACGACGCGCTGCCAATGCGTTCATTTGCGAGCTCCACTGGATACTCTCCTTTCATGGCTTTTGGAACAGCCGCAGAAACAAAAGTCCCGCTTGGAACGTTGCCCCTGGACTGGCCGTGGCAGTAAGCAGAGAGCGCTGTCTTGAGCCATCAAGTGGTAACCCAGCGTTTCACAGTTTTAGAGGCACGGAAACGACTGCTTCCAACGTCGACGTCGACATGCTGGGGAAAGCGTTGCAACTGCACCGTTCTTCTGCTCGTTTGCGACTGCACACGCTGGACTTTACTTTCATTAACTGGAAACCGTACTACCAGCGAATACCGGGGACATGTAGTGCCTTGAGCCCACAGCGTGCTAGCTGTTGGCTGTCGAACTGCGGACTGCAGGTGCACCCGGAGCTGCTGTCGAAGAGCGGCGCCGTTGAACTACACGCAGCGACTTTGGACGGATTCCATACACATGCTCCAGGTCGTCGTCGTCGTCTGGTTTCCAGCCATTCACAACAGCCGCTGTCGGCGAATGAGCTTGCCAGTGCTGCACTGCGGAAGGCGGCACTGATAGCGGCGGATACTCCGGACTCCTGCGCTACAGACCTGCACCGAGCGCTGCAAGCCATCCGAGACTCCGACACCATCCAGAGCCTTCATGCAGCACTTCGACACAGCCAGGCAGAAAGCGTTCCGTTTGGGGAGAAGAACCGGTCTCCCGACGCGAATCGACGTGCCCCGCTGATCGCTGCTGCAGTGCGAACAAAGCTTGCTTCCTGGCCCAGTGTCCCACATGATCGCCAGACGGGGGCTCTGCTCTCGGATATCGTCGAATGGTGTACGAGCGCTTTTGGGGACGTGAGCGCATTACAGCCAACAGACAAGCTCGCGTTTGCGAAAGCGCTTGCCAGCTGGACGCCATGGATCCGCTGGCTTCGACCCGAGACCGTTACCCGGCTGTATCGCACGCTGGAGCAGGTCTACGCAGCAGCTCCCGCACTCTCCCTTGGGGTCTACAGCGCTCTGTGGAAGTGTCGTGTTCAAGCGCTGGGGTATCTGCGCTGGCCGCAGGACCTGGACGAGTGCTTCGACGTTTGCCGGCGATATCAATGTAGTCCCGATATCGTTCTCCTGAATACGGTGCTCGACGGGCTCTGCAATGGACCTCGAGGGGGTCCTTTCTATCCGACGTGGCGGCGTCGGCAGCTTCCGCATCCGATCACCGAGGACGAACCGTTAGGCTTCTTGGAACGCTTTCTCGAGCGTATCCGCCGGGAATGGCAAATAGAGCCAGACAGAGGCACATTGAACATCATGCTGGAGTTTCTCGGCACCCGGGGCTGCACTGAGGAAATGCTTGGGTTTTACGATCGCTGGGTTCCTAGCCCGTATGCCTTAGGCAAAGAGACGAGGCATGACGCAGGGTTCGCAAGGCTCGTACCCGACGCTTTCACGTTTCGGGTTCTTTTTCGTGGACTAGATCCGCGTTGGAGACCGTCATCACTTCCTGACGCATCAAGGCATTCTTGGAGGGAATTCTTTAGCCTTGCGGATCGGTTCTTGCCTCGCATTCAGTCCAGGTGGAGCGCCCTCCCCGATTCAGAACGCGGCCCAGCGCCAGCGCGGGAAGCTCTGCCCATCGCCGAGGTTGAAGCGTTTGCCTACAACGGCAAGGGCGCACAAGTGCTGCAGATCCTGCGAGGGACCCTACCAGATGCCCAGCGCCTCGTCGTTCCGGCAATCCGGGGTCTCGCGTACAACGCTCGCGCGGTGCGTCTTGCGGACTACGCCTTTACCATCTACGAGACCTATGTGCGTAGGAACGAGACCATTCAAGAGAAACTGACACCACAGATGCTTCGCTCGATACTAGATGCGTTGCTCGTTGCTAGTGACCGAACGCACCGTGCTCGTACCGCGCTAGACTTGTTTCATGTGTTCGCAAACGGCGAAATTGCAGCTACGACAGTGCTCCCGAGCCACATTGGCGTTCGTGCCCTGATTCGTGCCCATTGCAAGGCTCCTGCTGTTCTATGGCCGGCCTTGGCCGAGTGCCTCGCCATTGTGAGCGCCGAAGGTATCCACCTTGATCCTGATGCGATGCATCGACTCGAGCGACACTACGCGGAACAGGGAGCTACCGCGAGCACAGCCCGCCAGCAAGTGCAGCGAATCATGAGGCTTCTCTTTGATTTAGAGCGCTAGCAGCACACGCCGATTTTCCGATGCCGAGCACACAACTATATATCCTGCTACAACGACTACGCTGACTGCTGCTGCGGTGACTACTACCGGGCGTTCGACGACGATGAATGCTGTTCGAGCAACAGTTGCTACGAATCGTGCAACTACGCATGCTGTCGCTAGTTGTGCTGGTACCATGAATCCTACCAGGGTCAAGGGCGTATGGTGAAACTCATATCGTTTCTTTCCGCGCGCCACGATATCAGAGCCCTGAAGTAGCAGCTTTGTTTGGGGCTTTTCCCTCGACGTAGACGTTGCGTATGCCGCAGGTCGTCACGAGACGAGCGCGGACTCGCTCCCTAGTACGAGACCACTGGACTGTTGAATTCGAGTCAGGCGGCACTGACGACCGGAACCTGCACGCAGCTCAGACGACTCCAGTGCGTCATATCCGCGAAACGAATATGTAAAACCGCTGCACATGAAGTCGTGTAGGTGTCTGAACGCCCAACGCCGCCAGGAATACGGCACGATGCGGAATGCGTCGCGTGGATGCCATGGTGCCCGGTTGACTGGTCCCTCATTTCGAGTGGGCATGCTGACTGCTCGTCAACGCTCAGTACATCATTATGGTCTGAGAAAGTGGCCTGTTTCAAAAGCTACGTTACCAGTGCCGATCTACGGAGTCGAATCGGTCACTGATTTGTCGTAGCGGAGACGCCGCCACAAGTCGAACCTGCACAGAAGAGTGTACGGCGACAGGCCTAGTCCGCCGTTGACATCCTTACATGGTGCTTTTGCTGCATCATAGCGCACGGGACGACGTGCATGTGAGCTTTGTGGCGCGTCCACGTCTGCATAACCCGAATACACCGCGAAAACTGGCGCTCGCTTACACGTTCCGTTACTCGTCCAGCGTTGTCGAGCTGAACGTACCCTGAACCGGATCCTCATCCCAACTCGCCAATGCCGACAAGATTGTTTCGCCATTACACGCTATGATTTTGACATCCATAGACTGAATATCTAACCCCTGATGTGGAGACGTCTCTCAGCCTTTTTCGACGGGGCGCGTGCTATCGGCTTCAGCTTCTCCATGCACACTTCGACCCTGAGAGGCTGCTCCACAAAGTTAGATCGCCTAAACTTCTCAGGTCTCGTATTCCGCACCGCACAACGTCTGATATTAATGGTGGCGTTAACGCCTCGGTTCGTGAACGTCTCGCGTGAACTGCCTCTGGTGGTACGCGCCAATGCAGGGCTTCGTTCAACTCGTGTCCTCGGTGTCACCAAAGTCTCGTGATCGTCCCGTCGGGCGGACACGTTTTCTGGCCTATCTCAACCGTTCTTCTTCTTTTTCGTCATTTGGTCTGCTTCGCTCCATGGTCGGCGAGAAGAGGATTTTGTCGTTTTCTTTCGGCATCCGGCGGTAACAGCGCTTCAGGATCCTCGACTTGCGTGCACATACCGCTCCATGGGATTCTTTATTTCGTCGAATGAACGGACCTGTTGCAAGCCGCAGGTTCGGACCTTCGCGAGGCGAGAAGGACTTGCGGAAGAAAGTCGAGATGTGCGCCCGTGTGTCGTCGTATGCTGAACGCTTCATCAATTCGCCCAGTGCAGCGACCATGGCGTTTCACGATAGAAACGACTCCTTCAACGGGATTCAACCACGAAGCGTACGCAGGATTGAAAAGCAGCTCTACCCTTATAGAATCGGCAAAGGCTCGAATGCAAAGAGAGCGGTAAAATACACAATTTTCCAATAGAAACATGTCGGCAGACGTCAGGGAGAAGTCTTCAGGTATTCGAAAAAGTGGTTTGTGCTGAGGTACGAACCCTCTCTACGAGCCAAAGCTGACCTGCCAAATGAATCCACTGCACCTAGAACAGATGATGATTCCCTCGTTCTCTTCGAGTACGATCGTGTATACCTACGACGGGATCCCTGCTCCGCGAATACCCATAGACGCTACGACTGCTTCATCCGAAGAGAGTCTCATTAACTGGAAAAGCAAAGCGACGTCCCTGTGTTTCATACGGGTCGTGACTTTCCAGGAACGCTCTAGTTGCGATTTCGGTGGAAGATAGCCGTGCGTGAACTAGGGCTTTTTAGTGACTAGAGCCCCGTGTTACCAGGACAAAAAGAACAAGCTTTTGAGAAACAGAGACCCCCCCCCCCGGCGTCTACAACCGTAGCGTTTGCTTTCCCTGGGGGGCTCAATGGGACGTTTTCTGCTACTTCTACCACTGACCGCAGGCACACTTTCACAATACCAGTTTCTGGTGCCGATCGCACACACTTCTTTCTTTCTTTCTTTCAGAGTTCCTAAATCATCTGCGTACTGTTTTATGACTGACCTGAAGCATTCTTGCAGTCCTCCTTGCACTGTTCCGTAAAGCGTATACATCCTAGAAGCAACTCGTCTACAATCTGTACAATACATTGCATCGTGATTCCGATCTCGTGCTATACGCCAGAGCAGGAGTGCCATCGTTCGCACTTGAAGACGCATCATGAATCGTCTGTCCATTCAAGCGTGACGCAGCGTGACACGCTTCCAACATGAATCATACCTGAAAGGCGCGGGACTTGTTGCACGCCTGCTACCAGTCGGTAACCACCACCACCACCACCACCACCACCACCACCACATGCAACCCCAGTGCCTTGAACGTTCCGTGGAGCCCAGACTTGCGCTCCAGCTGCAGACGCCCAGCGCATGCCTGGGGATCTCGTGCGATTCCGGGCTGCGGCGCAAATCTCCAGCGCTTGGCGCTGCCAGCTGCGACTGGTTCAGAGGTCGACAGCACGCCGCCAGTTTGTTCGCGTCTAGGAAGACTGATGCGGGACCGAACGAAACCGCGGCCGCTGCTCGATGAAAACCTTGTCCACCGAATTCGTGTTGCACTGCAGCACCAAGCGGACGGCGGCGACATTGACTTAAGCACCGAAGACAGCTACTCCTCCTCGAAAGTCGACTGTGTGTTCTGCTGCCTGACTCTGGAGAACTGCGTTGCACTGCACGCGAGTGCGCGAACGGTTACGATTCTGGACCGGACACCTGTGACGCTCGGGCACTGTTTAGTCATATCGCGGAGACACGTTTCGAGTATGGACGCGCTCACAGAGTCGGAACTCGCGGAGTTGTTTACGCAGGCACGCCACGTCGCCCAGGTCGTGCTTCGTGAAGTCTACCTCACCCGACGGGTTTCCGACGCGAGCCGACTAACGTTTTCTGAACGAATGAGCGCACGAGAACCGACAGAGGAACCAGTGACGCGCGTAGAAGCGTCGGTTTCCTCCCAGGAGCGTTTCGGATACAACATCGGCGTCAATAACGGGCGTTGCGCTGGTCAGAGCGTGCCCCACGTGCACGTGCATGTTATCCCGCGGGCACCCGGCGATGGTTTCTGGTGTACGCATCGGCCGTGGGGTATGGAACTTGCCAAACGGCGCTTGAAGATGCACCGGCATCGTTTATAGTGTCTGGTTCCGTTGTGCGGTGCATTGGCAATGCGTCACCTGCAAACGATAGACGTCGAGAAGCCTGGCACCCTACCTGCATTGGCGGTAAGGGTGCTGCGGAACCGCTGGTGCAGTTCAGTTGCATGGCTGTCCGGTCGCATCTCTTCGACCAGGCCGCAGCGTCGACCTGATGGCGCGAACGACTTGCAGCTTTCTCTGCGAATGTATTCGTCTTCCAACGAAGCGTCAAAGAAAGCCCGCACACCCTCATCTTGCCTAACGCACCAGCAAGTCCGTAAACTATTCATATGAATGTTGCCATGCGCACGCCATCCACGACGCCGTAGCACGCTTGGTCGAAACGGAGGCCAGCGGTCCCAGTGCCTTGCGAAACGTCGCCGTTGCTCCGCGTGCAAGCCAGAGCCGAACGCTCCTCAAAACGTCTCCAGGCTAGTGAGGTTCAGCACAGTTTCAACGATGACGTTCACAACAAACTGTTTAATCGAACAAACCAAAGCCAAGGTCCTCGTCGCTTTCCTCTTTGGGTTCCTCTTTCGCTGCGCCTTTGTCGGCTGACGCTGCCGCAGCGCCGCTGTCACCGCCTCCAGCAGCGGCTGCCGCAGGTGCTGCCGACGCTGCCGCAACAGCAACCCCTGCAACCGACTCCATTTTAGAGCGGCCCTCAGTGACGAGTTCGTCGATGGATCGTCCGTTAACCGCTTGGAGTAGCGCAGCGACTCGATCGTCGTCGACCTCGGCGCCGGCAGCACTGACAACTTTTCGTATGTCATCAGCAGTAACCTCCTCCGCTCCACCCAACTTGAGAAGCATATATGCAGCAAGGTACTTCATGGTCAGAACTAGGTTATCTGAGCAACTCGTATTGTAGCAGGTTCGGAGCGCCAATACGGGAGCTTTCGCGGTCGACTAGCGTATCATCCGACAGAAGCGATGACCAGGTGCTGCGGCGTATGAACACGCGTCCGCGTCGCGCCGACGGCCATACAATTTTGTACTGTGATGTTTAGAATGTGCCATGTATTCGATGCACGTGCTTCGAGGCCTCAGGAACAATATCCATGATTGTACAAAAAGTTTCATGATCGCGGCATGGCCTACTCATGCGCTGCGCCGCTTCTGGTCGGTACTCCACGGCGGCGAAGTCGTGTGAGGTCCCTGCGCATCAGATCCAAGTCGTCTCAGGGAAAACGCTTCAGATGCGGCACGTTAAACACGGAAACATATGAAGAACGAAAAAGGTGCTGGTCATGTGGTCATATCGCCAGGGAACGAGCGATGGGAGCGCATTCGCTTCCGCGTGGCCCACTGCGCTGCCTGCTCGACTCGTGACCACGCATTGCAGGGATATGCGTTGTTCAAGTAAGCGTCCATTGACAATTTGTGAGGTTATTTCGCGGTACACGTTGGATGACCGAGACCCGTGCGCTGTTTGCAGCGTCAATCAATCACGCTTTTTGCAGGTGATATAGTTTTGTGAGATGCATGTGAGCGATCGGCACAAGACTTCACCAACGATTGCAACCGGTCTATACAAGTCGGTGCGTCTGGCACGTGGATGTAGCTTTCGTAAGCATGCTGCACGGCGAAAAACGAGCGCAACGTTCACCACAAGTCAGTCATGCCAGGTTCGCTCTCAGGGCAATCGCCAGCCTCATTATTATGCCCTTCCAGAATCGACAGCGTCGTCCAGGCTCCCGATGAGGTCGAGAGCGTCCTAGTCCCGTCATTCGAGCTAGCCGTTGCGCACTATTCAAGGGAAACGTTCTGAACGCGTGACGGGCCAATACGTGCCTGGGCGGCGGTGAGCGCTCACCACTGCTGCCGCTCTGTCTGGGATCGCTTGTCAGTCGCAGCTCTATGCACGATCAGCGCAAGCGCCGCCCCCGGGAACTCTTCAACAGCGGTTCACTGCAAGACGGCCGTGCAAGCGTACGGCTGCGTCCCCAGCGTGGTGTCTTCACGTGCTACACGCGCGACTCTAGTTCCGCAGCGGGCGACTGACGCTTCGCTGGGCGTCTCCAGAGTAGCCTCGCCATGCGAGCCCAGCACAGGGCCCCGGTGGGTTCCTGCGTCAGGTATCCACAACTTGTGGCATCGTTCCAGGCCAGGCAAGCAGGAGGGTACGTCCGAAGAAGCACTCGCCCAGCCGCAGGCGCTCTCGGGTGCAAGCGCGAACGCCCAAGAAGCGCTAGCGCCGCTACCTGGAAACCATCAAAAAAGAGCTGGACGCCCAACGTGCTAAGACTGGGCGTCCAGCTTGAGTGCTCGCCAGCGTTACATGCCGCCGTGTAAACTAGGCTGCCACCTCCACCCGCTCCCAGCGAAAGCGAACGCGCAAAGTCCGAACAGCGCCCAGTCGAGAGAAAAGTTCGCAAGCGTTTCGGACGTGCGACGCTGCTGAGCGCTCGCTGGGGCAGATACTGAGCGGTCGCTGGTATCCACTGCCCCTGGAGACGTTCGGGAGAACTGCGTTCCCAGCAGCAGCCACAGCAACAGCAATCGTGACGCTTTCGAGACGTCCAAGCTCAACGGGGCTCGCTTCGCGCCCAGACCAGCGCAAGAGGCAAACATAGCTCGGTGCACATGACACCGACCAAGTCCAGGGGAGCGCAGGCAGCTCCGCGTGGCTCCTGGTCTAGCTGGTTACAACCTCGGGAAAATGTCGCTCAGCGTGCAGAGCGAGTCGCACAGCTGGTCTCGGACGCGGGTCAAATGGATGTGGTTGCTCGATTCGACGCCCTCGGGGAGCTTGTGGAACTGGTGCTGTCGACAGAGCCGCGAGAACGAGAACTAAGCCGCACCGCTTTCCTGGAAAACGAGTGCTGGGCGGCCATTCTGGAGCTTGCTGTTCAGCCAGCCGGCGATGCGAAGCAGCAAGCGCTCCGTGTCAAAGCTTTACAGACTGCAGCGATGCTTTTATGGAATATCCACGACCCGCTTCTGTTGGCGTACCTGCTGGCGCACGACGCACTACGTCAGGTCGTTCTGGCAGCACCGCTTTTCCAAGAGACGGAAGCTACTCATTCTGCCACAGGAAAAGAGGCTGACGTGGATTCGGACCTCCTTCCGAGCTATCTCTCTCTCCTGCGCACAGTCTGCTTGCGCCTGGACATTGCCTCTTTGCCCTTGGTCTTTCGCGAAGAGGATAACACTTTCCCGCTCCTGAATGCTGCTACACAGTTTCTGGACAACGACGATCGTCTGGTGCGTGCGGCAGCATATGGTATGATCTTGGGACTCGTCCGCTTAAGCGCAGATGCACCGACACTCGATCGCTTTCTATCGCGAGAGATGGAGCAAAAAAATAGTTTTTCTAGGCGTTATATCGCCAATCTGGGACAAGCTGCAATCGCGGCAGTCTCCGTCAACGGGGAACAAGCGAGAGCAGCCGCCGAGCTCCAGGACGTCTACGAGTTCTTGGGTGAACTGGCGAACCAGGCTGGTCCTTTCGTGCAGCTGACGCTCTTGAACCTGTTGCGCAGCGATTTTCTGACTCCGGTGCTCGTCGCAGCAGCGAATGGTGATCGCTCGGATCTAACGCTATCGGACGCAGTCCAACTTTTCATTTTCTTTCTGGAACGTGCGCACTCAGCCTTGGTATGCTCTGAATGCTGCGCCACTCTCGTACGTAGCGAGCGTTATACAGCGCTGTTATCTCGTTTCGTCAAAGCAAGTGCTTCGAACGCTGATCGAATTGCTGACCACGTTCGTTTACGATGCTTGACGGCATATGCGGCGAGCGTTCCCGTTTGCATAGCGGCTCGTGAGGCGCTCATCAACCGCTTGGAAGCGGTGCCCCAAGGCGAACTCTGGATCCAGCTAGACCCGGGGAGATCGTTCTGGGGATCGGTGTTCGATGAGAAAACCAACGGTGCGGGTGGTATAGCAACCACTCTTGAAATGGTTTTATTGAGGCTTGTCCTTGCAGTTGACGACCCCGAACAGCACACGCAAATCGATGCGTCCATTGTCCAGCTCTACCGAGAACGCATCGGGGATATCCAGCTCAGCCTGGAGCAGAACCCAGCCTACGCGAATGATCTGGGACGCCTGCTTGCTCACGCGGAGGACCGCCAGCGCCTGTGCAATGATCTTCTCCAACACATCAGGGATCGTTATCGATCGAGATTCGGGTCGGTGACGCCCTCTGAAGCGAACACCCTGAACGAGAACGCGCTCGACAGCGTGCAGCGTCGAGAGCATGTGATCGCGGACGCAAGTCTCTGGTTGCTAGCGCATGCTGTAGCTGCTCAAGCGCCGCGTAGACAGACTGGAACCCCATCCCGACCGGCTGATTCGTCGGAGACAAGCGCTGCATACAAACGGGTGACCTGTTTTCTGGGGTATCTCGAGGCAACGCTCGACAGCGATACCTACTCGGACGTGGACGCCGTCCTGCTGCCCCTTTACAAGTGCGATCTGGCGCGTTCGGATCCGAGCCGCTGGTCAACACAGTCGGCGGAGACGATGACCTTGGCGCTAGCCCAGACGGATGTTTTTAACTGTTCACTGGAGGGCAGGCGTGTCCTGTGCGCGGCCGACGAGAACGAGAGCAAAATGCTCATCGTAGGGGAGGTGCTGGAAGGTGGCGGCTTCCAGCCCCTACTTGGTCTTCCACTCGAATACATTCTGGAGTTAACCGAGCCCGAGCCGACAACGTCTGCTACCAATGAGGGCTGGTGTGTGCTCATTCAGCGCTCGGATGTTACGCAGGTGCTGGACCTTGTATTCGAGAGCGAGAGCACGGCACGGGACTTTGTCGCCCATGTGAGCAAACTGTTTCCGCAGGTGGCGGCGTGGCGTGCCGCGTGCTTACGGGACGCGCTGCTTCTACCGCACTCGCGAACGTCATTGTAATTGCTGCTGGTGTAGAAGCAGAGAGCGCCCTGTAAAGCCGCAAATGAAACACACAGGCTCGCAAGGTCTACGACCGCTCCAACAGTCAGCAATATTTGCGGGAAACGCCGTCGTCTCCAGATGACCGTTGGTGGCAGTGCGCTGGACGGCGCCCGAGCGTCAGCTGTTCGGTTGCTCGCTGGAGACCCTGCGCTCACGTCCAGAAGTGTGCCGCTTGTTCATCGGCTGGTCAGTGCGCGATGAAAAACCGTTGCAATATCCATGGGCTGGCCTGATGACATCTGCACTCAGAAATTGCATCGTATGTGGCGAGTCCTCCACGGGCACAATCGGAGCATGCGCGAACTCTGATCAACACCAAGTCTGTGCGAACGACGACAACGATGGTACCGACCGGCAACGACTCCGTGACAAGCATCGAAACGATTCAGGTCTTCAAACTTTGTTCGTGACGGTGACAGCGCTGGTGCAGTAGCATCCCTGTTAAGCACTGCACGGCATCGGTTTAGGGAGCTGTCGTCGCTATTCAGGTGTCCGGTCCATACCAGCAGCTGCCGTTGCGATGCAGATCTTTGTGGATGCAGCAAGTACGGAGTCTGGTCAGTTCGCCTAGGTAATCCTGTCTATATTGAAACAATGCAGCGTTGGTTTCAAGCGTGCACACGCTGCAATATCGAATAATGGAACACCAATATCGTTCACCGATGGCCAAGGACAGGTGTTCCAGGTGTCTGTGAGCCCAGTAGCAGCCTTGCTGGGTAGCTGAAGCGTAAAACCCCAGTTCAGTGGTCCAAGCGACGATTCAATGCCCTCGCTCCTGAGCACTGATGTTTTCATCGAAGGACTTGCGCATTTTAGCCCAATGCCCACACAGAGTACCAAACGATTCGCTTGAAAGCTTTGTCGAAAAAAAGCCGCCAGATGCTGTGGAAGCGCAAGACGTTTCCGAAGGTTGATCGTGGTGGTCAAGTCTCGGTACAGGAAATGCGTCCGCGTGTGTTTTCTGGTTGAATCACATACCAGCAAGCCGCTCTTTTTCGATTGTCTCGCTATCTGGCATTCGGTCAGCGTACGGTACACCACCACGTTATCCATCCGGCTCTGTTGCAAGCGCTGCCTCTCCATCTGTTTCATTGTGCACGCTTGCTCGTGATGCGTGGATACAATCACGATATCATCGATGAAAATCGTATAGAATCGATTCCTGAATTCGTTGTACGCTCTGGCGGAAGAGGCACGAGTACGGCCCTTGCGCACAGCGGCATGTCTGGCGCCGTAGACTGCAACCCAAGGACGCGAGTTATGGGCTTCAGTTTTTCCAGCTCTTTGAAGATATTGGTGAATGCACGCTTGTTGCCTCCGCACAACCGACAATGTCGGCGACGACAACACGGTTTCGTCCACTATCGCCAAAATTTTGCGGTATGAGCTCTGTGGATGCTCGTGAACGCTCTGAACGAGGCGCACAGCGCATCCCCCGTCGCTGCCCGTTACGATACTCAGGGCGTCGAGATGGTCACAATGCATTCACTGCAGTAGCTGGTGTGGCTTCTTGCGTCCATCAGACTCGAATCTCGATCAGAGAGAGCCTTGGAGAAGTTGAGCAGCATCATTGGCGTTCTATGCACGTCGTTGGCTCTATCCTCTTGAATCAGAGCTGCGAAGACGGCAACGATGTTCTTGGACTCGAAACGCATGCTCGCCACGAAACCTCTCTACGTACGTCCAGCTACTTAGGACGGATGAGAATGAGTGTCGGTGCTGAACTCAGGTCTATACTTCACAGAGTGCATCCAGTTGGATATTCCGTCGATCCTGACCGCCAATGCGAACCTCTTTCCAGGTCCTCGCGGTAGCCCAGGAGCCATGAACGATGTACGGCCATACTCATCACGATCTTGTTCGAATGCTTCATGCTTGCTCACAGAGACCTACCATGACCTACTGTGGAGTCGATGCACTACTACAAACAAATGTCAACGGTGATCTCATGGGTCTTGACCCGACAACTGGTGACCATATCCAGTGGACGCTCGGTGGTCATACTCATCACGATCTTGTTCGAATGCTTCATGCTTGCTCACAGAGACCTACCATGACCTACTGTGGAGTCCATGCACTACTACAAACAAATGTCAACGGTGATC
>Ga0123519_10010386_pt1 | contig 13874 bp, 13 predicted proteins | sample YelNatPaOPRAMG02_FD_87396 | JGI IMG/M metagenome (GOLD analysis project Ga0123519, IMG submission 87396) | Hot spring microbial communities from Yellowstone National Park - Yellowstone National Park OP-RAMG-02 (version 2) | ecosystem: Environmental > Aquatic > Thermal springs > Hot (42-90C) ...
AAGGGATTGTTAAAGCTTGATAAATCAAAAAATCCGGAACCTATAACCTATCATGATTCTTGCAACCTTGCAAGGACAAGTGGCATCTTTAGAGAGCCAAGAATAGTTCTTAATGCAGTTGCTGAAAACTTCATAGAGATGAATCCTCATGGAATAGAAAATTACTGCTGTGGAGGTGGAGGAGGTCTTGTTGCATTACCTGAGTATGAAGAGAAAAGACTTAAAGCAGGAAAACCAAAGGCTGAGCAAATAAGAAGGACGGGAGCAAAAATTGTTTGCGCTGCTTGTGAAAACTGCAGATTGCAAATAAATGATCTCAATTCCAATTACAATCTTAATGTAAAAGTCGTTTCCCTTGCAGAACTTGTGGTTAATGCAATTGTGATTGATAGGAAAAAGAAATTTAAGGAAGAAAGGGCTGAGGAGCGAGTCTCTTTAAGATAAAGGCAAAACTTTAATCTTTCATATTCGTAAAAATTTTTGGAGGTTTCTATGCGACGGGCATTTTATATCATTGCTGTGATAAGCCTTCTCTATATTTCTTTACCTCTCTTTGCAGAGGAATACGAAATAATAATCAAGGGAGGTCTAATATTTGACGGAGTTTCAAATCAGCCTTTCAAGGGAGACATAGGAATTAGAGATGGAAGGATAGTTAAAGTAGCAAGCTCTTTGAAAGGGAATGCTAAAAAAATAATTTCAGCAAAGGGTCTAACTGTTGCTCCTGGTTTTATAGATCTTCATACCCATGTTGATGAAGGTATGAACTTTGAGGAAAATAGAGCTTGTTTGAACTATCTAAAACAAGGAGTAACAACCGCAGTGGTAGGACAATGTGGTTCTTCAGCCTGGCCCATATTTGAAAAACCAGAAAATCAGATAAAGATGTGGGAGGAGAAAGGGATTGGCTTAAATTTAGCCCTTTTGATTGGCCATGGAACAGTAAGGGAAATTGTAATGGGAAGGGAAAACAGAGAGCCAACTCCTGAAGAGCTGGAGAAAATGAAATTAATTGTTAGAGAAGGAATGGAGGCAGGAGCTTTTGGAATGTCCACTGGTCTCATATATGCACCAAGTTCCTATGCCAAGACAGATGAAATTATCGAGCTCATAAAAGTTGTAGCTGAATATGGAGGAATTTATCATTCCCACATAAGGAATGAAAGGGATAAATTACTTGAAGCTGTTCAGGAAGCAATAGAAATTTCAGAAAAAACAGGAGCTCCAGCCCATATATCCCATTTTAAGGTTCTGGGGAAAGATAACTGGGGAATGGCTCCAAAGGCATGTGAACTAATTGAAAAAGCAAGGGAAAAAGGGCTTAAAATAACTGCAGATCAATATCCATTCCCCTTTTCTAATAATTACCCCTACACTCCCCTTGTTCCGAGAAACGCCTGGATTGGAGAGGAAAAAACCCTTACAATGGAGGATTTTGAAAAGATTCTCGACTATCTTAGGGACAATGAACTGATTGAATTATACAGCAAGACAACCCCTTTTTATCCCCTTTCCCCTTCCCACATTGATTTCCTGAAAAATCTCCCAAGAAAAAGGCTTGTAAGTTTTGTGGCAAGGAATGTTTTCGAGCTTAGCAACTGGAGAGGTCCTGAAAACACGAGGGAAAGGGTGCTCTTCTGGAGAAGACTCCAGGATCCTCTGGAGGGTAAAAAAATAAGGGAAGAGGTGAGAAAATACATAGATAGATATGGCCCTGAAAACATTGTAATTGGGGTTTGCGTTGAAAAAAGGTTTGAAGGGAAAAATCTCCTCGAAATCTCAAGAATGAAAGGAAAAAGCATAGAAGATACTGCTATAGAGCTTGAATTGATGGGAGCAAAAGCAATTCCCATAATCATGAGCGAAAAAGATATTGAGTATATAATGAAGAAGGATTATGTAGCAACAGGAAGTGACGGAATAGCAACCTTTTACGGAATTGGTCTCCCTCACATCCGCTCCTACTCAACATTTATCCACAAAATAAAAGAGTATTCTTTGAAAAGAAAAGTCATTTCCCTTTCTCATGCAATCCGCTCCATGACATCCCTACCAGCAGATATAATGGGATTTAAAGAAAGAGGGAGGATTAAAGAGGGGAATTATGCTGATATAGTAATTCTCGATTTGAAAAAATTAGATACTCCTTCAACAATTACCAATCCCCATCAATTTGCAAAGGGTGTTATCTATCTCCTTGTTAATGGAGTGGTTGTTATAGAGAAAGAAGAATGGACAGGAAAGCTTCCTGGAAAAGTCCTGAGGCTTAAAAAGAACTGATTAATTTTGTGATTTGACTATTTCCTTTCAAAATTCTATAAATTATTTCTTATGAGAGAGTCTCTCAATGTTCTTATTGTATCCTCTGAAATTGTTCCCTTCGCAAAAACTGGCGGGCTCGGAGATGTTGTCGGAGCTCTTGCAAAAAATCTCGAGAATCTCGGTGTGAATGTTTCCCTTGCTATGCCTAAGTATAAAAAGCAGGAGATAGACGAAATTGCAAAAGAAATAGGTGCAAAAGAGATTGAGGTAAAAATTGGCGATGAAATTTTTAAAGGCTCAGTATGGAAGGGAGAAATAGGAAGTTCAATCAAGGTCTATTTCGTTGATAATCCAAGTTTCTTTTACAGAGAGGAACTATACGGAGTTGGAGGAAATGATTATCCCGACAATCATAAAAGATTCATATTTTTTTCTCTTGTCCTTCTTGAATTTATAAAGAAAAAGAATCTCAATTTTGATGTTATCCACTGCAATGACTGGCAGACAGCCCTTATTCCCGCCTATATTAAGTTAAGAGGAAACAATATTCCAACTCTTTTCACAATTCATAATCTTGCCTACAAAGGTCTTTTCCCTCCTGAGACAGTTGTTCTCTCAGGTTTTGGATGGAATTACTTTACTCCTGAATATTTTGAATTTTACAATCAGTTCTGTTTTTTAAAGGGCGGAATAAAATTCTCTGACATTATAAACACAGTCTCAGAAAGATACGCTCTTGAAATACAGACACCTGAATTTGGCGAAGGTCTGGATGGTTTTCTAAAAGCCCGTTCAGACTCTTTGTTCGGGATACTTAATGGAGTTGATTACGATGTATGGAATCCAACTACAGATCCCCATCTTAAATCAAGATACACTTTAAGGTCTATTGGAAGGAAAAAGATAAACAAGGAGGATCTAATCAAAGAATGTGGACTTGAAATAGATTCTGAAAAACCTCTTATTGGAATGATAACAAGACTCGTAGACCAAAAAGGTTTGGATATTCTACTTCCTGTCCTTGATGAAATTATATCAATGGGAGCTGGAATGGTGATCCTTGGAAAGGGAGATGAGTACTATGAAAGAGCTTTAAAGGAGAAAGCTAAAAAACTCAAAGGAAAACTATCGGTTAAAATTGAATTTAACGAAAGCCTTGCCCACAAGATAGAAGGAGGAGCAGACATGTTTCTTATGCCATCAAGGTATGAACCTTGCGGTTTGAATCAGTTGTATTCAATGAAGTATGGAACAGTTCCTATAGTCAGGGCTGTTGGTGGCCTCTACGATTCTGTAAAGGAATTCAATCCTAAAACTGGAACCGGAACAGGCTTTAGATTTGAAAATTATAGATCTGAGGAGCTTTTAAAAGCAGTTAAAAGGGCGATAAGGGTTTTCAAAAATAAAGAACAATGGGAGAGATTGATAAAGAATTGTATGAAAGAAGACTTTTCCTGGGAAAAATCAGCAAAAAAATACATAAAACTTTACGAACTTGCAATCGGTAAAAATTTAAAGGAGAGGGTAAAATGACAGAAATCATTGAATTAAATGATGATAACTTTGAACAAAGAATTAATTCTTCGGAATTACCTTCTGTTGTAGATTTTTACTCTAACTTCTGTTCACCCTGCAAGGCAATGGAACCACTTTTTGAAAAAGCTGCAGAAATTTATAAAGGAAAAGCAAACTTTTACAAGTTAAATGTTGACAAAAACACTCATATACCATCATCAAAGAGAATTCTCGGAATCCCAACAATAATAATTTTTAAAGAGGGAAAGGAAATTGATAGATTAATGGGATTTCAAAACATTGATTCCTTATCAGATTTTATAAGGAGGAACCTATGAAAGAAATAAAGGATTTAATCATAATTGGCGCAGGCCCTGCAGGCTTAACTGCTGGTATCTATGCAGGAAGGGCAAGAATTTCCACCCTTATCCTTGAAAAAGGAGTTCCTGGAGGGACAATAATTTTATCTGATAGGATTGAAAATTATCCTGGATTCACTGGCTCTTCTCCTTTTGAACTCATGGAAACAATGAGAAAGCAGGCAGAAAGCTTTGGAGCAGAAATAAGACAGGGAGAAGTTATCGGTCTCTATAAGGAGAATGGTATCTGGAAAGTAAAAACTGAAATGGAAGAATATCTTGCAAGAGCTGTGATAATTGCAACTGGAACAACCCATAAAAAATTAGGAATTCCTGGAGAAGAGGAGCTTACAGGAAGAGGGGTCTCTTTCTGTGCAACCTGCGATGGACCCTTTTTCAAGGGTAAAGAGGTTGTTGTTATAGGAACAGGAAATTCAGGGATCCAAGAGGGTATTTTTCTTCTAAAATATGTTTCCAAAATCACCTTTGTTGAGTTTCTCCCTTATATTACTGCAGACAAAATCCTTCAGGAAGAGATAAGAGAGAAGAAGAATGTTGAATTTCTTCTTGAACATATTGTCACTTCCATAAATGGAAAGGAAAGGGTTGAATCCGTGGAAGTGAAAAGTTTAAAAACAGGAGAAAAGAGGATACTTCCTTGCAGTGGAGTATTCATTTATGCTGGCCTTCAACCAAACACATCCTTTCTCAAAGGAATCATTGAACTTGATCAACAGGGTTACATTAAAACAAATCAATACCTTGAAACATCTGAGAAAGGTGTTTTTGCAGCTGGAGATGTGAGAGCTTTTGCCTTTCAGCAAGTTATTGTTGCTGCTGGAGATGGAGCCACAGCAGCTCATTCAGCAATAAAGTATATTGAAAATTCAAAAAAGAGCTGATATTGTCCCCTAAAAGACACTTCTTTTTTAAGATCGAAAAAACAGGATATATCTTTATTCTTATTAGTATTGGGATAGGTCTTTCTGCCCTAAACTCAGGAAATAACATTCTCTACTTTATCTTTTCAACAATGATGATGTTCCTTTTAATCTCAGGGATTCTATCAACTCAGAATTTGAAAGGACTCAAAATTAAAATTGAATTCCCCAACTACATTTTTGCCCAAAGGACAGCCTATTTAAAAATAAAAATTTTAAACAAAAAGAGATTATTCCCATCTTTTTCAATAAAATTAAATGTTAAAGTGAAAGGTTTGGAAGATGGGAACGAATTCCTCCTTTATGTTGGAAGAAAGAAGAAAGAGGAAGTACTTTCCAGCAAGTTTTTTCCGAGAAGGGGCCTCTGGAAAATAACAGGATATTATATTGCTTCGACATTCCCCTTCAATTTATTCGAGAGGAAAAGATTTGTTGAAATGGAGGAGGAGATTATTGTTTATCCAAAGATTGTTGACCTTTTCCCCCATCTTCCTGATGAGGTATTTTCCCTTGGTGAGATTCCCTCAAAATCAAAGGGATATGAGGAGGACTTTTTCGGTTTGAGAGATTGGCAGGAGGAAGATGATAAAAAATACATCCATTGGAAGATTTCAGCTAAAAAGGGAAAACTTATAATCAAAGAGCTTACACAACCAAAAAAATCCTTTATAACTTTAATAGTTGATCCCTATCTTTCTGAGCTTTCAGGCTCAAAGGGTGAAATTCAATTTGAGGAAAACATAAGCCTTTGCGCCTCTTTAGCTTATTATTTCTTCAATCTAAAAATTCCCTATAAATTGTTAACTTTTGGATATGAGAGTGATTTTGACACATCTGAATCCCATTTCTGGGACAATTTAAAAGCCCTTGCCCTTCTGAAGGTATGCGGAAAGGAATCAATAAATCTTCTCGAAGAATTTTCAAGGAAAATTTCAGTGGAAAATTCAATACCTATCCTCTTCTCCGTTGAGAAAGACTCACCTTTGAGAAAAAATGTTCAGAAATATTACGAGATACTACCAAAAAGAGCATGAGAATAGCGAGGCTTATTAAATATATTTTTATTTTTATTGTTCTATTATCCACCTTTTCCTACAACCTCTTTGCAGAAAACATTCCAATATTTTCCGTTGCCTTTTCATTTATAATTATTTTTGGGCTCTGGATGTTTGAAAGGGAGAGGAGAATAAAGCCATCGACCTCCATTGCCTTATCAATATTTTTTACTATTTTTTTCCTTACAGATATCTCAATAATAAGTAGAAACCTCCTATATTCAGGAAACCATCTTCTCATTCTCCTCATTTTTCATAGACTTATAACTCTGAGGAATGAAAAGGATTATTTTCTAATCCTATTATTCACCTTCTTAATAATCTCCTCTTCAGGTTCCATAAACCCAAATCTTACATTTCTTATTCTCTTTTTCCTTTTTGTTTTCCTTTCTGTTTTATCCCTAACCCTTCTCTCTCTTTACAAAGGGAATTTCCGTATTAAAAAGCATGTTTCTTTGTCCCTTTTAAGAATATCCCTTCTCTCAACTTTAATTATATTTTTCTCCTCCCCTCTTATTTTCTTCACAGTTCCAAGACTTGGGATGGGCTTTGGAACATTGATTGGCTCAAACCCTCCCCTTGTTTCTGGTTTCACTGAAAGTGTAAATCTTGGTGACATTGGGACAATAATAGAAAATAACAGAGTTGTTATGAGAATATTGACTGTTGGTTCAGCAGAAATTCCCTCTGACCATCTCTGGAGAGGAAAGGGTTACAACCATTTTGACGGAAGGGGATGGTCATCCACAATTGTTACTTCAAAGGGGATTGAAATAAAGAAAAGGTATAAAGAGAAGAGAACGATTGCAACTATAAACCTTGAGCCAATCGGAACTGATGTTTTATTTGTCCCGTACAATCTTGAATGGATTAGAGGAATTAGAGCTTTCAAAGAAGATGCAAATGGCACCATCTCCTCACCTTTTGGAGCTTACACAAAAAGAACATACACTGTTGAGTTCAGGGAAAACCCTCAGAAGCTAATACCCTATGAAGAGAGTGATACAAAACCGTATCTCCAACTTCCTGAATTCAATGAGAATATTTTTAAACTTGCAAAGGAGATAGCAGGGGATCTAAGGAACAACGAGCTTATCTCCAGAAAAATAGAGGAATGGTTCAAAAAGGAATTTAAATATTCCCTAAACATCCATCCCTCTCAAAATCCAATTGAGGATTTCCTCTTCAAATGGAGGGAAGGGCATTGCGAATACTTTGCCTCATCCATGGCAGTTATGCTCAGGCATCTTGGAATTCCAGCAAGAGTTGTAAATGGATTCAAAAGGGGAGATTTCAACCCGACTGGAAGATACTATGTTGTAAGGGAAAAGGATGCCCACTCCTGGGTTGAGGTTTACATAAAGGGGAAAGGTTGGCTTGCCTTTGATCCAACCCCTTCCATTACAGCAAGATACAAAAGAAACCTTTTCACAAAATTGAGAGATGCCTGGGATGCTGTCCAGTTCTGGTGGGACAGGAATTTTGTAACTTACTCCCCCCAGAGACAGATAACAGTATACTTTGGACTTTATGAGAATATAAGGGAATTTCTCAAAAAAGCTGAAAAAATGAAATATTTTCTATTTCTACTTCTCCTTCCTCTCTTTTTTGCAATTTATATATTAAGTAAGAGAAAGAAGAAAATGGAAGCAGAAACTGAGGAAGAAAAGGATTATAGACCAAGGAGAATTTCACCAGTGGCTTTCTATAATAGATTCCTGAAGATTGTAAAATCTAAGGGATTTTCCATTTACGAACACGAAACCCCCCTGGAATTTTTTGAGAGGATAAAGAGAAGTTACTTCGAAATTGACGATATCTATTACTTAACTGATCTTTACTATAAAGTTAGATATGGAGGGCGGAAACTCAAAAAAGATGATATAATAAGAATCGATGATATTTTAAAGAAGCTCAAGGAGAAGAAGTGAAGATAAAGCTTGGAAAGGAACTTTCTGGAATTCTTAAAATTGGATTCATTTTAAGTGGAAACTTAAAGGTATCAGAAACTCCAGGTGAGTTAAAATCAATGATTCATGAACTTTGCGAGGATATTAAGAATAAATACAGCAAATCTTCTCCATCATCCATTAAAGGACTTGAGGGAGCAAGGGAAATTTATAAAAAGATTGGAATTGACCCAACAAAGGATAGACCATCCTCTGAGGCTCTTTTCAGAAGAGCTTTAAAAGACCAATTTCCATTTATAAACTCCCTTGTTGACACAATAAATTTCTGCTCATTAACTTTCCTTTTCCCCTATGGACTTTACGACTCTGAAAAAATAAAGGATTCTATTGAAATAAGAATAGGGAAAAAGGGGGATGGATATGAGACAATAGGTAAGGGAAGGATAAATCTTGAGGGAAAAATCGTTGTTTGTGATGAATTGGGTCCTTTCGGTAATCCTTCAGCAGATTCCAGAAGAGCATCTGTGAGCATCGAAACAAAAAGTTCTCTAACATTGATTTTCTTTAGAGGTGGTGAATCCTTTGAGTCAGTAAACACCATCCTCAATTTCACAGAATCAATGATTTCAAGATTCCATCCTGAATCTAAAACAGTTTCCTCCGGAGTTGTGGAATGAAAGTAGCAATGTTCTGGGAAAGACTCGAAAATGGAAAGGTTCGTTGTGAGCTTTGCAGACATAGATGCGTTATCTATCCTAACAAACTTGGAGTTTGTGGAGTTAGAGTCAACAAAGACTCAACCCTTTACACCCTTGTATGGGGTAAACCAATTGCCCTAAATATTGACCCCATTGAGAAGAAACCCCTCTTTCACTTTCTTCCAGGAACAAAAACTTTTTCTTTAGCAACAATAGGTTGTAATTTTAGATGCTTGAACTGTCAGAACTGGGAGATCTCCCAGAGCAGATTTGAGGAAGGAAGAATAGATAAAAAGGAGGATTACTTTCTCCCTGAAGAGGTTGTAAGAATAACAAAAGAGAGAAAATGTAAGAGCATCTCCTATACCTATACAGAGCCAACTATTTTTTACGAATGGGCATACGACATCTCAAAGCTTGCTTCAAAAGATGGAATTTACAACATTTTCGTAACAAATGGATACATATCTGAAATAGCCCTCAAAGAAATATCCCCCTATCTTAATGCAGCCAATGTTGACTTAAAATCTTTCAGAAAGGAATTCTACCACAAAATTGCAGGTGCAAGACTTGAGGGAGTTCTTGAATCTTTAAAATTGATGAAAAAACTCGGGATTTGGATTGAAGTTACAACCCTTCTCATACCTCGCTTAAATGACTCAAAGGAAGAACTCTCTGACATAGCAAATTTTATAGCTAAAGAGCTTGGACCTGAGACTCCATGGCACATAAGCAGATTCTACCCCCATTACAAAATGGAAAATATCCCACCAACACCAAATTCCTCTTTGAGAAATGCAAGGGAAATCGGTTTAAAAACTGGACTAAAATATGTCTATACTGGAAATGTTCCAGGGGATGAGGGGGAGCACACCTACTGTCCGAAATGCAAAAGGAAAATAATTGAAAGATACGGTTTCTCCATCCTGAGCTATCAAATAAAGGATGGTTTCTGCAACTTCTGCGGAGAAAAAATCGAAGGCTTTGGATTATGATTTAAAGAATCTTCGATATAGGAAGGGTAAAGAAGACAATTTTAAATTTTTTTCCCCTTTCATTCTAAGAACTTGACAAAGGATTTTTTTCATATTTAAATAGAACCGATGGAATGGAGGAACTTTTTATAGGGAGGTTGAAAATATATTTAACTTAAACATTTCCTGGAGAATGATTAAATGAATTGCTTTAAAAGAGACATGTTTATTAGAAAGGGATGCTTTTCCAAGCCTTTGAATATATTAAAGAGTTTATATTTTTAGCTGGAGGTGAGGAATGAAAAGCCTAAGAGAAAGTGGGTATTTCAAAACTCTCTCTTTCTTTCTCCTGCTTTCCTTCCTTACTGTCTTTGTCATCCTCTCAAGTTTCTCTTTTCCCTTTGAGCAAGAAGAGGATAAGGGTGAAGTATTGATAATCACAACTCCTGAAGGAGCTTCTATATTCATTGATGGAGAGGACAAAGGACTAACACCTTTCCAGGGATTTCTTAAGACAGGAAAGCACAAAGTGAAGATTGAAAAGGAAGGATTTGAGCCAATTGAAAGGGAGATAGTTGTTGAAAAAGGGAAAAAGAACATCTTTGATTTCACCTTTGCTTCTCTAACTCCTGCAAAGGAGATACCAATTGAAAAGAAAGTTGAAGAGAAACCAATGATGAAGGAGAGGATTGAAAAGCCAAGGAAGAGCACAAAGCTCCTTTATATCGTAGGAGGCTTAGCGGTTGCTGGAGTAGCTGGTTCTTTTCTCTTGAGAGGGGGAAAGAAAGAAGAGAAAAAGGAAGAAGATTTTGGCTCCATTGATGTTAAGTCTGACCCAACAGGTGCAAGGATTTATCTTGATGGCTCTGATACGGGTAGAGAGACAGATACAGTTCTTACCAATGTTAAAGTAGGAACCCACTCCATAACATTGAAAAAACCAAGATGTCTTGACTACAACACTAATGTTACTGTTTACAAAAACCAAACAGCAAAAGTAGATGCAAAACTTCTTTTACAATCATTGTATGAGGATTTTAACGATGGAGTTGCAAATGACTGGGTGGACAATGGTTTTGGACCATGGAGAGTTGAAAATGGTGTGTATGTCCGTTACCCAACATACGTCCTATGTCATACGAAAAATTCTTATGCTTGGCATAATTATGGATATTTCAAGGATTTTACTTATCAAGCTGATATTAAATCCGAAGATGAGATTGGTTTGTCATTCAGATGGGAGTCATATAGTGGCTATATATTTGCTATTGACTCCTACAAATTTACTTGGACACTCTATACAAAGGAGTCTTCTGGCGGACCTCAACCGCTCAAAAGTGAAAAAAGCTCAGCAATAAGAAGACATAATTGGAACACTCTTAAAGTTGTTGCTTCTGGCTCAAAGTTTACATTTTACATAAATGAAGTTATGGTTGGCTCTTATGAAGATTCTAAATATTCAATAGGAAAAGTGGGAATATTTTTAAATACTTATCCTTTTCCTGTTTTCCCCTTTTGTGTTTTTTGGCCTGATAATGCTACAGGCTATGCTGACAATGTCATTGCTGTTTCTTCAACTTCCTACCAGTTAGAATCCCCATTCCGAATTCTTCTTCCTCCTAAGGAACTCCTTATCGAAAGGAGTAAGCCTGAGAAATTCTGGGAAGAAAAGAAAGACATAGATAAGAGAAAAAGAAAAGAAGGCATTGAAAGAAAATAGGAGTGGGAATATATTAAATGAATTGGATTAAAAGAAAAATTTTCATTATAGGCATAGGCTTTATCAAGCCTTTTCAATACATTGAACAGTCTCAAAATTTTTTAGGAGGTGAACCTTGCGTTTAAGAAACATACTTTTAATTATTCTCACAATTTTTATGATAGGTTGCACTTTTTACCAGCTAAAACGGGAAATAAACCTTCCAGGAACATTCCAGAAGATGACACAACCCCAGCTGGATGAAAAGAAAACCAAATCTCCTTTTCTCAAAGTTCATATGAAGAACGGCAATCTCTATCTTTTTGACTCGTGGAAGATTGATGAGGCAAAATCTGCAATTGTTGGGAATGCTACTTTGTTCAGTCCAACTCGTGAGGTTATTTCTAAGGGTCAAGCAACAGTAAGTCTTGATGGTGTCGCCTTAATTGAAACAAATTTCCTCAAGCCCTCTCCTGCATCAACAGCTCTTAAAATCGTAAGTGCTATCAGTGCAGTTATTCTTACCTTGTTGTTTATATCTCTGCCGGGAGAGTAAGAAGATGGTGATTGTAGAAGGAGGAAAAATGAACAAAATAGAGGTTTCTATGAAAAAAGATGAGATTTTTCATTTAGCCACATTTTTAATTCTATTTCTTGTAATTTCCTGTAAAACCTTTCACGCACCCCCTCAATATCTTCCAACTGCAAAACAAGCTCAATCAGATGTCTATGGAGGATGGATTGAAGTCAAAACAAATAAAGGAAACATAAATGGTGAGCTTATAGCCATCCAGGAGAAAAGGGTTTTTGTTGCAGACCTTAGAACCCTCCATGAGATTGATTTAGAAGATATTATATCAGCCCGACTTGTAACTTATAATCCAGAAAGTTCCAAGGTCTTTCTCCAGACAGCTGAGGGAATTGTTTTTACTTTGTTGCTTGCAGGTATACCTGCAATGATACTATCTACAGGTGAAGAGTCTTTCGAAGTGTTTCTTTGGCTGCTTGTTAGCCCCGTTGTTGCTGCAATTTGGACTACCCCAATCTGGGTGACTGTTGGAACAGGTGCGGCTATTTACCAATCCAACCTTCCTATCATCGACTACCCTAAGAAACCAATTGATGCCTTCATTCCTTTTGCCCGATTCCCCCAGGGTATACCACCAGATGTTGACAAAAATTCAATCAGAATGAAGATTCCAAAAAAGGAAATGAAATAGAAAGATTTTAGTTTTTCCTGGAGGTTAGCAGAAAGAAAAAACTTTTTCCTTTTTTAGATTCCTTTTCTCTTTTATGGTTCCTGCCAAAAAGATACCTCTTAGAAGATTTTGTTGAAATCGTAATTTTTTTGTTATATCATCTAAACGAAGGAAAAAAATGGAAGAAAAAGGGATACCCTCTTTAATTGGGATTGAGATATTTGGAAGGGATGGAAGACTTATATCCACAAAGAATGAGCTTATAAAGGGAGGGCACTCCATAAAAGATAGAATAGGAATCTTCATTTCCATTATTGATTCCATGGAAGGGATTTTAGGTGTTAAGTTTACAGAAATGTTCATAAAATTAAAGGATTACTGTGGAATTTTTATAATTAAAGATAAGCTCTTTGTAGCCCATTGCAAGGATGAGGACTCTTTTGAATATGTTGAAAGAATGATAGGAACCCTGGAATAAATGATAGAGAGAATTTTTTCACCTTTGCTCGAAATTAGAGAGGTCAATATAGCGGTTTTTGATATTAACGACAGTTTAATCTTAAAGAAAGGATTTGAAGGAATAGAGGTTTCTTCGCTTTTAAAGACAATGAAGTCATTTTTTGAAAGTCTCTCAAGGGAAAATATATTTTCAGAAGAGGTAAAACTTGGAAACCCAACAGTTGAAATTCTCCTTATATACCTTTTTGGAAGAAAAATAATAATATATTATCCAAAAATAAAGGCAAAATCAGTTTTTTCCATTACTCAAAATCTGAAATTACAGTTATCTAATCTATGGAAGGCTCAGGAGACTGCTGGTTTGAAAGTTATGATTACAGATTTGAACCCTTCCCTTCTTCACAATGAAGCTCAGATGGACGAGGATACAATAAAAAACATAGAAAAATTTTATAAAATTCATTTAAAGAAAGTTGAAATAGAAAATCTTTCTGGAAAGTCATGGATATTTGACTTGAAAAAAGGAAAGGAACTTAAGGATAAAATTCTTCTTTCTGGACAAGCAATAAAATTACTCGATCTCAAACCAGGGGATCCAGTGATTGTAAAACCCTTTATTGAAAGTGCTACTGAAAAGTTTTTTGGATAAAAGGAGGGAATATGCAAAAGGGACTCCTTATAAACTCAATTATAGGCTTTGGGGTCTTTGTTATCTCTTTTCTTACTTCCTTCTTTTTAATTAGAAGAAAAAAGAAAGGGGCAGAAAATGTAACAATTGGATACTCTCTTTTCTGGTTATCAGT
>Ga0123519_10010391_pt1 | contig 13869 bp, 7 predicted proteins | sample YelNatPaOPRAMG02_FD_87396 | JGI IMG/M metagenome (GOLD analysis project Ga0123519, IMG submission 87396) | Hot spring microbial communities from Yellowstone National Park - Yellowstone National Park OP-RAMG-02 (version 2) | ecosystem: Environmental > Aquatic > Thermal springs > Hot (42-90C) ...
GCGTACAAGCTCAAGCCGATCAAGCCCGCGCATCCGCTCCTGTCTTGTCCGCTCCAATTCGTCAACGTGCCTCATTGCCTCGTCCGCCGCGAGTTTGTAGTCCGGGTTTGAAACGGCTTCACCGGCAAGCACCATCGCCCGCTCCTGCGCCCGCTTGATACGCACCTCGAACGACTTCTCAAGATACTCGCGGAAGATCTGCGCGTATTTCTCGCGCTCTTTACGACACTCCTCCCGGCGCTGCATTTGGTATCGGCTCTTCAAAAAGTCCGAGGCGGGCTGTGGGTCAACCGGCTCGATGTTAACGGGCGGGTTTGGGTGAACTGGGAAGTTAAGGAGTATATCGCTCGACACCAGCTCAAAGCTTTTCGCCTCCTCACTCACCGCTGCCACATGTGGTCGCGTGCGGTTGATGCCCATTCCAGCGTCCCGCTCAGAGCTTCCCGCCTTCTCCCTCACCGCTGCCACCTCGGCGTGAATCGTCACATCGTCGCCTCGACTGTTCTTGCCAACAATGGACATCTCGAAAAAGTGCAGCTTGTAGGGCGCTTTTGCAACTGGGTCCACGTAGAAACCGACGCCGCCTCGCAGATTTCCAAGACGCTGGTTCAGCTTCTCGTCAACGGCAGCGTAGAGCGCATGCCCGGGACCGACGAGTACGGCGTCGAGGTGAGCATCCTGATCCAGGTGTTCCTTGTGGAAGGTGATCTTCCTGTAGGAATCCTCAGGCTTGCCGAACTTCTGGACGCTGCCGAGTCTATCGGAGCGGAGATCCGCGGGAACGTGCTCGATCCGCCAGAGTCCGTCCGTACGAGCTTCTACCCGCAGACCGATCTCTTTGGCGGCCGCGATGAATTGTGCCTCGACATAGCGAGGCATCAGCCTGCGCTCCTCGATCTCCAGGTTCCTACGCTGAAAATCGCTGAAATCGACGTGAGCACGTGCGAGGGCTATGCCGGTCGCTTCCTCGTACTGCTTCAGCTTGAGCGGGTCGATCCGGTCTATCTGGTCAATATACTCATCGAGGCGGCGCGGGTCGTAAGCGGCCTCACGCAGGATCTCCGGCAGGTTTACGTCGTTGAGGGAGAGAACTTCTCCGATCACATCGAAGACGCGCCCTTCGAGGGCATCGTTCATCTGGTCAAGCTTCTCAAGCAGCCTGTGCAGAATGCGACCTTCGATTACAGGTTGTCCGGCTTCTGATTCCGTGGCGACGAAGTTGAATACGTAGCAGTCTCGTTCCTGCCCGATCCTGTGAATGCGGCCAAGTCGCTGCTCCAGCCGGGTCGGATTCCAAGGCATATCGTAGTTGATCATCAGATGGCAGAACTGAAGGTTGATTCCCTCGCCTGCGGCCTCGGTCGCCACGCATATCTGGCATTCAGTGCGGAAAAGCTCCTGCGAGTGTTTGCGCTCCCGCGGATTCATTCCTCCGTGAACCTCGCACGTGGTGTAACCCCACTTGCTCAGATTTTCGCGGAGATAGTCAAGCGTGTCCCGGTGCTCCGTAAAGATGAGCAGCTTGCCACGACCGTCCCTGAGTTCGGCGAACTCGGCCTCATTCAAGCACTTTCGAAGAGCCGCCAATTTAGAATCGTTAGCTTGTTCCTTAACTCGGCGCGACTGCTCCACCAACTCCTTCAGCGCGGCTATCTCCCGCTCGAGCTGGTCGACCTGCTGCGCCGAGGTGAACTCGTCAATCAATTGGTCGCGGGCACCATCATCGAGATCGTCCTCGTCCAACTCGGGGTCCGGCAGCCGGCCCCGAATCGCGGCCAACCGTTTGCTCCTCTGCGACGGCGTCAGGTTCTGTAGTTCCTCCAGCAGACTTTGCTGCCGGTCCAGCCTGCGCTTGAGCGACTCGTAGATCGCACTCGCAGAACTTGCCAGACGACGCTGGAGAACCGTTCTCGCCAGTGCGGCTGATGAACGCCGCTGCCCAGTCTGTTGCGGGATAAACTCGTTGATGTAGCTGGTAACCGCCTTGTAGAGAGCATATTCTTCGGCGTTCAGACGGAAGCTAACGGTCTTGGCGTGGCGGTCGGGAAAGAGCCGGCGGCCGTTGAGGTCGCGAAGGTCTTCCTTCAGCCTGCGCAGCGCCCAGGGGCAATTGGAGCCGAGCTTGAACACTTCTCTCCGTACTGCCGCTGCTTCCGGGGCGAGACGATGCGGCTCAGGGAACAGGTCGGGATCAAGCAGCCGCAGGAAATGGGCGAAACGATCCTCATCGCCATGGTGTGGAGTCGCAGTGAGCAGAAGAAGATAGTCGGTCTTCTCCGCAAGCTTGAAAGCAAGCTCATAGCGCATAGTCTGGTCCACTTTGGGGTCGCGCCCCGCGCCTCCCGAGGTCGTCCGCGCTGAGCACTTGTGCGCCTCGTCTATCACAACCAGGTCCCACCGCTGCTGCCAAACACGCTCGCGGACGTCGCCTTGCTTGGCATAGTCCATCGAGGCAATCACGCGGGGGGACTTTTCCCAAGGATTGGTTAGCTGCTGCTGGTCTACGGCGGAGAAGATGATGTCGAAGTCCTCGTTAAACCAGCGCAGCATCTCGTCTTGCCACTGAATCGTGAGCGGGGCGGGGCACAGGATCAGAACTCGCTCGATCGCCTCGCGCAGCCTCAGTTCCTTGATGAGCAGACCAGCCATTATCGTCTTGCCAGCCCCTGGGTCGTCGGCTAGGAGGAACCGAAGCCGAGGCTGCGGCAGCATCTTCTGATAGACTGCCTCGATCTGATGAGGTAGAGTTCGGATGCCCGACAGGCTCACGGCGAACTGCCGGTCGTGCGCATAGGCGAGACGGATTCTTGAGGACTCGATCAGGAGGCGAAGCTTCTCTGCGTCTGCAGGAGCTACCCTCGTCTCCACAGATCCACTCAGAGCGGCGAGTTCCGCCGCTTCCTCTGCCGAGATCACCGTCTCCTGCAGGGTGCCATCAGGAAGCCTTACGCGAAGCTCGTAGCATTCGCCCAGGGCGCGAGCGCCCTCCAGCAACACCGGACAGTCGAAATGCCCAGGCAGCTGAACGCGTTGACCAATTGGTAAACCTGTTGGCGACGAAGCGCTCAAGCTCCGTTTCTCCCGAGCGATGGTGGGATGGGCTTTTATTATACTGCTAGTCAAGCTAAGCAGTCAAGGTAGTTGAGTGCGCGATGCTTAAGATAAATCGGCAAAATTCCCAAGTACTCTTACGACTATCGCAGAACGTTCAAATCGACCAAGATTCCTGACGTGTAGGAATTCCTCGCCACGCACCCTGGTTGGTGTCTCGACCGCCGCCTTATCCGGCGGTTGGGAACAGACAATGCGGTCGGATACTTCCGCCTTGAATGGCTCAGCGAGTGTGCCTTGCTTCTCCAACGCATCGCCAAGCAGTGTGCCGGAGGCAATCTGCAACTTCGGCAAGGTATGGATGGCGTTGCGATGTCTGTCCGGTCTTTGATATGATGCATGCCTGCATCGAAGGTGCGATCAGTCAGTTTCGCACGCGCGCTGCGCACGCCGACGACTGGAGCTAGGCGTAATCGCAGAAGACTGAAGCCCTGGTGCAGTCGCGCCAGGGCTTCACATATCATTATGAGTGCTACCTGCCTATTGAACACCTTCCGTTCCTCGACAGAACCACTTTCCGAACCAGCAGTGTCGAGAGCGTAATACGCAGGTAGTCGTGAATAGCTTGGGAGCGGGGGTAGGATTTGAACCTACGACCTTCGGGTTATGAGCCCGACGAGCTACCGGACTGCTCCACCCCGCGTCGGCGTTATTATTATACCAATCTACTGCAATTATGTAAATACCTTTGGACTTAACTCTACCTCTAGGTTACGGCTTGCCTATATCGCCAGCCTTCCTCGAGCATTATAAAGTAGTTCTCGAGTTTTATGTAGTTCGCCACTGAGTTTCCGCTGCCGAGAACATAGCCTCCACCGGGAATACATTGGTCCAGCACACGACATACATAGTCGCGCATATCCTCCGCATTCAGTCGGGAAAGGGCATCTACATCGATTCCGCCGACAACGCCAATCCGGCTGCCATAAATGCGCTTAAACTCCGATACTGGCATAATCGCATCTTCAAAGGAATGCTTCGCATCTATACCTACGTCGTCGATGAGGTCGTCCATTACCTCCGATAGATTTCCACACGAGTGCAGGATAAAGAACTTACCGTGCTCGTGCGCCAGAGTCACAATTTTCTTAAGATAAGGAAAGTGATATTTGCGTAAGTGCTCCGGCGCAACCATCGTTGCCGTCTTGAAGCCCATATCCTCGCCGAAAAAGACTCCACCTACTCGATCACAGTCTATAACTCTTTGTATTGCTCTGTAGATGCGCGAACCTACTTGCTCGAACATATCGGCAACTAATTCAGGATCGTCATAGAGAGCCGCGGCAAATGCCGTATATCCCATTAACCACATCACGTTTTCGAGCACACCTGATGACTGGAGTATTATTGCCATGCCTTCGGGGAGGCAAGCAGCCAGTTCTTCGAACGGCTGTGTGCTTACTTCGTCAGGGTCGGGCCATTCATAGCGTTCGTAGTCTTCGCGAGTTCGAATCGGACAGAGGTCTTCAGTTACCCAGTATCGATCTCTACGGGCCAAGTTGGCGGTATTTGGAGTTGCCGCTCTAGGTGTTCCGAATCCAAAACCTGTGCCCATTGGAACAGAGTCATAGCCCAATCGATACCAAAACTCAACTTGGTCTTCTAATTTTTCTAACGGCCGCCCGAGCACAGCCTCAATGATCTCAAAATCGGCGAACAGCTCAAGAAAGGGCAGTCTATCGCTGCATCCCTGTCTGAGCACGGCGTCTCTGAGACGAGTGAAGTCCGGACAGGCTTTCTTGTGTTCCAGACCAGGAATTAGCAGAGTGTTTTCCATCGCATGTTTACTGACGACATAAGCACAATGCTCAATGGTATTGATCAATCGTTGGAGCGCCAACACGCACCACGCTCAATCTAAATCTAGTCTTCTGCTTGGAAGAAGTAAGTTCCTCTAATAAGCGCGGAGCGACATCTGTTCTGTTAGCCAGGAAGAATTTTGCGAAAAAAGTCGATTTGCATGTTAATACCGGCTCTCGAAGTGGCATCTATTTAGTGGCACAAACAACCATCTTTTCCTCCTTCCCTCCGGGCTTCGCAAGAGAGAGCGAAGCCTTTCTTTTTTGTCGAGGTCGAGGAAACAAATTGGCGTTGACTGCCCGCTGATTTGCTGTTATGTTGGTACTGGTGGTACTGGCAGACGAGTTCACCCATAGAGAGGGGGAAGAGCGGTTGCGCACGCGCGTTATACATTTGATAAGTCTTTTGTGTTCTTTGCTGACGATTGCATTTATATCGGGTGCTGCTATAGCGGCAGAACCACCATGGATATTCGGGTGTCATGACCCCGGCGGGTACACTAAAATCGAACAAGCCGGAAAGCGAGGCTGGCTGGTAGTTACAGTAGCTATTGGCCATAACCCGAACGACTACAGCGGAGGTAATTTTACTGCATACTCGAACCGAGGGCATGGAGTCATTGTGCGACTCAACAACGGCTACGGAAGCGAGGGTACTTTACCCTATCAATCGCAATATCAGAATTTCGCTCAGCGTTGCGCAAACTACGTAGCCGCTACCCAAGGCGCCGATATTTTCATTATCGGCAACGAGACTAACCTTCCCCGCGAGTGGCCCGGCAATGTGAACGGCGACCCAAACACTGGAGAACCGATCACAGTTGCTCGATACATCGACTGTTACAACCGATGCTACAACGCAATCAAGGCGGTCAAACCTACAGCCCAAGTCTGTCCGACTCCGTCGGGCACATGGTCACCGCCCTGGCCCAGTCAAGGGATCGAAGGTTTCCTTGACTATTGGATCAACATCCTAAACGGTATCGGAGCGAGCAAGGTCGATGGGCTCATTCTCCACGCGTATACTCATGGCTGCGATCCGGCACTTGTAACCAGCAATGCCACAATGAGCCCGCCTTACCAGAATATCTATTATAACTTCCGCGTCTATCGCAACTATTTGAACGCGCTTCCTTCGGCATTCCGCACTAAGCCGGTTTACATAACCGAATGCGACCAGAACGTCGAGTGCGCCGATCCGCCTCCCACTCCTCGCAATACCTGGTATAACGTGAACAACGGCTGGGTGAAGGCGATCTACAGCGAGATAAACTCGTGGAACTCGAATCCTTATAACCAAAAGATCAGATGCGTGGCTCTCTTCAGATGGGATTTGGCAAACGAAGGCGAGTGGTCGTTCACTTTCTCAACCAGGGAGAACGTCGTTACAGACTGGCTTGAAGCCATGGCAAATGATTATCGCTGGAACCAGGCAGGCACAATTGCCGGTTATGTCAGGAACAAATCCGGTCAAGGAATTTCCGGAGCAACTGTGACGACGAATCCGGGAGGATATTCGGCCACATCCGGTTCCAACGGTTATTACGCGATAAACAACGTGCCTTCGGGCACCTACGACGTTACTGCGTTCAAATCAGGCTACGGGCAACAAACCCAGACAGGCCGCACAGTATACGGAGGAGCAACTACCACGGTTAGCTTCACCTTGACGCCAATTACGCCAATCGGCACTGCAAAGACTCTGGCGGATGGTGTGAGCACTCTTGTGAGCGGGATAGTCACTGCGAAGTTCCCTGTAGGCGGAACACAGAATAGAATCTACATCGAGGAGACAAACAGAACCAATGGCATCGGCATAGCTACTACTACCCCTGTCTCACTCGGCGATGAAGTGCAAGTGGTTGGAACGACAGCCACATCGGACGGAGAGAGAATTTTAAACGCGACCAGCGTGACGGTGGTCCGAAGCGGAGTCATTTTGCCTGGAAAACTGGGCGTCATTGGCAGAGGACTGGGAGGAGGCGCTTTTGGACGCCAGGGAGCTGTTATTGACAATGCCGGATCTAACGACTATGCGGAGGGATTGTCCAATATCGGTATCCTTGTTCGTGTATGGGGCAGAGTAACTTACGTAGACCCCAGCGGAGCGTTTTTCTATCTGGACGACGGCAGTGGGATTTCGGACGGTTCAGGCTGGACCGGCATTCGGGTCGCATGTTCCAACCTACCTGTTCCGACCGTCGGTTCGGATGTTGTCGTTACTGGAATCTCGGGAGCGACTATCATAAATGGCAAGCCGGCGCGACTTCTCCGACCTCGGTCGGTAGCCGATCTGTCTTATGCATCCAGCGTTAATCTGCTCAGCAATCCCGGATTTGAGGCAGGATCACTTGCAAATTGGACTATCTACGGCACGTTCGACGGAATCCAGTCGGGCACGTGGTTTGGCGACATAACAGCGCATTCAGGAAGCTACTTTGCAGGTAGCGCTGCGCACGGAGGCACAAAAACGGGCGGTCTCTATCAGCGTGTGGCCGTATCAAACGGCTCGTTGTCTCAAGCACGAGCGTGGAGCCGAGTTTATCGTTCCGGAAACCCGACGGATTCAGTGCAAAACAGAGTGGGCATCGATCCAACCGGAGGAACAAATCCTTCCAGTGCAAGTGTGCAGTGGTCTGCGGTAGATACGCAACCCACCGATGACTACAGCACATGGCGAGAACTTGTCACACCAACAGTTACTTGTTCCGGCGGATACGTAACGGTATTTCTTGACGCAAAGCAGCTCAATTCTGTCGGCTGGCATATCAACTGCTTCGACGATGCTCAGCTCGTTTATGCATCGCCATGACGCGAAACAATTCTCGGTAGTCAGTTAATGGCTATCATCTCGCCAGGCTTTCCGTTTAGAAAGGCCTCGAATACTTTGGTGATCTCGAGGGCATCTTCAAGGCCGCACTTTGCAGGCGGTGTGTTTGATCGGACGCAATCTGCAAAGTATTTCACCTCGCCGTAATAGCCCAATAGAAAGAGACCTTTGTTATATAGCTGTCCCAAGGAAAACTCTGGCTCCCAATATAGAGGGGCATGTTCATCGGAACCAATATAGTTAGGCGAGCCTCCGTAACCGCCCGGACCGCGCGAACCGGGTCTGTAGTAGGTGAGCTTGACGCCGTTATCGACCACCACGTTGGCACCGCAGCCGATGACTTCGAGCCTTTCCAATGGGCTGGTTCCGCTCTGACCGGCAGCGAAATGAATGGTCCCAAGCGCACCGCTCTGGAAGCTGAACAGACCGAATCCGCCGGTATGAGCACTACGCTCGAAACAAACTGCTCTTACCTTCCCACCTATGTAGTTCATCACCGACATTGGATGGACCAAATGATCCAGAAAACCGCGTACATGATCGTTCTTCACTCCGCAATCCATCTCCGCACGGGACGGAATCGACTGGGGATATCGAACATATATGGTGTTGATCGAACCAAATTCCGGTTTCTCGGTAATCTCTTTTACCTTCTCGACTGCAGGAAAGAAGCATTTCTTGAAGCCGACCAGCACGAACTTGCCTGTCTCCCGACTCACACGGATTGTGTCTTCAACCTCCGCTACGCTTGCCGACGGCGGCTTCTCAATCCACACGTACACGCCCGCTCGCATGCAGTCTTGCGCCAGACGCATAAACTTCGGCGAACCATCATCATCGTAGTTAGTGACTATGAACACCGCGTCCAACGTCTCTTTTGCGAGCATTTCACGATAATCCGAATAACTTCTCTCTGCACCGAAGAGCTTTGCATAAGCTGCGGCTTTGTCGGCGTTGATATCACACGTAGCAATCAGATTTACGCCCGCGAATTGGAATGTTGGATATATGTTTCTGAATGAGTGACTTCCGCATCCGATGAAACCGGCACGTATCCTTTCGTCCTTTTCAACAATTTCCCCCCGAATACCAAGCGGCTTTGTCATGGCCTACATCTCCACCCCGTTTATGATCAATTTAAACTTGTAGCCGAAGAAATCGGCAGCTCGGCGACACATAAGCATACGGGTGAGGAATATCTCAAAATACTCCATCACCGACGCGGATTGCTCATCAGTAGTAAGCTCCAGATTAATGCTCTTGTTTTCCGTATCAACCCTAAGCATCGAGTGTTGGACAGAAAAGTTTACGCGGTCATGGATGTCGAAGGTAAGCGGATTTTGGTTCTGGACGCGCGAATGATGGACATCGGACTTGTCTGCAATAATAAGTGCCGCACCAATTGCGCTGATAGGTGCGCCGTGTTCCTCTTCGTGATTACCAATCGCTGCAATCACCTGCGCGATCTCCTTCGGCGGCATACCTATCTCGCTGAGCAGATTATATGCCATCAACGCGGAAGTATCCGGATGACCGAGACGGTTGACGGAATTACCCACGTCGTGCAGATAGCCTGCGATTGCAGCCAGCTCCGCAGTGCGACCGTCCTGTCCTAAGCTGACAATAATATTTCGAGCCATCTCCGCGACTATGCCCGCGTGTCGAAAGCCATGCTCCGTGTATCCGAGAGCATACATTTGCTCATTTGCAGCTTCGAGAAAAACTCTAACTTTCGGGTCGCGTCTGACGCGATCCAGCGTAACCACGTTTTCTTGTGTATCCATTTTCCGTCTCCCGGCGACAGGAATCATCGTAAACCGATGCCTTGTGTGTTCGATACTTTGCGAGGAACTCTTTGCGAAATTCTACAAGGCGGCCCTGTTCAGTTGCTTCCCTTATTCTTTCCATAAGTCGCGCGTAGAAATATAGGTTGTGGTAGGTTGCAAGACGGGAAGCAAGTATCTCGTCGCACTTATAAAGATGACGTAGATAGGCAGCCGAGTAGTTCCGACAGGCCCAGCAATTACACTCCGGGTCTACAGGTGAGAAATCACTTATAAACCTGTTGTTTTTTATGTTGATGCGGCCGTAGGTCGTATACAGCGAGCCGTTGCGGCCTAGTCGCGTCGGCAGAACGCAATCGAACATATCGATCCCACGAATAACGGAATCGATCAAGTCTTCCGGCGTACCAACCCCCATAAGATAACGCGGCTTAGTATCGGGCAAATATGGCACGCTCCACTCGACAGCCTTCATCATAAGCTCTTTTCCCTCGCCAACCGAGACCCCACCAATGGCGATACCATCAGTATCCAGCGACGCAACGAACTCTGCGCTCTCGCGACGCAGGACCTCATAGCCGCTGCCCTGGACAATGCCGAAAAAGCCCTGTCGCGGATCCCGCGCGGCAAGTGCACGCTTAGCCCACTTATGGGTGCGGTTCATAGCGGCGGCTGCATAATCCTTTTCGCATGGGTACGGCGCGCACTCATCAAACGCCATTACTATATCCGCACCCAACGCGCTTTGTATCTCCATCACCCGCTCCGGAGTGAACTCGTGGTAGGATCCGTCCACGTAAGACCTAAACAAAACGCCGTCCTCACCGATCTTGCGAATGTGTTCCAGGCTGAAGACCTGAAATCCACCACTATCGGTAAGAATTGCACCGTTCCAGTTTATAAATCGGTGCAGCCCGCCTGCTAACCTGATGAGCTCGTGACCGGGGCGCAGATATAGATGATAAGTGTTGCCGAGGATCAGCCGGAAACCCATCTCGCTGAGCTCTTCTTGGCTCATAGCCTTCACTGTCCCCTGAGTGCCAACGGGCATGAAAACAGGAGTCTCGACTACGGCATTGGCGAGATGAATTCGTCCTCTGCGAGCAAGTGTGCGAGGGTCTTTTGATATTAACTCGAACCTAATAACTGCTCTCCGATTGCTTACGGTTTCTTACAGCAACATGATACCGTAATGCCCCAGGTCGGGCAAGCAAGCGTCTATGCATCCCAAATAGGCTTTGTTAAACTTCGATAGAACAAACGCTCTACGTACAGGAACTTCATCAGGTATTGCCCGATTGCTACTTCCTGTTCTTTCGACGGCTGATCTGCGCGTAACTCCGGGGAAACTGTGCCGATGTCTGTCTTGCTTTTGTAATCACAATCAACCGGCGACCTACGTTCGTGCAGGGAATATGTGTTCGAACGGTCTTTTCTACCACTCCACCCAGTTGGCCAATGACGGATCTAGCTGCGGCGAGTTCGTCGTCTATTTCTTCGCCTTTGGAAGCGACTACACCACCGCCTACACGCACAAACGGCAGACATAGCTCGGCAAGTATCTTCAATTCGGCAAGAGCACGAGCCACTGCCGCGTCGAATTGTTCGCGATAATTCTTTTGATGGGCTAAATCTTCCGCGCGTCCATGGACGGCTTCCACATCGTCCAAAGCCAATTTCGATATCGCATGCTCTAAGAATCTGACCTTTTTCGCTGTGGAGTCGAGAAGAACCACCCGCAGATCCGGACGAGCGATCTTTATAGGGATACCCGGAAAGCCTGCTCCCGCGCCGACGTCTACAACCGATGCTCCTTCGACAAAATCAAAAGTCCACAAATACAACAGCGAGTCCAGATAGTGCTTCGTAACAATGTCTTCAGGCTCCGTAATGCGGGTTAAATTTAGCTGTCGATTCGCATCGACAAGAAGCGATGCAAATTTGTCCAGAAGATCGAGCTGTCGGTCGGAAAGATCGATCCCCAATTCGGATGCACCAGTTTTTAGGACGTCCAAGGGAATGAATGCCATGGTTATTTTCTTCCAAAGGGAAGGTAACAGATACCGCATCTGCCGTCAGCAGAGCCGACACCACCTGAAGAAGAACGGCATAATAAGCAGAACAAGCCTCCCTCGCTGGTGCTTGAGGGCGGCTTGTCTGTAATGATCCAGCTCGTATTTAATTTGTTCCGTCAAGCGATATTCAGTTGTTCCGATATCCATTTTTCTGGTATTGAGTTTATCCACGTTCTTCGACGATTAACCCTATGCGGATGTTCCGATTTTCGACCTGAATTGCTCCACGTAAATCGATAGAATCGCCACATCAGCCGGAGTCACGCCAGGCACACGCGATGCTTGACCTATAGTGCGCGGGCGAACCCTGCCGAGTTTTTCTCTGGCCTCAGCGGAAAGAGATCGAATTGCGGAATAATCAATCTCCTCCGGTATTGGCTTATCCTCCATCTTCCTGGCCTGCGCAACCTGAATATGCTGGCGTTCGATGTAGCCGCGGTATTTAGTCGAGAGCTCAACCTGTTCAGCGACTGCGTTAAAGAGCGGAGAATCAGGCGGCAGAAGCGGAGAGCCTCCCGTAGCACAAACTACGTCTCGGTAGCAAATGCCGGGTCTGCGGAGAATCTCCTCGAGAGAACACGAGCGATCTGTTAGCTCGATGCCCAGCGTGGTCAGGACATCGGCATCTGATGGACGAACGAATGTAGTCCGCAAACGTTCGCTCTCGCTCTCGATTAGGCGACGCTTTTCCTGAAAGATTTCCCAGCGCCGGTTATCTACCAATCCGACCTCGCGACCGATGGGAGTAAGGCGAATGTCTGCGTTGTCCTGTCTCAGAAGCAGCCGATATTCCGCTCGTGAAGTAAGTAGCCGATAGGGGTCGCTCACTCCTTTGGTCACAAGGTCGTCTATAAGAACGCCTATGTAGCCCTGGTCACGTCTGATTATAACGGGTTCCTTGCGCTGGAGCTTCCTGCACGCATTGATGCCGGCTATAAGTCCTTGTGCAGCCGCTTCTTCGTAACCTGAGGTGCCGTTGATCTGGCCGGCAAAGAATAAACCTTCCACCAACTTCGTCTCCAGCGACGGCTTGAGCTGAGTAGGCGGAGCAAAGTCATACTCGATCGCGTAGCCGGGTCTGAACATGTGTACATCTTCAAGTCCTGGTATTGTGCGCAGGAACTCAAGTTGTACTTCCTCCGGCAAGCTCGTAGACATGCCCTGAACATATATTTCGTCCGTGTCCCACCCTTCCTGCTCCAAGAAGACCTGATGGCGCAGCTTGTCGGGGAAGCGAACCATTTTGTCCTCGATTGATGGGCAATAACGCGGTCCGACTCCCTTAATTCGTCCACCGTACATCGCGGAGCGCTCCAAATTCCGCATAATAACTTCGCGTGTTCGTTCGTTGGTGTAGGTGAGATAGCACGGCAGCAGGTTCTCGCGTTCGATTCTGCCTGAGATGAACGAGAATGGTCCTGCATCAGGCTCAGAATCCTGCCGTTCGCATTTCGAAAAGTCAATTGTCTTTTTGTCCACGCGGGCTGTTGTACCGGTCTTGAGGCGGCCAAGCTCAAAACCAAGGGCACGTAGCGAGTCGGACAGCTTTTCAGCGGCGAACTCTCCTGCTCTCCCGGCCGAAAACTGCGTCTCGCCTATATGAATCAGGCCTTTCAGGAATGTGCCCGTAGTAATGATCACGCATTTGCTAGAGTATTCAATTCCCGTCTGAGTGCGGACTCCTGCAATTCGCTTCCTCTCCCCTTCTCCTTCGACTATAATTTCCTCTACCATTGCCTGGCGCAGATCCAGATATGGCTGAGACATGAGCGTGCGGCGCATGTGGTCTTCATAGCGTCGCTTATCCACCTGTGCCCGCAAAGCACGAACCGCCGGACCTTTGCCCGTGTTGAGCATCCGGATGTGTGTATATGTTGCATCGGTAGTGAGCGCTTGCTGACCTCCGAGCGCGTCGATTTCTCGCACAAGATGACCTTTCGCCGGCCCACCGATGCTGCAGTTGCATGCCATTTGGGCGACTGTGTTGATGTTTATGGTGAGAAGAAGGGTATTAAAGCCCATCCGAGCGGCGGCCAAAGCTGCTTCGCAACCTGCATGCCCCGCTCCGATGACTATCACATCGTAGCTCCGCATAATGTAATTATATCACTTGCGCCGAATTGCCCGTCTTGTACGATTTAGTCTTGGTGGTAGCGTCAAGTGTTGTGTGTAAATTTTTTTGGCAGATAGGCAGCATCCCACTTACGATTCTGGTATGTAAACACTGCATACAGCATCCTGTCTACGCTTCGACGGTTGGTGAAGCACGA
>Ga0123519_10010393_pt1 | contig 13869 bp, 12 predicted proteins | sample YelNatPaOPRAMG02_FD_87396 | JGI IMG/M metagenome (GOLD analysis project Ga0123519, IMG submission 87396) | Hot spring microbial communities from Yellowstone National Park - Yellowstone National Park OP-RAMG-02 (version 2) | ecosystem: Environmental > Aquatic > Thermal springs > Hot (42-90C) ...
AAAACTAATATTTTAATTCATCATAAAAAATAAATAAAAAAAGGAGCTTATTTATGAAAAAAATTAGTCTTTTTCTCATCTGTTTAGTTTTAGTATATTTATGCGGATGTGGTTTGCTGGGTCCAAATTCACCAACCAGTGTTACAGTAACAATAAAAAATTCTAGTATTAACCTTACAGCAGGAGGAGCAGCTACCTATATAGAAGGAGAAATAGAAGCAGATTCAATTTTAACAAATGTAGAATTTAAAGTTCTAAATAGTTCTAATTCAGATGTTACTTCAAATTATTTTGTTATTAGTTTTGTAGATGCATATAAAGATAAGAAAAAGGTTGATATAAAAAATGATTTAAATGCAACTATAGCTGCAAAATCAAATACACCAGGTGGAACTTATATATTGCAAATTACTGCTTCTTCGGGTAGTATATCTTCTTCTACTACTAAAAATTTTACAGTAACTTCTACAGTAGATACAACTCCCCAAGGTACTCCTGTTTCAGAAAAATCTGTTACTCTTGGTGCACAAAATGCAAATCCACCATCATGTCTTGATGCAGATAATATGACAGCATATAGCAGTTCAACAACAGATCCAAATATACAAGCAAAAATAGATATAATTTTTAGCTATTCAACAGTGCTTAATCCTGCATCTCTTGCTTTTACATCTCCTGCAATAGCAGCTGGTACTCCTTATAGTTCATGGTCCAATAAAGCATCAACAGAATTTAAAAAAGTTTCTGCAACCTGGAATAATATAACAACTCAAGAACAAATTGATTCTTTATGGAATACTGTAACAACAAGTTCACAAAGAATTGCTGTTTCTAGCGGAGATATTATTGTAGTTAAAACTAGTGAATCAAAATACAAAATAATAAATATCACAAACATTAATGGCTCCGATGGAACTGCAACAATGGATATTAAAGGAAAATATTAATTTTATATTTTTAACAAGAATATTATATTAGTAAAAAGATAAACAGCATTTTTAAATGCTGTTTATCTTTTTTTTATTTAAGAGTTGCTGAAAAAATCTTTAGCACAATACAATATAACCATTATTGGCAATAAAATATATAAACGTAATATTTCAAAAAAAGCCTTTTTGAATGTGATCCCTTAAAAAGCTTAGAGATTTATATAAAACTTTGTGTCTGGTTAATGATTTCACTCTTTTTCACCAATATTATAAAGAAATGTTTTTTATATTTTATTAAATAATTATATTTTTATAAAAAATAAACTAAAAATTTAATTACAAAAAAAGTATTAAATAATAGGGGAAAAATGACTTATATTTTTTTAACATTATTTATTATTCATTTTATATGATGGGCCGCGACGGGTCGTTAATGAAATAAAAAATGTTTCTATGGTTGATGTCGTGCCTACAACAACGGATGGGACAGAAATCAAAATTAGAACCGTTCCTCGGCCAGATGGACCAATGTAAATGCTGTTATATCGCTTGGGTTTGAATCAAATCTTTTTATTGCAATATTTGAATTTAAATTAGGCTTTTTCTTATTTAATTTTTCTTAAAATCTTCTCCATGATGACGCATTATTTTTCCTTCTATCATATAAACAATATCTTCAGAAATATTGGTTGCATGATCAGCAACTCTTTCTAGGTGTCGCGCAATAGAAATTATATGCAAATAGTCTTCAAGCTTATGAGGCTCATCTTTTATACCTTTTTTTATTTTATCAAAAAGTTCTCTATATAAATTATCTATTTCATCATCCGAAGCACATACCGAAATAGCAAGATTTAAGTCTAATTTTACCAATGCATCAAGGCATTTTTTTAGCATTGCAAGAACTTTTTCCATCATAGAGATCAGGCTACCACTAAAAACAAAGCTTTTATTTATGCTAAGCGAACGTTCTGCAATATTTACTGCTAAATCCCCAATTCTTTCCAAATCATTGTTTATTTTTAAAACAGCTATTATAAAGCGCAAATCTGTTGCAACAGGCTGATGAAGAGCAAGAGTCTTAAGACAATCTTCTTCTACTTCTATCTCAAAAGCATCTATACTTTTGTCGCTTTCTATAACTTTTCTTGCTAATTCATCATCTTTATTTTCTATGGCTATAACCGCAGCCTCTATACTCTCTTCTACATAAGCAGAAAGTTTTAAAATTTTCCTTTTAAGGCTTTCTATTTCCCTTTGTAAATGAAGTGCCATAAAAACCCCTTATCCAAAACGACCTGTTATATATTCTTCTGTTTTCTTTTGTGAAGGATTGGTAAATATCTTTTCTGTTGTATCATACTCAACAACAGAACCTTCATAAAAAAAAGCAGTGTAATCTGATACTCGTGCTGCCTGTTGCATATTATGCGTTACTATTATAATAGTATAATCTTTACTTAAGTCTAAAATTAAATTTTCTATATGTGCTGTTGCCTTTGGATCAAGTGCACTTGCAGGTTCGTCCATAAGTAATATTTCTGGTTCAACGGCAAGAGCACGTGCTATACAAAGCCTTTGCTGCTGGCCTCCAGAAAGACTTAAGGCACTCTTATTTAATCTGTCTTTTACTTCTCCCCATAATCCAGCTTTAACAAGACTCTTTTCAACAATTTCATCAAGCAATGCCTTAGATTTTATACCATGAATCTTGGGACCAAAAGCAACATTCTCATAAATTGATTTAGGAAAAGGATTACTTTTCTGAAAAACCATTCCAACTCGTTTTCTTAAATCTACAACATCTATTTTGCTGTTATAAATATCTATTCCATCTACAATAACAGAACCTTTTACACGCGTTTTTTCTATAACATCATTCATTCTGTTAAGTGTTCTTAAAAAAGTAGATTTACCACAACCAGATGGTCCTATAAGTGCAGTAATAGTATTTTGGTAAAATTCTAAAGTAATATCAAATAATGCCTGAACATCACCATAATAAAAATTTAATTTGTTGGTAGTTATTTTAATATTCATATTATTAGTTAATGTGTCTTTTAATTTGAACATATAAAAATCCTCTTTGCTAAACCACTGGAATATAAATAAAAAAAGTGCTGCCTTCTCCCAAACTACTACAAACAGAAACCCTGCCTTTATGAGCAATGGCAATATGTTTTACAATAGCAAGACCCAAACCTGTTCCCCCAAGCTTTCTGCTTCTGCTTTTATCAACTCTATAAAACCTTTCAAACAATCTGTCTAGATGTTTTTTTTCTATTCCGGGTCCTTCATCTTTTACAGAAATAATGATTTCTTTTTTTTCTTCATCTAATTTTCCCTCAACAAAAATATTTTTATTGGGTTCGCTATATTTTATCGCATTATCTAAAAGATTAATAATAGCCTGTTCCAACAAATTGGGTTCAAAATAACCTAAAATTGTATTATCGCAGTTTAACATAATTTTTTGTTGTTTTTGATGAGCCAGAGGCAAACAAACTTCAACTGCATTTTTAAGTATATCATATAAATTTGTTTTAACTTTTTGAATTTCCCCGTTTTCTTTATCTTTTTCTAATAGAGACAAAGAAAGCAAATCGTCTACAATAAGTGTCAGCCTCTCAACCTGAGAATAAATAATATCCAAAAACTTTTTTGTATCCTCTGGTGAATTTACATTCCCTTCCCTAATTGTTTCTAAATATCCTTTAATAGAAGTTAAGGGCGTGCGCATTTCGTGAGAAACATTGGCTAAAAATTCTTTTCTCTGTTCGTCTAATTCTTTTAATTTTGTAATGTTACTTGCTACTATTAATCCACCAATACATTTTCCATTTTTGTCAAAAAGACAGGTCCCATTCAACCTTAAATAAACTTTTAAACCCGATTTTTTAAAATCGTATATTGTTATTTCTTTTTCTAGTGTTCTTTTAGCCTCAATAATGTTCTCAAAAAATTCCTGAACTTCACTATACCTGATTACCTCGCCAATCCATTTGCCGTTTGCAGAATTTATTTCTATATTAAAAAGTTCATACGCAGCAGAATTTATGATTAAAATTTTTCCATTTTCATCAATGGCAATAACCCCTTCATTCATACTTGACAATATAGCATCAATTTTACTTTTTTCTTCATATAATAAATTTATTTTTTCTTTTAAATTTTCTGCCATATTATTTAAGGATTGTGCAATTTCGTTTGCTTCCTGTATTTGAGTTTTTGGAATTTTATAGCTAAAGTCACCATTAGAAAATCGTTCTGCTGCTATTTTTATATCCATTACCGGGCGGGAACTTTTTTTTGACATCAAATAACTTCCCAAAGCTCCCAAAAATGCCACACAAAGCACAATTAAGCCAATGCCATGATACATTCTATTTAATGTTTTTTTTATCACAGTTATTGGCAACGAGGTTCTGATAACTGCAACTATTTTATCATTTTTAATAAAAGGCACTGCCATATAAAGCATATCTTCGTTTAAGGTATGACTATATCTTTCTAAAACCCCAATTTCTCCTCTTAATGCCGCAATTACCTCGGATCTGTTTTTATGATTTTCCATTGAATCGGGATCTTTTTCTGAATCACCAATAACATCCCCATTTGAAGATATAACAGTTATTCTGGTAGCAATTTTTTTAGAAAGTTCTTTACAAATAGAATCAATTTTATTAGAAGATTCATCTAAATTATATTCGCTTATTTTAGACGCAATCAAAAAAGCCTCAACTTTTAAATTATTAGTAACAAAATCGTAATAGCTTTTTTTGTAGTTTTGGATAAAAAACCAAAAGATTATAAGTAATGGAACAGCCATTAAAAGCAAAAAAGAAATATATAATTGCCATATAAAATTTTTAGGCCACATCATTTGACACTTCTTCTTTAAATCTGTAACCAACACCTCTTACTGTTTCTATATAAAAACTATAAGTATCAAGCTTTTTTCTTAGCCCAACAATTAAAACATCAACCGCTCTTTCTGTAACAGGGTAATTATCTCCTCTTACTTCATCTACTATCTGATATCTAGAATAAACCCTGCCCGGATTAGAAGCCAAAAGATAAAGAACCATAAATTCCAAATTTGTTAATTCAATCTGTTTATTATTTATTAAAACCTTACGTTTAGAAGGATCAATTTGAATATTATGAATATTTATACTTGGTAATTCACTAAAGGCGATTTCTTTTCTTTTTCTAAGTATATTTTTTATTCTCGCAATTAATATTTTGGGAGAAAATGGTTTTACAATATAATCATCTACTCCAAGTGTTAATCCAGAAATAATATCAGATTCTTCACCTTTAGCCGTAACCATAACAACGGGAATTTTGCTGGTCTTATTACTAGACTTTAAATCTTTAAAAAAATCTAAACCATCTATTCCTGGTAACATGATATCTAATAATATTAAATCTAAATTTTCATTTTTTATTTTTTTAAACGCATCTTCGGCATTAGAAACACCTATAGGAATAAAACCTTCTTTCTTAAGGTTATATTCAATAAGTTCCCTAATATTGTCTTCATCTTCTACTATTAATATTTTTTGTTTGGTCATTATTTAACATTCCCTTAACAGATAACCTTTTTTTAATTTTGTAAAGCTAAAGTTCTTTGTCTTATTTTATGCCTAATAATAATTGCAGTAAAATTTAACAAAAATGTCAAAGCAAGTAATACCAGAGTAGTTGCATATTGTATTCCAATAGTTTCTTCAACATTTGTTGATTGAGTTGACATTATATAGATATGATAGCCAAGCTCCATAAATTGATCGGAAAGTTTAGAAGGTAAATGGGGGAGAAAATATGCTGCTCCTGTAAAAAGTATTGGAGCAACTTCACCTGCACCTCTGCTAACAGCAAGAATACTTCCGGTAAGAATTCCTGAAAGAGAATTAGGCAAAACAACTTTGATTAATGTTTGAAATTTTGTTGCCCCAAGTGCAAGGCTAGCCTCTCTTAATTCTTTGGGAACAGCCTTAATAGCCTCCTCTACAGATACTATCACAACAGGAAGCGTTAATATCGCCATGGTAAGACTTGCCCATAATAAACAGGGCTGACCCCAAACAACCTGATAATTTGAATAAATTGCCCTGTCTATATTTCTACCAATAAATTGAATAAAAAAGCCCAAACCAAATAATCCAAAAACAATAGAAGGAATTCCAGCAAGTGTATTAACAGCAAACCTTATAATTTTAGCAAAAAAAGACTCTTTTTTTGTGTATTCAGACAAATAAATTGCAGTAATTGTACCAAAAGGTATTCCTGCTATAGACATAATAATAACAAGCAAAAATGTTCCTATTATAGCAGGAAAAATTCCACCAGAAGTCATTCCATGAGTAGGAGAATTTAGCAAAAAACCAACAGAAATTGTATCTTTACTTCCCCAAACAATTATAATCATTATTATAGCAATAACAAATACAATAGAAAAAGCACACAAACCAGTAAATAAAATTATTCCAACACCTAATATTTTTTTATTTGTTTTCATGTAATTCCCCTAAATCTTCTCATAATTCGCCTTCTTATAACAAATTCTGCTATAGCATTAATAATCAAAGAAATTCCTAAAAGGCAAGTACCAATAAAAAACAAAATATTATAATGCGCATCACCAAAAACAACTTCTGCCATTTCTGCTCCAATTGTTGCAGACATTGTTCTAACTGGTTCAAAGATATCAAAAGATAAAAGAGCAGCGTTTCCAGAAGCCATAAGAACTATCATTGTTTCTCCTATTGCCCTGCCAAAGCCCAAAAGAAAAGCAGCAAAAACACCGGGTGTTGCGGCCGGTAAAACCACAAAAAAAGATGTTTCCCATTTTGTAGCTCCAAGTGCCATACTGGCTTCTTTTAAGCTTTTTGGCACAGAATTTAAAGCATCTTCTATGACAGTATAAATTATTGGTATTAAGGCTAAAGACAACGCAACACCACCACTAAAAGCATTTAAACGATAATGGTATCCAAAAAGTTTTTGTAAAAAAGAAGCAAGAAACGCCAAAGCAAAAAATCCAATTACAACAGATGGAATTCCGGCAAGAATTTCTATTGCAGGTTTCATGATTTCTTTTATAAATTTTGGAGCAAACGTTGCTGTAAAAAGAGCAGAAAAAACAGAAACAGGAAAAGCAATCAATAAAGCTATAAAGCTTATTTTAAGGCTTGCAGCAAAAAGCGGGATTATTCCGTATTTAGGATAATTTGATACTGGAATCCATGATAAATCAAACAAACGTGAGAAACCAACAATCCCATTATCATCTTCTGCTTTTCCCCAAAAAAGAGGTAAGGCTTCTTTTAAAATAAAAGAAATTATGAGTATAATTATAGCAATAGAAATAAAAGCACAAAAGGATATTGACTTTTCTAATATACCTTCTATTTCTTTATTAACTTTTTTAACAAACATTATATTTATTTAAATTTTTATAAAAAATTGTGATACAAAATAAAAAATTGCTGCAAAAAAAGCTGTACAAGGAATAGTAAAAAGCCATGCCAAAAGTATTTTTCTTGCAACAATCCATTTTACTTCTGCGGCTTTTTCAACAGTTCCAACTCCCATTATAGAACCAGAAATAACATGAGTTGTGCTGACTGGTATTCCAAAATGAGCGGTTCCCATTAAAACCAGTGCAGAAGAAGTTTCTGCACAAAATCCTTCCATTGCCCTAATTTTTGTAATTTTTGTGCCCATTGTTTTCACTATTCTCCAGCCACCAAACATTGTACCAAGCGCAATTGCTGCATAACAAGAAAAAATAACCCAGCCTTGCAGATGGAAACTATCTGTTAATCCTCCAGAAAAAAGAGCCATTGCAATAATTCCCATTGTTTTTTGAGCATCATTTGTTCCATGACCAACACTATACCAGAAAGAAGAAAATAGTTGCAGTCCTTTAAAAACTTTTCTTGATAAAGAAAAATCAATTTTTCTAAATATCCATAACACAATTATAGTAAAAACAATAGCACCAATCATACCTAAAAAAGGGGCAAGAAAAATAAATCCAACTATTTTTAATACTCCACTCCAAATAATGACCTTTGTTCCGCAAGCTGCAATTCCACTGCCTACCAGTCCACCTATAAGCGCATGGCTGCTTGATGTTGGAAGACCTAAAAGCCATGTTATAATGTTCCATAAAATTGCGCCCAAAAGAGCAGACAGAACAACGGTTAACGTAACATGGTCTATTTGTATTATTCCTTTACCCACTGTTTTTGCTATTGCCACTCCAAAAGTAAAATAACCAACAAAATTTGCAAGCCCAGCCATTACAACAGCTTGCAATGGAGTTAAAGTCTTTGTAACAACTACGGTTGCTATAGAATTTGCAGCATCATGAAAACCATTAAGAAAATCAAAAACCAAAGAAAGAGCAATAATTACAACAACAAGGGTAAACATTTTATCATTCTTTCTATTATTTTGATTCCCATTTGGTTAAATTAGCAAATGGGAATCAAATTTTTAATATTGTTTTATTTAACAGGAAAATAGCCAACTTTACTTACAATTTCCTGCCCTTCGGCGCTTAGAATCCAGTCAATATAATTCTTTACAATTCCTTCTGGTTTTGTTTTTGTATACATATATAAAAATCTTGTAATTGGATAATTGTTGTCTTTTATGTTTTCTAAAGTTGGATCATAGGCTTTTGAATTATCATCTTTTTTTACCTTAACTATTTTTACTCCCTTGGCATAGGCAGCCCCACCATATCCAATACCATATTTATCCTTTGATACCGCGTTAACAACCGCAGCAGTTCCAGGAAGACTTTGCATAGTTGAGCTATAATCTTTTCCATCTAAAACGTTGTCCCGAAAATAAACATAAGTTCCAGAATTATTCTCCCTTCCATATAAGACTATTTTTGCATCATCACCACCAACATCCTTCCAGTTTGTTATTTGCCCAAGATATATTGATTTTATTTGCGAAAGAGATAATTCAGAAACTATGTTGCCTTCGTTTACGTAAATTGTAATTCCATCTTTGGCAACCTTTGTTTCGTATCCAAAAGTATTATATCTTTGTTTTATTCTTTCTATTTCGCTTTTCTTAATTGGACGTGATGCATTTGCTATATCTGTTGTTCCATTAATAAGAGCAGAAAGTCCTGTCCCCGAACCACCACCTGTAACCTGAACAGTAATATCGGGATTTTTTGCCATATATTCTTCTGCCCATCTTTGAGCTAAAATTACCATTGTGTCGGAGCCTTTTACAGTAATCACTTTTTTAGAAGTTGCAGACATAAAAAATATCAAAGAGACTATTGATATTGCAAACAAAAATATTTTATTAATGTTTTTCATTTTTTCCTCCTTTTTTAAAATTTATATTGAATACGTAAAGTAAATACATTTGCCTTTATGGGATTTGTGTAAACAAAAAAATCTTTATTTTTTATCATATCTGGTGCAACTTTTTCATTATTAACCATTTCGTAATATGCCATAATTTTTACATTTTCATTCCAGTGATAAACCCACCCTAATCCAAGAGTATTAAACATTAAATCTGCAGGAGATACTTTTTGCAATTTAACATGTGCGCTATCTATATCATTTCCGTTTATAAGAGTATTTGGATCAAAAGAATCATATTTTAATACAAATTGTGAATTAATCGCGTCAATATTTTGAACCCACATCAAATAATATCCCAAAATATTTCTTAAATAAACTGGCGAACTGCTTGTAACGTTTGATTTTGGAGAACTATTGTTTGCACTAAAACACGGTTGATAACCACTTATTCCTTCTCCTCTTAATGTAAAACCACCCAAAAATGGCAAAGAGGCATAAAATTGTAGATCTAATCCATAATATTTTCTGTTTATGCCTTGATATTTATAACCTGTAGATGGTTCAAAAATCTTTTTATCAGCATTAAAGAAATAGGTAGTATCATTATAATTTTTTACTTTTCCAAAATATCCCGATACTCCACCATCTAATCCAATTTGCAGATGTTGAGACATAACAGAAAAACCAAATCTTCCTATATAATCTAAGTAATCATCTGTTTCTACATTTATGCCATTTCCTGTAAAAGCTCCACCTTTAAAATTAAATAAAGAAAGCCATTCTGGCATTCTTCCGCTTGGCACAAGTTCTAGGGAAAGCCCTAAATCACGTTCAAGGGGAAATAATGTTTGAAATAATCTTGATCTTTCTGGAGACTCACGATTAGAAGAAGAATATCCAATTTCAAAACCAAAAGGCCTATCAAAATATCCCGCCTTGAGTGAAATTGTTTCTATCCATGGATCTGTAAACCTAAAATATGCATCTTTAAGAGTTATTCCACCGCCACTTAAAAAAGAAGTTTGTGTTGTTGAAACTTTTTTAGAGGTATCTTGAGCTTGTGTAACAGAATTTACAGCATTAGACATTGTAAATGGCAGACAATCTAACTGAACTACGCCTGTTGTTAATTTTGATTCGTATGCGACTTTTATTCTTGCCCGCCTGATTTGCAGCATGCTTCCTATTCCGTCGCCAAATTTTCCACCGGCAAAATCTCCTACAGGATATAAATATTTACCAACAGGATTTGTTTTTCCTAATGGGCTTGCTCCTGTTCCTGTTGTATCTGTGGCTTCTTTATAATTTGTGGCCATCCTGTATTGGAATTGAATATATCCCGATATTTTTATTTTACTAAGTTTATCTACTGTTGTTTTTGTTTCGGCAAAGCTTTCATTTAATCCGTCTAGTGTACCTTTTGCCTTATCTAAATCTTCTTTAAGTTTTTCTAACAGAGTATCCGAATTAGCATTAGTTTGTTCTGTTTGTATATCCTGTGCATAGATAAACAAACAAAAACTACACATAAAAAACAACGCTCGTAATAAAAACATTTCAAACCTCCTTTTAAAAATGTAAAAAAAACATTAGAGCAATGTTTGCACATTGTTAGAAAATTGTTAGAAAGCCGGCATTTTATAACAATTTTCTTTGCGCAATATAAAAATTAGGCATAAGTTGTTAGAATAAAATTTGTTTAATGTTAGTTTTTAATTTTAATTCCAGATTATTTATTAACAACACTTATAAAATCAATTTTTTTATGGATTTTTAATTTTTTTATTTTTTGGGAAAGCGATGAGGGATATAACAGTAAAAAAATATATTTATCTTAGTTATTTCTTAGAAATAAATTTTGCATGCTTTATGTTATGAGAATAGAATAGATAAATTTATTAATTATAAAATTATTCTTTTTTGTTTAGAAGAACCTCTCCCCTCACTTAATCTAAGCCATCAACCAAAATTGAGCTATCTCTATTACAAAAAGGCTTCTGGTATAACTTTGCAATTTGCATGATTAGCCCAATTGCAATGCTTTTAATTATTGATTTTCCTTTTACATAATTTTTTATAGCGTGCCTTGAGGGAATCGAACCCCCAACCTGCGGATTAGAAATCCGCTGCTCTATCCTGTTGAGCTAAAGGCACGTTATTTAAACTGGTCGGGGTGATAGGATTTGAACCTACGACACCGTGGTCCCAAACCACGTGCTCTAGCCAGGCTGAGCCACACCCCGAAGTTCTAAAATAAATATAAAATATACATTTTTTCTAAAGAAAATGCTTTGTAATAATTGGATTGCAATATTAAAATAAATTTTTTTTAATTTAATCTATATTATTTATTTTATTATTATATCATGAAAATCATAAAATTATTTTTTTTCCTATTAGTAAATATTTATATTGTAAAGGCTTTTTCAACAGATTCTTTATATTCCTCGTTTGAAAAAAATTTTAATTTATTCCCCGAATACTATATGCGTCTTGATGCTTCTTTTTTTGCTCTTCATAAAGATGTTTTTTTTAAGCGCCAGTATCTTGCCGAGCCACATGCATATATGGAATTTTATTTACTAAAATATAAAAACCTGATTTCTTTTTTAACAGATATTGATTTTCAATTTGGTTTAGGTGAAGTTCCCGGTAATATAGTTTTTACTGTATTAAATGTTTCTTTTGGATATGAGCCTTCTTTAGAGTTAAATTTAAAATATTTTTCCTCCAGTTTTGGTCTCACACACAGATGCTTTCATGAAATAGATAGAAGCGACTTTCCTCTGGTTTACTGGAATAAAATAAATTTAAGAATTTCATCTTTAAACTCAAAAATGCATTTTTATCGTAACATTCTTATTAAAGATTCTTTATTTACAACTGCAAATCGTTTTTCATGGCAGGTAGAATTTTCTTATTATATTAAAGAATTTTTTAATCTTGTATCTAGCGAAAAACTTAACGGCAATAACCCTTTAATATCTGAAATAAATATTTTTTACAGATACGCTTTTTACAAAAGACGCAGCTGGATTTTTTTATTATTTGGAGAAAGTACGATTGGAAACTTTAGCCACAATAATGGCTATTATGTAAAAAACAAAACAAATTGGTTCTGGCGCGAGGCTTTAGGTTTAGAAGTATATTATATTAAAAGCCTTAAAGCAGCAGCATTTTTTGTTAAATATAATCTGGATGATCTGCCTGTTGAACCTAACAGTCCATCTTTTACTTTGGGGAATTCCAGATTCTCAAGAGATAAATTACTTGAATTTGGCATAAGATTTTTTAATTAGTGTAAAAGCTGGAGTATAAAATATGAAAATAATGTTTTATTTATTTGTGTTAGCAACATTAATTTTTTCTCAGCCAGATAGCGGAAATATTATCCATAGTGGGCAAGCAACTTATTATGCAGCAACAGGTGCAGGAAGTTGCATGTTTGATCCTTCTCCAAATGACCTTATGGTTGCTGCAATGAATAATGAAGAATACGATAATGCATCAGTATGTGGTGCCTCAATTCGCGTTAAAGGAAGACTAGGTGAAGTTACTGTACGAATAGTAGATTTATGCCCCGAATGTCCTTATGGCAATATAGACCTGAGTAAACAAGCTTTTGCTAAAATAGATGATACAATAAAAGGTAGAGTCCCTGTTACATGGTGGTATGTTGAATCTTTGGTAGAAGGTCCGGTTAAGTATAGAATAAAAACAGGGAGCAATCCATGGTGGATTGGTATTCAGGTTTTAAACCATCGCACACCAATATCAAAATTGGAAGCATATTATAATGGTGTCTGGGTTACAATACCAAGAACAAACTATAATTATTTTGTATATTCTGCCGGCTTGGGTGCTGGTCCTTTTACTTTAAGGGTAACAGATTTTTATGGAGAACAATTAATAGATGCAAACATTCCATTAAAACCCGACAGCATAATTTTTGGGCACGCAAATTTTTCTTCTCATTCACAAGCAATTTTTCACACAAGGAATATAATAAATCAACCTAAATTTAAAACAACATATTTAATTAAACTTGGAAATAATATTTTTACTAATAAAAACCTAATTTGTGATAACCTAAAAATATATGATATAAAAGGTAATTTTATTAATTGCATAACTAATAATAAAATAAATATTAAAGCAGGAAATGGAATTTTTATTATAAAAAAATGAAATGGATTTAGTTCTAAATTTAAATTATCATAAATTATAAATATATTCAAATATTGTGTAATTTTTATCAAATTGATATTATATAATTAATTCAAAATAAATAAGTCATTTAATTTTCTTGTTTGACAAGCCTCCCAATTAATTTTATTTCTTTTTTTATCTGTTATCTTATTTTTATTAAATGTATTATTTATTTAATTAAATAAAAATAATTTTTCATGTAGGGAAATTTTCTCGTTTTCTGTGTGTATTTTATATTAATTATTATTAGGCGGGGGAATATTTCTTATTATTTTTCATAATTTTTATAAATATTTTTTCTTTTGGATGGTAGTAAATAATTTGTTGCGTATATTTAATTTGTTAAAGATATTTTGTAAAAAGAATAAGAAATTACT